>Ga0078972_1010603_pt1 | contig 17085 bp, 11 predicted proteins | sample YelNatPaOPGAMG01_FD_67568 | JGI IMG/M metagenome (GOLD analysis project Ga0078972, IMG submission 67568) | Hot spring thermophilic microbial communities from Obsidian Pool, Yellowstone National Park, USA - OP-RAMG-01 (SPADES assembly) (version 2) | ecosystem: Environmental > Aquatic > Thermal...
ACAGGTAGACGAGAAAAGGTGCTCGCCTGACGGGACGAGGTCGAGACTGCAGTAGAACAGAGGACACAAGTTCGAGGAATCCTTGCAATGGTGAGTTCAACCAGAGGCAGGGTACGCATAGCGTTCGCGAACCGAGACTTTAACGCTGCTATCAACATCGGGAGATGTGCAGTGCTGGACAAGAGACCCCCGGAGCTGATACGAGCCGACTTTGTGGGAGAACCTCTCAGGGTCGAATTGTACGGGATGACGTTACAACCAGTAGTGGGCGGCCGGTCGAAAAAGTCCGGGAGGCATCTGCGATGGGATGCATATATACACTACACGGTCGTGGGACTTTTTTAGTTTCACTGAGCATACATACGCTCTAGACAACCACAAGTGAGCGAAGCAGTCTATTGGCACGAGCGTTGCTCAGGAGCGCTTGCGCACACACCTGGACGGGCGCAGAGCTCTATGCACTAGCCACAGCTATTCACGACGAGACGCTGATAATCATGCGCTTGCGCTCGTCTAGTGAGGTGTTTGCAGGCCCCATTTCTCCTGCCCAGCTGGATAAGTCCAGTGAGGATCAGCCAGAGCGCGTTCCGGGTTCAGGAGACGAGCAGCAGCAGCAGCAGCAGCAGCAGCAGCAGCACCAACACGTAGCTCCACCACAAGCACCGCTCGTTACGCGTGTCCAGCGGGTCGCACTGCTCGCCGCGTTGCTGCTACTTACAGTCGTGCTGGCCACCGACGTTGCTCTGGGGCTCAACACGCCGCACTCGCTCGTGATGCTCCTGCTACTCCTGGGGCTAGTCGGATCCCTGCACTACACACTGCGAGCCTGGAGCGGCAATCAAGCTAAAGGATAAGGCGCTGCGAGGGCCCGCCTGCCTGCGTTAGAGTTGGAGCAACCGATACACGTTTTGTACAGGACAGAGGTGTTCCATTTTACCAAGAAGCCGGCGCATCCGTGCACTCTGAACTTAAGACAACCCTATTCCCGATATCCTCGTTACCATTCTCTTCGCGGTACGCAGTAGACGCCTCAATATCATCGTTTACCTACGTGTGTGCATTCCAGGTAGCATGCAGGGCCCCGCCGCCGCGTCCAGCCCGGCATGCGACTCGAAAAGCCGACATATGTTCAAACAAATGCCCCGACTATGACCCTGACCGTGTCGCAACACGTCATCCAGGGCGCACACATGGAGCGTGCGCGGAGCAACAGCACCTGAGCGCTGTCGTCGAGCTTGTTCGAAGACGTTTGCCTCCGGAGCAACGACCGAACATGTCGAGAATCTGAGTAGCCGAGCAAACGATACATTCTAGTATAGTTTCGGTACAGACTTTGTCAGGACGAGGCTCACAAAGTCTTTGTGGAACCAGAAAGCGAGTTCAAGTTCGAAGCGAGGCGCCAGAACAGAGCAGCGTTCTGCCTCCACAGAGTACCCGTGGAGATTATCCCCCAGCGTCGACGGTGACGCGCTCGCCCATGAGAAGGCGCCCTGACTACCAGCTCTTCTTGATGTTCTTGGACACATTGCCGGCCCAGTGCGCTGGTATGCTTGCACTTGGACGACAACGTATTCTAAATCGAACTCTGTCTCGAAAACGTTTCTAGTTTGAACCGCAGGCGAGAGCGTCGAGACGAGCATACAAGTGCATGCATGTGAAAATGCACGTCGCTGCTTTTCCAGTGCAATCCTGAGCGTCATCGATTGCGTCGCCGCCGTCAATAGAGCGCTACTCAACGACAGGTCGATACGTCCCGCGCATGACTTTGCTTCAGTTAACCAGTTTCAATCATGAGGAAGATAGGCGGCAGTGCCCGATCACCGGGACGTCGAAGCGAGCGCCTGGAAATGGACCGCTAATCGCCTGCGACATCGGCACTGTATCAGAGTTCCTTGCCCGACCACGTCCGTAACGTGTAGAGTATTCCGCGTTCGGTGAGGCCAGCCCAGCCGCATTCGCCATATCGGGCGGCACCGATCCAACCGTTTTCTGCTCGAAAACCGAACAAACGCTCACCTTTTTGTTGCCATCCACATGGTGCAGAGACAGGCTCCCTGCTGCTTGACAACGCGTTTGGCCGTCGCCCTTGTTCATGCGTTGCTTGCTGCGGCTGCGTTTCAGGTGCCGTTGCGGAAAGCGTTCCACAGGCCATTTCATTATCACGCCCACTGACATAGAGGAGCATGCCTTGAGTACGTCTGCGATCAAGCGAGGGCGATGTTGCACTTGCCCACATAACAGTCGTCGCATCGTATTTGAGGCATGACCACCAGCGGCCAAGGACACCCCATCGCCGAACATCTACAACCAGAACGCAGCGTTGCGGTCCAACGAGTGCCATTTCGTAGCCAACTAGGTCGCAACTGTACCAGGATACGGTCGCACCGCTCGACATGGACGCATGCCCGCCAATGATTTTCCTTCGGAATGACATCCCCGGTGCTCGTAGATCACATAGCGAAATGGCCGGGCCCTCCGTGAAGTAAAGCAGTTCTTCATGTTCACAAGGCGTGGAATGGAACTGGGCACCAAATGCCCCCGACCCGCTCCCAAAAGTGAGGCTGCTTGGGTGCTCTAGTGTGCGCATATGCCGTACAAGTAGCTCTCCTTCGTAGACCGAGACCGTACAGCCCAGGTATCCAGCAACCGCGATGTACGGGCTCCGAACAGACTTGGAGCGTCCTGGCCGTGCCAGCGCACAACAGGAAGGACCGGGGTGTACCCGAGGATGCTCCACAGTCGCCCCAGTGAAACTGGAACGGTTCTGAATCTGCGTCCCACTAGAGCACTCCGTCAGGTGCAACCGGCTCACGGCCAGCGCCCCAAGAGAATCCACACAGGCGACTAAGCACTGGCGGTCACCGTCCAAATCACCATCAACGAGTGAGCTAGCCAAGCACTGGGCCTCCGTTCGGAAACGGGGCTGCGCCAGCACGCTCCACACAGCGCTCGTCTGTCTATTTGGAAGGAGCACAACCTCGGTTCGCTGAGCGCTCTCCGAGAAAGCCTCATAGTCACGGTCGGCGACTTGCGAAACGCCCTGCAATTTACTCGATACTTGCAGGGCGTACGTCTCGGAGCCAGACGCCGCTACGAAGCACTTCGCACCGAGCCAGCATAGACGCGACGCGAAAGAGCCAGCGCTGAGTTCAGGGGGAAGCCTCAGACTTGATGCCTTTTCTGTAGGCGCCAGTGCTATCTCTGGTGTTGCACGAGTTAGCAGCATTGCTGCTGCGACAATGAAGTCCTACCGCTTTGCATCGGAAGGCGTAACGAGGGTTCCACCACCAGACAACGACACGCTCCAGGAGAAATCCCCCGAAAATGCACATGTTGTCCTTCGAGCGCTTCGGCCGCAACGCGCGGCGTTGGTGTCGTGCCGCCGATCCTTCTTCAAAAGGCGGCGTGCTTGGCAACTGTGAACAAACTCGCTGTTCCTGCTCCAACTCGTTTCAAGAAAAAAGTTGTACTATGCTGCAAGAGTAATATCGGAGAACAGGGTGCTTCTGTTGGCCTTTTCTCTGGGATAACTGCTGGCTTTGCGCTATAGCATTGCAGCTGATTCCACAAAGTAGCCGCATCGCGTTGGCTGCAGCGCTCGCTGGTACCAAAGTACCTCTCAAACGCTTTTCTTCTGGTGAAGAGGTGCTTTTCTAAAGTCAGACATGTCTGCTTCGCAGGCAACTCTGCGTCAGCTTCTCAGTGCTGGCGTCCATATTGGTCATAAGACTTCAGCGTGGAACCCGAAGATGCGCCCCTATATCTATGGCGAGCGAAATGGAATGCACATCGTTGATCTTCAGCAGAGCGCAGTTTGTTTAAAGCGTGCCCTGGAAGTTTTCCGAGCCGCGGGTCGTGCAGGACTTCGTCAGCTTTGGTTGGGCCCCAAGGATCCTTTCCTGGAAAGCATCGTACGAACGCGCGCTCGTCAGGCCGGGGCCTTCACACTGTCGGGTCGCTGGGTCGGCGGCACACTGACGAATCCTGTAGCGAGTCGACAGATACTGAGGCTTGGGGGCCATTTGCCCGATCTCATATTCTGTGTCGACGCGCATCGGCACCGAACTGCGCTGCGGGAAGCACGAATCGTGGATATTCCGTCTATCGCTGTGATCGACACGGATTGCGACCCGGACTGGGCCACCTATATAGTACCGGGGAACGATGAATCCGCACGAGCTATTGATCTGTACTGTGCTTTGGCTGTCCAGGCGACACTAGACGGGTTGCGGGAACGCATCGGCAAAGTGCCGGATGCAGACGCAACCGTGTCTGCCGATCGACCCGCCCGGGATCACGATGCTGGAGTATTGCAAAACGACGTGAAACTTCACGAATAAGCATGAGCATGTGTAAAGCGACTATCAGCACCTGGGCTGCAATGGAACCGGGCGCGAGTCGGGAGCAGAGTTGCGATACTGGTGCTTTGGTGCATCCGGTGGCACCGAGCTCGACGAAGCGGTATCGCTGCGTGGAGAACGTCAGTGCCAATGATTCGCATGCCGCTCAGCTAAGGTATCGAGAAAGGTATTTTCGGTATCCAGTGCGAAATATTGGTGCTATTTATATGAGATGGGCGCTGGCACATCCATAGATAATGAAATTACCGCGAAGCGCCTTTCAAGCGTCGCTGGCTACGCAGACGCCGGAACATCAGTAGACTGGCTCATGTGCAGGAGACTCCGAAGCACGTACAGAGGTCGTGCTGCGATTCAGAAACGCGTTCACAATTCGGGTGAATTCGTCTGGTTTCTCGCTCTGTAACCAGTGGCCCGCGCCATCGATTGTTACGAGCGATGCGTTGGGAAAGAGACGGCGAATGACAGGCCAGTGTGCATCTTGGACATAAGCGCTACGCGAACCGCGAATAAATAACGTTGGGCCGCGGTATACAACTGCATGCTTAGTTTCTGCATCCTTTTGGGTGAAGGAATGGCCCGCAGTGTCTGTGGGTTGCCTGCTCGCCTCCTGCATCCACTTGGGAAGACCCATGATCTCTGCCATGTTCCGCGCAATTGCGGAAATATTCACTCGCCAAGCCATTTCTTGGTCCACGTTGCCTCTTCGAACCAGGTTGGTCAGCGCAAACTGTCGTACGTCGTGGCTGCGAATTCCCAGGTTGCGAAGTGCCTCCTCCAGATCCCGTCGCGTTCGCATATGGGCTGGGATCGGATTTAGTTTCGCAATAGCCTGAACGACAGCCTGGGGCGAGTCCTCGGAGACTTCCGCCATTTGCCAAGAGTGGTCCTTATAGACAACAGGTGCTGCATCCATAACAATGAGCTCTGACACGACATGAGGATGCGCAAGCGCAGCGGCCATCGCCAGCTTGCCGCCCATACTGTGTCCCATCAGACAGGCGCGCGAAATGTTCTGGGTCGTCATAAAAGCTAACAAATCGCCGATCATTGAATCGTAGCTCATTTCCTCGCTGTGCGGACTCGATCCATGATTTCGGAGGTCAAGTGCATAGATGCTGCGATCAGGTGCGAGATCAGGCCGTTGCAAGACAGAACGGTACGTTCTCCAGCTAGCGAGCAATCCATGCAAAAATATGATCGGCGGCAAGTTGGCTTCGTTTACCCGATCGATCTTCGGTGGAACGTGAACATAATCAAGTACGATTTTATTCGAGCGCTGTGCTTCGTCTGATTTCCCAGCAACACTTACGGTTCGGACCGAACGGGCGTCGCAAGCGGCTGGCACTGCAGTCCGAAAGCGGGTTGTAGGCCGGGTCCTCCTTGGCCTCACTATGAGGCGAAGGTGAAGAGAGCGGCCGGATTTCAACACTTTACACCCGAACGTCGCAAACATGGAACAACCCGGCTCGTTGCAGTCTCAAAAACGAAAAATCGAACAAGTAGCGTCCTAATAGCAGAATGCAGCGGCGACAAAGCGCTCAAATCGAACGCTGGACGAACGGTTGTGGGCGCCCGACTCGTGCGGAGCCTAGGGCGCCGCGTGTTGCGTATCAGACACGTGGCGCCATCGGAGCGTCTCCGATGAATGTGGAGCGCTGAAGTGTTCGATCTTGCTGCTGTATGATTTTTCCATATTTTTCCGTATATGTACAGCAATAAAGGGTGCATGGACGCATACGTCCATCGAGGATGTGCTCGGTGGAGGTCTTCTCAGCGTTGCCCCCCTCGACTCTTTACCGCTAGAGTTCATAACGATATCGAAATCGAGATGATTCGCGACACTCTCGAGCAAGAGCTCGGAAACCGAACGGTATCTCTATGCAATTCGTACGTACAAGCCACGACTCGTATCCTTTCCTGAAGTGTTGCATACTCCAAGAACGCATGCGTCAAATTGTCGATCTTTCTGTTTCTGGGTAACTCACGAGCGTGCCTATTCTTGGAAACGGATTTATGGGGAAAAAAATTGACGTCGTCTCTTGGCGAATTGTTCACAAGTCGGTGCCGGAACTTCACCGAAATTCTCCGTTCAAATAATCGATTCCTTTCGAAAGACTTGTCTGGCTTTCTTGTTTGGATATCAACGAAATAGCGATCGCTACCAGCACGATATCTCATTCGGGATACACTCGTCGATCCTTTCTTCTCTTCTATTAGCATGGTACATTTCTTTGACTAGGGCCTGAGTTTTTACATAGATCCCTTCCCGTGGTGCGTGTGTTACCGCTTTGCACGCAGGGATCGTCCGCGGAAGGAAATTTTTTCGACTCGTTTTACAGTCTTGATACTGCTTCCTGAAATTGTTCCGCCATGAACAAAACCGCTTTTCCTAAGTCCTCAATCGAATGGAACAGAGTGTATTTGCCCACGCAGCGGACAGCCTACTCGCATATGGGATCGCTCAGAACAAGCCCGTGGTCATCGGGCACGGCACAACAGACGGAGACGTAGACAGGCATCGAGGAGTGCGTTCTGTAGCCATCAAGGGCATGCACCGTGCCATGAGGCAAGGGCTTTTGCACCACAGTGTCACCTCGGAGGGGGCGTTGCGATAGACATGTGGGCACACTTGACCTCAGCCCAGTGTCGGATCAGCGAAGGGCGCACCGAAGTTGTCCGCAAGTAAGATGGAAATGACAAGAGAGGCATGGATCGCAACATCCGTCCGTGGTTGAAATGCATTCGCAACAGTCCGTTAAAACTTGATCGAGACTTCATCCCTGCCACTGATATCCTTCGACTGCAGGCAACGAAGCTGCCTGGAACGGAGAGCGCAGCCTATTTAAATGTATAGATAAGAGAGGAAAAGGAGGCAGTCGCAGAAAAGTTTGCGTAGGCTGGTTTTGACGACACGAGCGAGGTCCAAGCTTTAGTGTGCATATCCCAGATACGTGAGAGGAATCGTGCGAATTTTGCCTGACATGAGTGTAGCGAGACGCGTCCGATGCAGCTGTACTCGGTGCCGCGTCGTCCGCTATGGGCTCGTTTTAGGGAGAGAACCTAACCACTGGACAGCAGCTAGAAAGAAAATGGCAAAAGAAACTGTGTGCTAGCTGGCAAGTAGTTCATCGATGTTCCCCGCGTCCCAGGCAAGAGATGAACCGAGGAATGATTTATGTACATTCGGAGGGTTACTGTCTAGGACAAAGATCCTGCCAGTTGGAGGAGTATGCAGAATGGAGCACCGTGCGCCTCCAGTACCGAAAGCTGTGGCAAATCCGGAGCAACCTCTCCGCAATAGAGTCTCTTCTGTAGCCGGAGAGGGCGGCCTGCGTCTCGGCCCCGCCCTGGTCGATACGGTCTCCTGGAGATTCGTTTCGCGTCAGTGCCAGCAGTAGGTCTGTCTGAGCGGTCTACTATATCCCAGAATATCCACGCGTCCCGACCCTGTGACGAGTGAATCACATTTCGAGCTGATTTCTCCAGTGGTGTGGTAAAGGCGTTCTGACTCCGTCCTGCATCCGCGCCGGCGCTGTGGGCGCCACTGTGGACGCCCGTAGCAGGCTTCGCGCTGAGTGGATCGTACGAAATGGCCGCTGTCTCGCAAGGGAGGTACCTGTGGTAGCTGGTAAAACCCGGAGGTAGGATGAAACATGATAAACGCTCTCCAAGATGCCGATATCAATCAAGCAATCAGGTGTCTATGGTGAGTGCAACTGCTCTGTCCATCAAATCAATCTGGCAGGTACTTGTCGATAATGTTCTTTTCTGAGAAAAGCGTTTTTTTTTTGCGAAAGCATCGAATTCGGGTTTGAACATGAATGTTTTGGGTTTAGGATCGTTCATACGAGCCAGGGGATCCCTGTCTGTGGGATCTTCGACCAGATGTCCGTTGGGATGCGTCGCAACCGGCGGATATCCGTACGAATTCGCAGGTCTACCGGACTGGGCCTCTGTTCCTTACAGGGATACTGGACAGGCTGTAACAAGTGGCCTCGGTCGCCAAGCAGGTGGTGTATGAGCGCTGATCAGCGGCAGCTCTCGTGCAGCCGCTTGAGCCTGTTCATTTTCAGCTTCCCTGCTGAATACAGAGATACCGTTCTAATAGGTAGCGTTTAGAGTTTCCATAAAGGATCCTGGCTTCGATGGGTTTGAGCCCTCTTTGCCCGCAATAGGTCTATTGGCTCGAGCCAAGCGAATAGAACGAACAGATCGTACAGCAATCGCTGGGCACCTCATCCTCGCGACGAATAGCCTGTTCGTTGGAGTACTCACAGTCGGCCGTGACAATTGAACGTTCTTCAACACGAAGTCTAGACTGTTACCCCGAATGCTATGGTAGTAAACTCACTGGACAATTTTGCTTGACAGAACACCCGGCACGACGCTAATGTCAGAGACGCAGTGTTTGCGTCTGGCCGAGGCGCTCCACGGTCACTAGGATCTGCAATTGCTGCCTCGCGGATACTGCGGTCTGCGTTGGTCGCAGGACGCATAATGCAGCGCACCGTGGATCGCTCCATGAGACTCAGTTCGAGTTGATCGCTTTAGATGTTTACTCGGTCACGTGGACGACAATGCGAACGAGAGGAAGCCCGCATCACGAGCTTATTTCCGACAAACAGTGTGTACCAGAAATTCGAAAGCTCCATTGTATTTATATATGGAACGTTTTCAACCAGATCGCACGAGTGGGATTCCATGGACGGCCCTTGGGGCGGTGAGAGACCCCCGCCATTGCCTGAGGAAGCATTCGAGCCGGGAACGCGAGACAATTGCAGCGAAATCAGCACGAGATCGCAGCCAAGCTCGCCGAGATAGCCTCATCCATGGAGCCACTGACATGATTCGCAGGAAGCGACGCGCCCCGTGTTACAAGATTCTAAACGTCAGGGGCGGCGCATGCAACCGCCTCATATCCCTGCTATCGCTGAAGCAGGAAATTTTCACATTCCAGGACCCTATATCAAGTCAGGATTGTTTCGAGCAGCGGAAGCCTCCAGGAACCAGGTAGAAGGTCTCTGTTTCACTGCTGGCTGTTGCAGGCTCTATCCGTTCTGGAGTAGTGCTCCATCGAAGATCATGAGCTTGTTCGATTCAGCTATGCCCCCTACGTACAGATGCTACCCTGGTTCATGCGTGGAATCTCTGTTCCAATACTCATGCAGTGGAGCGCGTTACCTCGATGTCTATCACAGAGGTATCTGACCTGGGGCGCGGCCCCAATACGTTTCATAGTCCGTTGTGCAGAGGATCTGACCCTTACGCTGGCCGCCTCCAGCTGGGGCCTCCGCACCAGCCCAATCCCGAAGAACTCCGCATCATTGCCAGCGACTGTTGCGCGCACCTCGGGCAGACGCGCACGCCATCACCGTCGCAATTTGAGATCGTTGGCGTCTGAGGCCCGCGGCAGCCGCGCTGCGCAGCGAATCGGCCTCATGAACGCACCATCGAGTATCCCGCGGTATGCGCTTCGAATGTTTGACGTGTTGTGGGCGAGTTTTCGCCGCATACTCTGAGGCACCTCAGCGTCCACACACTGGGAGCGTTTAGACGATAACACTTGTGGTAAGCCTTTGAAGGTCTTCAGAGGAAGCAGACTGGCATCAGCAGTCGTCGAGTGTGGTGTCACTTAAAAGGCAGACTGTAGGCAGCGAGCACTCGCGGCAGAGCTGCTTGCCAGAGCTTTGGGGCAGCACAGCAATCGCACCACGAGCCGTACTGCCAGTTTTTTACAAGCCCCTTGGGTCTTCATTCGAAAAGTTGACTTCAGAAGGGCGTACAGCGGGTTTTTCAAACGCGCTTACCTTGTCGAGAGGAGACTTACGCACAGCGCAAACCCGGAGAAGGGTGTGTCTGCGTGAGCAGCTCCGTGCCAGTCTACGCTCTGGTCGTTGTGCGACGCGTTCGGTCGAGAACACTCAAGCTATCAGAACAAATGCCCGGGGGCCTAGGTGAAAACGTTTCGAGTTTGACGACTGAGGCGCGGAATTTGTCGCTGACCGAGGTTGACGCTCAAACAAAACGTTCGCCGTCACCAGCTGCACCTCCATCGCATAGTGTTGAAGAGAATGGGGCTGTTGTCTCAACGGGGAAGAACCAGAACGTGCTGGCTGCGTCAGCGGCGCAGCCGACCCCAGAATTTCCGGTTAGCGGACCGATAGGCCCGCACTTGTTTCAGAAATTGAAGTTACTTGGGAAGGGTGATGTTGGCCGAGTATATCTTGTCCTGTTGAAAGGCACCACCAAGCTCTACGCGATGAAGGTTCTGACGAAAGAGGAGATGATCGCGCGTAACAAAGTGAAGCGCGTTTTGACTGAACGCGAGATTCTCGCGACAGCCCACCATCCATTCATCGTTACGATGTATGCATCTTTCCAAACAAAGGATCGACTGTATTTCATCATGGAATACTGCGCAGGGGGAGAATTCTTTCGAGTGCTACAACGACAACCGAACAAACGCTTGCCTGAGGATGCCGTGCGCTTCTACGCGGCTGAGGTCCTGCTCGCGCTGGAATACTTACATCACATGGGCTTCATATACCGAGATCTGAAACCGGAAAACATCCTCATGCGCGCTGATGGACATATCGCCCTCACGGACTTTGATCTGAGCAAGCAGGCGCATCCTGTTTCACCTCGTGTCATCAAACATCAGATTTCGTTCTTGGATCGCATGAAAGGCGCGATCTCGGGAAACCGCGGGTCTCGGAGCAACCTCAAGGATCTTGAGATCGTCGATTCTGAGCCTGTCCTCCCGTACGCAACAAATTCCTTCGTGGGCACCGAGGAGTACATTGCGCCGGAAGTTATTCAGGGCGTTGGGCATACGAGCGATGTCGACTGGTGGACGTTTGGTATTCTTCTCTACGAGATGTTGACGGGAACGACACCATTCAAAGGCTCCTACCAGGATGAAACTTTCAATAATATTGTACACGGAAACATTCGCTTCGATGAATCTCTACACCTTTCACCGGAGTGCAAAAATCTCATCAAACGTCTGCTGAAGCGAGATGCATCCAAAAGACTCGGACATGAGAACGGGGCCAGCGACATTAAGCGCCATCCGTGGTTTCGGAAAATCGATTTCAATCTTATTCGCAATGAGACGCCACCGATCATACCGAAGCTGCGAGACCCGCTTGACTTTTCCCAATATCCGCCTCTGAAAGACAAAGATCTCCAGGATGACGTGGAACCATTTGATGAGAACTCGCCAGCGAACCCCTTCAAGAATTTTGCATCCAGAAAGTTGGAGCGGGGCAGCAGCTCCGCGGCGCTTTCCACCGCAGATCGACCAGCAACCGCTGCACAGGATGAGGAGACCCGTGTTCTGAGCACCAAGTCAGAGCCTGAAGTTTAGCTCGCGATTTCCAAAAAGTAGCCACGCGCTTCATCCTAAAGCCATGCATTCCTGCTGTATGCGCCTTGATAGGATTTGTCTCACTTGAACGCAGCCGAGTCAGAAGAGCGAGTTTAAGCCACCGGGAACGTTCGGCGGGCCTGTGACTCGGACTCGCGCGAGTGTAAGGATGCAGCCCGCCGCATCGTCGCAAAGGGTACCTCCGCTTGCGCACCCCGCGAAGACGCCCAAAAGTAGACGGTAGAGTCGTTCTGTCTCCGTACGATACCTGTCGTGGCCCTGTAGGCGTCTTAGCTGGCGCCCTCAGTGGAGTCGGCACGCGGCTGCTCGTGGGAACGAACCGGGAACCCCAGAGACGAGTCTGGCACGAGGTTCGGGCAACGCCACGGGTTAAGAGTGGAGTAGTGGCTACTCTTCCAGTTGCCGAAAACAAACGACTTGTCGGAGTTCCAGGGTAGTTTCCCTGAAGCTGCACCATGGAGTAAAACAGATTCCGCGGACGTTTCCAGGTGCTGGAGGTTACGATGTCGCGCTTACCCGAGGAATGGAGGTCTATTAGAAGCAATGACCCAGCAGAAGCCGTCATCACGCCCGGTACACGCTACGGCGCTGGGCACGTCGCCCTGGCTGCTTTCCACAGACCTTGCAACTTCGCTGCATCACACGTCAGCGGTCGTTGAAGGCACCAGGAATGTGGGCACGTTCCATGTGCCGCCGTGACAAACCATCAATCCTCAAAATCAAATGCGGTGTCTTTCACCGCTGCTGCGTCCTTCAAGATGACAATTGAGCCTGCCTAGCACTTCTCATTGAGCAGGGACCACGTAAAAGGTTTGAACAGGCGCTTACCACCACCAGCCGCTGCTGCTCAAGTGTCTACCGTTCAGCGTCGCGTCCCGAGCCGACTCGCTGCACTGGCACCGTCGCTGAGCTAGTGCACTGAGTGCAATGGTTACACATGGAGCAGTGAATTCTGGAGCACTTGTACCAACCCGCCTATTCGCTAGTTTTTCTCGCAAGTATGCAATAAAAGAAATATGTGCTGCCGACTAGAGAATGTTCGCGGAAAGACTTGATTCTGCCGCTTTCGCTTTCGAAAATGGGTTTACCTCTGCAAGTCAAGTGTCCTGCACGCAGACGGTCCATGGGCATCACACCGCCTACGCCTTATGTTGAATGTCGAGCACCGAAAACAGAATTTTTGAATTTCTAGCTGAACGACTGCCTCCTCGTCGATTCATTTCATAACACACGTTTCCGAGAAATACCATAGAAGAGACCAAAGAAAGCACAGCTTTCGCATGGCTGATGCAAACGCTGATGAAGAGACGCGGTTGGACAACGAGAAACGCATGCCTCTACTCGAGACCGTCCCGCATTGATCCATATGCTGAGGATTCCGTGCCGGAATGGCCAGCCTGTGCTACACCACGAACGGATGTTTCTCGCACTCGACAAGACCTCACTCGGGAGAGAACTGATACGCCGATACACGGGTACTCACTAAAGAGGGACTCCGCCGCTCGCAGGCAAGACACCTGCGAGAGCGACCCTGAGCTGATCCCTCCAGAGCGACGCAGCGTCCGCCGCCGAAGCCGACCGTTCTTGCTCGTCCCGCGTCTACTGGGTATCGTGCGCGTATGTTACACGTAGATCCACGAGATGCACGGAGACACACGTGTAGTGTGGTGCGCGGGCTCCTTGGCGAGCTGCAGCTGGTGTTTGTGAGCAAGCGCGAAGCACTCGAGCGACTTTACGAAGTGCATTTACGCGTCTCACCGGAGGTTCCTCGTTTACAGGGCGGCAATGGAAACGGCTGACAAGTCGGGTCGTTTGGCGCGAGTCCAGCGCGATACACGTCCGGTAGCGAACAGCACCTGCATTCCTGCCCCTTCAACGAGGGCGTCCAACGTGTGCGAGAATGGACCCTGGAACACTCCCATCGATGCGCTCAGGACGACATCCACAAATCACGAGCACGGGTGCTTGCTGAAACTGGTAGAGAACAAGAGCAGCGCAACTCAGTGCCGGATGCGCAGCATGGCGTATGGCAAGCAGACCGAACACCAGATGGCGAGGCAATCCAAGCTGAGCGCCTGCTTTGCTGTGATACGCCACACCCCGCAATGTACACAACCACACGGTGTACTAAGACTTGAGCGACTCGATCGGCATTCGGTAATATCTGGTGCTTTCGGAGCGTCCTGCGACTTTCTGCCGACCGAACTTTCAGGCAAATCGTTTCGTACGCGGTACTGGCGTTGTGCTGCAACGCTATCGACGTTCGTCGAGAAACATCTGTGGCCATGAGCCAGAATATTGGATGATTTCCTGGATGAAGTCATTGGTGAGGTCGGTTTCAGCAATCCAGAAACGAGGGAGCACCGTATTTATACACTGGGAAGGGTTTTCGTCGGCAATCGGTAGATGACAACGGAGTTCCACCATTGGACGTTACTGAGTACACCGACCCCCGTCGGTTTGCAGCATGGCGCTTTTGGCGCAGTATTCGTTTCCCGTCCTGAACACCGCGCCCATCCTACATTAAAGTACATCGTTTGCGCCATGAGCTCTCTCCAGGAGATCCGGATTCGCCCTGTTCCAGAGTAGGTTCTGCTGCTCCCTCATTCGTAATGCTCCGACGATCACCAAGTTGGGTGGTGACGATGGATGTGGGTCTTTGCGCTCGTTGCACGCTGCTCTTCTCGGCGTCTGACTCGATGGGACTCGTGCTCTGAGTCGACATCTCGGGATCGTCTTCGTACAGGCGAGAGACCATGTCGAGGATTTTGGGATGACGTCGCGGAATCGGAATCCATGCATGCTCATCGTCGTAGCGTTTTCGCAACCAGTTGTGATCACGAAGGTCGTCGACGGTGCTCCGGACTTCGGGATTCACTTCCATGAGTCTCCGCAAGAGATCCTGACATTCCTCGTCGATCAAATCAGATGGCATATGAAACTCGCCCCGGCCTATATTGCGGAAGAGTTCAAACTGATTGGATCCTTTGAAAGGCGCCTCGCCAGTAAGCATCATGTAGAGCGTGACGCCGGCAGCCCAGGCGTCGACTTTTCGCCCCAGAAACATGCCATTACCCCGCGCAATCTCTGGTGCCTGGAATGCAGGCGAGCCAACGGTCCTCGTGATACGCCCCTCGGCATCGAATTTGTCGAGAAATTCGGCTACACCAAAGTCCGCGATTTTCAGAACACCATCCGTGGCAAGCATAAGATTCGAGGGTTTGATGTCTCGGTGCACGATATTCCGAGAATGAATATATGCAAGTCCTTCGATCAGTTGCGCGAAAAAAGACTGGGCTTGTCCAGGTGGTAGCCGCTTTTGAGGTGCACGCTCCATGAGCTCCTGAACAGTGCATCCGTTGCTGAGCTCCATGAATATGTAGAGTTTCATCGAATCCTCACGGTCAATAACATCTAGCAAGCGCACAATGTTTGGATGATCCAGCGACCGCATGATGGCGATCTCACGTCGGACGTTTTCGAGGCCACCGCGCACTTTGCGTAGGAAGCGTTTGTCAACAATTTTGCAAGCAACGATTCTAAGCGTGGTCGTATCCATGGCCTCCTTGACTTTGGCGTAGGCGCCCTCGCCAAGGCGAGCCCCAAGTACGTACTTCGAGATGAACTTTGGACGAGACTCTCTGATGTGCGGGCGACTGCTCAAGTTCTCGAACGCAAACGTATGTCGATCCGAATGCGCTTCTACTGGATGTGCAGATACAACGGGTCTGATCGGATCATCTAACGAGAGATCTTTTGAGCTCCGCGCTGCGCCCCAAGTCCTGTTATCGATCGATTTCGCTTCCGCAGAGGCGTGGTCACGAGGCCCCGCTATCGACACCATTGGCTCGTCCTTGTGGGCGGCGACATCCCGAGCGCTCTCTCCTGATAGTACCTTAGGGCACTCTACAGTCTCAGCTGCTCTTGCAGAAGACGCACGTGGAGAGGGCGCAAAAGAGCCCTCGCGAGAGGCATCGGACGTGCCTTCCTCCAATGCACTGTCTGAAGACTCCGCTATTCGCGCGTTTCCTTCCTCAATGGACAGGGAGTGAAGCTTACGCACAACTTTGGACTTGAGCTTTTCGCCTATGTACAGCTTGCCTCCATTCACATCATCTTGGCTGTAGAAGACGCGAAAAGAGTCCTGTGTTCGAGCACCCGCGCCTTCAGGATCCAACGGGGCCCGGCTGCCGGAATGCTCCATGATGCCCTTCGAGAGGCGACAGGGGTTCACGGGTAAGCACGTACGTGTCTCGTGAACGCTACTATATCCGCTGGATACGTGCTCAGAAGACTCTCAAAATCGCCGTTCGTTGAACACCGGCCACGAGTGCGGTGCAGTTCCGGTAACTTGGCTGGGATACCCCCTGGTCTCAAAAATCTCGCCCCTGGGCAACGAAAAATTCCCGGATCTTGTCAAAGACGCCACCAATCTATGAAGGCCTCAACGTAAGCAAAACAAAATGCGTGACGCTCAAGCTAGAGGATGCGTGCGTTCTCCTCGGTGCCACGAAGAATCGCACGTTGCGGAACGCGCCACTCGTTTACGCTTATCAATCTCGCGCACCACCTTAAATCTCCGAGCTCCACCCAAACCCAAGTCTACCGAACTGCGAGCCGTTCCTGTCGCACCAAAACCAAGAGCGCCGCTCTCGAAGGAAGCGTCACCGCTTGTCCTGCGCGCAGTTTTCGCAGAAAGCAGCTTTGCTGTGACTCTAAGCGCTGCTTCTCGCCGTCTAAGGTCAATGCTTGTCGAAGAACTCTTCCCGGACAATATAGAAAGAGCAGCGACCCGAGCGCAAATAGGCTAACCTTCAAACAAGCAGCCTCTTAAAGCACTTCCATCAGGATGCTGGCACGCCGTCGCTGCCGCTGAATGGAACTAGGCCCTGATCCACCGAGCATCGACGTCGATGCGAAAAAAAAACAGAAACTATGCACTGACTAGCAACTCGATAACAGTTTCGTTTGATCTTAATTGTAAGCGTTGAAATGGGGAAAAGTTTCAGTATCTTGGAAAGTTTACCTTCTAGGCGGAAGGTCCCGCGAGCCGGACGAGTCTTCGGGGCTAGCTAGTGCTTCATGCTTCCTTCAGTGGCGGGTTCTTTAAAGAAACCTGAGCTACTCGTCCGCAATGCAATTCAATCTGGGACTAGGAGCGTGTATGCTGCGTCTGGGCGTCGCCCTGGTCGCAGTGGACGCCCAGTATATCGCACCGTGCCGCCGCAGGCAGTGCGTCTCTCCGCGCAGCTTCCAGGCTCCTAGAATGATTAAGTACTCCGACTCCGTGTCCGATGAACCACGCCTCGAGCCGACGCCCTCAGTGGTATGCAA
>Ga0078972_1010610_pt1 | contig 17070 bp, 17 predicted proteins | sample YelNatPaOPGAMG01_FD_67568 | JGI IMG/M metagenome (GOLD analysis project Ga0078972, IMG submission 67568) | Hot spring thermophilic microbial communities from Obsidian Pool, Yellowstone National Park, USA - OP-RAMG-01 (SPADES assembly) (version 2) | ecosystem: Environmental > Aquatic > Thermal...
TTGCGGGTCTGGAATTGAGTGCCGAAAAACGGCACTGGAAGTTAGTCGCTCTGGCGACTGGAATTTATCAAACTGTTTTTTGCGTTATAGCGTTTATTGCGTTTATAGCGTTCATTGCGTTCATTGCGTTGTAGCGTTCGTTGCGTTATAGCGTTATAGCGTTTATTGAGTTTAATTAAAACTGAACGGAGCAGGGCGTACAACAAGGCAAATAACAACCCCCTTAATCCCACTTAACAAAGGGTAAATTAGCAAATAGCAAATATATCATAAAAAAGGCTGAAGGCTGAAAAATTGTAGGCGTGTTCAGCAAGATTCCCCTGATACTTTTCAAATCCATTTTTCAGATAATAATTTGTGATAAAATAGAAAAGATTGATGTAAAATTGAGAACAAGCGATTTGCAGATAAAATTGTTGAAATCTTGCTTATGTGTTATATTGACAGCTTAATCTATATATGATACTTTGAATAATACATACAATGTCAGATAAATCAGCGATTATAAAAGAAGCCCAAAAATATCTTGCAAGGGGTCAGATAGATAAAGCTATCTCCGAGTGGGAAAAACTTGTTAAAGAGTTTCCAGATGGTAATTCTTTCAATACCTTAGGAGATTTATATCTGAAAAAAGGATCACGCTCCACTGCTATTGAATCATTCCATAAGGCTGCCTCTTATTTCAAACAGGAAGGTTTTGCACTTAAAGCTCTGGCTTTATACAAAAAAATACTTAATATAATGCCCAATGATACAGTCGCTTTGTTTTCTCTGGGTGAACTTAATGAAGCTAAGGGTTTGATAACAGATGCAATAAAGTTCTATCTTGCCGCAGCAGACAGTCTTTCAAAGGAAGGCAAAAAAGAGAAAATTCTTGAAATATATGGCAGGATACTTTCCCTATCACCTTCAAATATTCCGTTAAGAAGTAAAGTAGCCGAAATATATGTTCGCGACGGATTATTAAACGAGGCTTCCAAACAATATCTGCAGATCGCTGCGCTATTGCTTGATAAAGGCGAAGTTGATAAATCAATTATCTATTATCAAAAAGTGCTTGATATAGAGCCTGTTAATAAGCAGGCAATTCTTGGATTATCTGAATTGTATGAAAGGACCGGCAATTTAAATAAAGCTGTTGAATATATAAAAGAAGCTGTAAGCCTATTCCCAGATGATACAGATATTTTAATTAGAGCTACTGAAATATGCATTGTTAATAATATGTATGATGATGCGGTAGAATATCTTCAAAAAACCCTCGAGAAAGAGCCATCAAATATAAAAGCCAGAAGGCTTCTCGGTGATGTTTATAATAAAAGGGGTGAAAAAGAAAAAGCATGGAATGAATATTTGCCTGTTCTTGATGAAATGATTCTTGAGGAAAAATATGAGGATGCAATAAATCTTCTGGAATCGTTTAAAGATATAGATCCACTTGAAACAGGAAAGCGCCTTGTCTCTCTCTACAGACAAATAGGGGAACAGGAACATGTAGCTCGCGAGCTCATTTCACTTGCCGATGTTTTTATTTTAAGGGACATGAAAAATGAAGCCATGAATTGTCTGAAGGAAGTTTTAAACATTACACCTGAAGACGAAATTATAAAATTAAGACTTATAGAACTTGAAAAAGAAATATTAAAATCAACATTGCCTCCCGAAGTTGAAAAAACTGTTGATGAGGCAATTCTTGAGGCAGATATTTATTTAAAGTATGGACTGAAAGAAAACGCAAGAGAACTTCTTGAATCCCTCAGGGATAAAGAACCCGAGAATGTTCTTCTTCACCAGAGACTAAAAACTCTTTATTTTGAAAATAACGAAAAAGAAAAGGCAGTCGATGAATGCTTAAAACTTTACGATATTTACAGACAAAACGGGGAACTGGATAAAAGCAATCAGATGTTAAGGGAAGCATTTGAAATCGACCCGGATAATCCGAAACTCGCTCATATTTCTCCTGAAGAGATTTCAGAAAAAGTTCCTGAAACATCGGTTCCCGAAGGTCCTACTATTGATGATTACAGCGAAGAACTCTCTGAAGCTTCTTTTTACGCGAGGCAGGGTCTTTTCGACGAAGCAAGAGCGATTCTTGAAAGACTTCAAAGCCTATTTCCCGATAATGAAGAAATTAACCAGCGTCTGGCTTCTCTCGAACAGATTCCAATAACAGAAGAACCAGAGCAAATCGTTGAAAGTACAATTGAACCCAGCCCTGTTGAAGAAGTACCTGAATTACTCGATATTAACGAACCGGAATTGGATAGCGATGTCCTTGATATACTAAATGAATTCAAAAAGGGGCTGGAAAAAGAACTCGAACCTGAAGACTATGAAACTCATTACAATCTTGGTATTGCTTACAAAGAGATGGGGCTTATAGATGACGCTATTCGTGAGTTTCAGGCTTCAAAGAATGACCCAAAAAGATTTATACACTCTTCGAATATGCTTGGTGTATGCTATTTGGAAAAAGGGCTTTATTCTCTCGCGATAGACGTATTAAAAAATGCGGTGGAAAAAATGGAAGACAGAGGAGAATCTTATTGGGCAATGAAATATGATCTTGCAATGGCATATGAAAAGAATGGAAATCTCAAGGAAGCTCTGGATTTATATACAGAGGTTTTTGGCTGGAATTCAAAATTCAGAGCAGTTTCCTCAAAGATTGATCAAGTCCGTGCATTAATGACAGCCGATAAAACTGAAAAGAAAGTTCGTGATAGAAAGGATAGAGTTTCTTACTTATAATTATGGATTACCTTGAATATTTTGGCCTGAAAGAGCATCCATTTTCTAATGTCGTTGATAACAGGTTTTATTTTAATAGTCCCCAGCATTCTGATGCTTTAATTAAACTTAAATATGCTGTGGATACAAGAAAAGGTTTGGCAGTTGTAATAGGGCATATCGGCACAGGAAAGACAACACTCGCGAGAAGATTTCTTGAGGAACTTGATGAAAATGAATATGAGGCTGCTTTACTGGTTGTTGTTCATTCCAGTGTGAGCTCTGAGTGGCTTTTTAAAAAATTTGCTCTCCAGCTCGGAATTAAGGAACCGAAAGATGATAAAGTCGAACTTCTAACACAAATATACCGGAGACTCTATGAGATAAATGAAGAAGGCAAAAAAGCTGTTGTAATGGTTGATGAAGTTCAGATGCTAAATTCAAAGGAGATAATGGAAGAATTCAGAGGTATCCTGAACATGGAATCTCCTGACGGCAAAATGATAAATTTTCTTTTTTTTGGTCTTCCTGATCTCGAAAAAATTCTTGCCCTTGATGAACCTTTAAAACAGAGAGTTGCAATGAAGATTACACTCAAGCAATTTAACGAGTCCGATACAGGTGAATATATAAAACATCGCATGAGAGTCGCAGGCTGCACTAAAGAGATATTTACACAGGAAGCTATAAAATCAATCTTTCTTTACACAAAAGGAACTCCGAGATTGATTAATGCTGTATGTGATAACGCTCTTCTTGAAGGATTCCTCGCAAAATTACCGAGAGTTGATTCTACAACTATAAAAACAGTGGCAGTTGATCTCGGGCTAACTTCTCCTGATAGCTGACATATCTTTCAATCTCAAAACGACCGTATATTTTGCAAATTCAATTCTTAACTTCGAAGGATACCAGAAGACACCGAAATTTTCCGGGTTTTCATAAGTAATATCCAATTCCCTACCATCATCCAGAAAGATAACTTGTTTTATCGGGAGCATAGTCTTTTTATTTATCCAAACCTGACGCTGATTGTTTAAAAGGATATAATCGTTTTGATTTTCGCTCACTTCATAATTTTTTATATCCCACCAATAAAGACAATCTCTAAGACCATATGTGAGAATAGCTGACTTATTTTTATCAATCTGGGGGTCGCTTTTTATTACACCATCTTTTGAAGAAAGTTCAAAAACTAAAAATCCGAAAGAATAAATTCTCATGCTCATATTACCCGAATCCGCTATGCTTACAATGCCATCCCCTTTGATTTCTGTGTCTTCTTTCTCAAAAGTAGCAGAAAAAGTTGTTTCAATTGAAGAAATGCTCTTGTAAGAAGAGAGAGCATCTTCCAGACTTTTACCCTCGTAAACAGGTATTTCAACCCGTTTTGGTGCACATGCAAAAAGCATAATCAGGATACTAAGAAAAAATAATCTCGAGGCATTCCTGTACATTTTTAACTCCTGAAATTTGTAATCCAAAGTTTCCTTTAATCTTCTGGTAGTTTCCATATGGAATCACCGCTGTTTTAAAACCTATTTTTGATGCTTCTTTAAGGCGATTTTCTGCCTGAGACACAGCTCGTATCTCTCCAGAAAGGCCAACTTCACCAAATACGAAGAGTTCCGGGTTTACCGGCATATTTTTAAATGATGAAGTGATGGCAGTAATTATACCGAGATCAACAGAGGGTTCTAATATCTTTAATCCACCAACTACATTTACAAAAACATCCATGCCTCCGAGATGCATTCCTATTTTTTTTTCAAGAACTGCAATAAGAAGATTTACTCTGTTAAAATCAACACCCATGGTGGTTCTGCGGGGCATACCAAAGGTTGTTTGTGTAACGAGTGATTGAATTTCAACCATCAATGTTCTTGTGCCTTCTATTGTTGCAACAACTGTTGACCCTGATGAATTAATAGGCCGTTCGAGCAAAAAAAGTTCTGAGGGGTTTTCTACCTCAAGCAGACCTGAATCTGACATTTCAAAAATACCAATCTCATTTGCCGAACCAAAGCGGTTTTTCACTGAACGAAGCAAACGATATGAATGTCCGCTATCACCTTCAAAATACAATACAGTGTCAACAATGTGTTCAAGCACGCGGGGGCCTGCAATCGCACCCTCTTTTGTTACATGTCCTACGATAAAGACAGGAAGATCGGATTTTTTCGCAAATAACATTAGTTTTGCAGCGCATTCGCGAACCTGACTGACTGAACCCGGAGCTGACATGATTTCTTCTGTGTATATTGTCTGTATAGAATCAATAACCATTACTTTCGGTTTAAGATTAACTGCAGAATGTAAAATAGTTTCAAGGGATGTCTCTGCATGAAGTATTATATTATCAGAATTAATTGATAGCCTGTCAGCTCTTATTTTTATCTGCTCGGGTGATTCTTCGCCCGATACATATAAAACCCTGCCATGCTTTTTTGAAATTCCCGAAAGAGCCTGTATAAGCAGGGTTGATTTACCGATTCCCGGGTCTCCTCCTATTAAAATTACAGAGCCAGAGACAATACCTCCTCCTAAAACTCTGTCAAGTTCATTAACACCTGTTGTGGTTCTCTGGCCGGATTCATGTTTTACTGAACTTAAAGGTTTAGGTTCAGATTTTCCGATATGTGACACAACAGAAGAATAGCGTGATGAAATCTCTTTTTTTTCTTCAGCAAAACTATTCCATTCACCGCAGTCAGGGCACTTTCCGAGCCACTTTGGACTCATATAACCACATGCCTGGCACTGGAAAAAAGTTTTTGCTTTTGACATTTAAGTATTTAAAAATTATTCCTCAACCATATAATCTTTTAATTTCTCCTGCAAAGAATCAGGCCAGTCATCTTCAAACAAAAACGCATTCATTTCTTCTTTAGTAAATGTTTTTACAATATCTGCAGGCAGGCTCCTCAATGCCTGAAGTCTTTCATCTGCGGGTTTTCTAACATCGGATTTGGATTCTTTATTTTCCATTGATTTCTCCTTGTCTTAATTTCATTTCTATATTATAAATATTTTTATTAAGAAAATTCTTTTTCATAGACAATTTCATTTTTGATTTTTGAGAGCACTTCTTCAAAAACAGGAAGAACAAGCTTCCTGAATCTGCCGGCGACAAGAAGATACATAATATCATCGCCTATAGTAAGATTGCCTTCATTTATCCATGCTTTTATTGCAACAATTCCATCTTTTCGAGAATATTCCTCGATAAGTTTTTGCAGCTTATTTCGGTCATAAGTTAAATGCATTCCTTTAACCTGTTTGCCTTCTTTAGATGTAGCCCTTACCATTCCGTTGTGAATAAGAATCATGCCTAATTCATTGAAATCTGCACTCTTTTTAACTTCAGATATCCATTGTTCAACCATAATACCTCCTCACCTTATTAATCTTATTTTCAAAACTTAACCATAGAGAATACAGAGAAACATATTGATATTTATACTATTTTATCAGAAAATAATATTAAATGGTTTTTGCGCATTTATTCATTATTTTGGCTGACTCAGATAATAAGGAAGACTTTAAAAATTAAACATATGCCAATATTAGACAAACATGCGGGTATTTATACTGATCATTACGAGCTTACAATGGCTCAGGGTTATTTATTGAATAACAAAAAAGACATTACTGCATGTTTTGATTATTTTTTCAGGAAAAATCCATTCAAAGGCGGATATGTAGTTTTCGCAGGGTTATATGATCTTCTTGAAATTCTTGAGAATATGCAATTTGATAATGAAGACCTCGATTATTTGAAATCAATTGGCTTTGCTTCGGAGTTTATCGATTATCTGAGAGAGTTCCGATTCACGGCTGACATATATTCCCCGCAAGAAGGAGAAATAATATTCCCCTATGAACCCATTGTCAGGGTCGAAGGAAATATTATAGAGACCCAGATTATCGAGACATTGCTGCTGAATATACTTAATTTTGAGTCACTTATTGCCACTAAATCTTCTCGTATTAGATATGCCGCCGGGGAAAAGCTTATAATTGATTTTGGCCTTAGACGAGCGCAGGGACTTGGTGGAATTCATGCAAGCAGAGCAGCTGTAATAGGAGGTGCAGACAGCACTTCAAATGTTTACAGCGCATTTATGTTTGGTTTAACATCAGCAGGGACCCAGGCTCATTCATGGGTTCAATCCTATGATGACGAGATTACTGCTTTCAGAGATTTTGCAAGAGCATTTCCACGTAAATGTGTTTTTCTTGTTGATACTTATGATACTCTTGAATCAGGCATACCAAATGCTATCAAAGTTGCTAAAGAAATGGAGGCTTCGGGTCAGAAATTATTTGGAGTTCGTCTTGATAGCGGGGATCTCGCGTATTTAAGCAAAAAAGCCAGAAAGATGCTTGATGATGCAGGATTGAATTATGTCAGGATAATGACCTCTAACCAGCTCGATGAATATGTCATCAGAAGCCTTCTCGAACAAGGTGCGCCTATTGATGCATTTGGTGTCGGAACAAAGCTTGCTACAGGTCAGGAAGATGCTGCTCTTGACGGTGTATATAAGCTTTGCATGAGCGATAAGAAACCAAGGTTAAAAATATCAGAGAATCCCGAAAAGATAATTCTTCCAGGCATAAAAAATGTATGGAGATATATTGATAATGATGGAAATTTCTATGCCGATTGTATTTCACTTGCCGATGAAGAAGATATAGATATGATTTATCATCCGTTTTATCCTGATAAAAATTGTTCGGTAAAATTATACAGTAAGGAAATTATCCATCGTAAAGTAATGGAAAAAGGAAAGATAATAATCGACAGGAAAAAACCTACAGAGATAGCTGAATATGTCCGCTCAAGATTGAAGCAGTTGCCAGACGAGCATAAACGATTTGAGAATCCACATATATATAAAGTGGGGATAAGTAAAAAATTGATGGATTTACGTTCTGAAATTATTGAAAATATACGTGCTAAATATAGGTAATGTCAAAAGTTTCATAAAAAAAGAGGATATAAACCCACAGATGACATAGAGTTTTACTCTGTCCCACCTGTGGTTAAGTTTTGACAATGCATAAATATAAGAAAGGAGGCAATTAATTATGAAAGCCCTGTTAATAGTAGATGTGCAGAATGATTTCTGCCCGGGTGGGGCTTTGCCTGCTCCTCACGGAGACAGGGTTGTTCCTGTTATAAATACTTTAATGGATAAGTTTCCTTTAATTGTTGCTTCAAAAGACTGGCATCCTGAAAAAACTGTACATTTTGAAAAATGGCCGAGGCATTGTGTTCAAGGCACAAAAGGGGCTGAACTGCATCCTGACCTTAAAAAAGAAAAAATCAGCCAGATTGTTCTTAAGGGAACATTAGACCAGGAAGAAGGTTATTCTGTATTTGAAGGTATTGATATTGATCTTGAAAAATTCCTGAAAGACAATGGAGTGAATGAACTTTATATAACCGGCCTTGTAACAGAATATTGTGTTAAAGAAACAGCAATAGACGCGGCAAAAAGGGGATTCACTACATTCGTAATAAAAGAAGCGGTAGAAGGTGTTGAATTGAATGCAGGAGATGTGGAAAAGGCTTTTAAAGAAATGGAAAAAGCAGGTGTAAGGGTTATATCTTCATCAGATATAAACGGATGACTTTATAATTTTAACAAACTCATACCTTTCCCTATGTTGAAGGATTGTTTAATGGCTTCTTTTATAAATTCTTTTGCCTTTTTAACTGCTTTAAGCGGGGCATAGTCGAGGGCAAGAAGTGCGGTAAGAGCTGCAGAAAAGGCGCATCCTGTTCCATGATATTCACCTTTTAATTTTTCCGATTCTATTTTATGGAATTCACCATCATAATAAAGGTCGAGCGCAATATCATTCAAATGACCGCCTGTTATCACTACAATTTCCGGACCCATATTTCTTAGAGCTTTTGCAGCCTGTTCCATATTCGACGTGTCTTCTATTATCATTCCTGTTAAGATTGATGCCTCGTAAATATTCGGTGTAATAATTTTTGACAGAGGAAATAATTTATCTTTTATTTCATCCAAGGTGCCTTCTTCCATAAGGCTTTTGCCAGATGATGACACTGAAACCGGATCAATAACCAGATTCTTCAAGGAATATTCTTTAATTGATCTTAAAATTATATTAACCATCCATTTATTGTAAATCATTCCTGTTTTGAGAGCGTCTGGCTTAATATCGGATAAAATTACATTTAACTGTTTTTGAAAGGATTCCTGTTCAGCAGGGAAAACAGAATCAACACCCTTAGTGTTCTGGGCTGTGATGGATGTAACAACTGAAAGTCCATGCACATTGAAATATCTGAAAACCTTAAGGTCAGCCTGAAGTCCTGCACCACCAGTTGGGTCAGACCCGGCAATGGTAAGCGCTGTTTTAATCATGGCTTCTCGAAGCTCTTCTTTCTTAATGCCCTTTCCACAGTTTTTATCGCGCAAAACTCTCCACACATGCTGCATACATCCTGTTCTGAAGGAGGAGTTTCAGCTCGCAATTTTTTAATTTTTTCGGGATTAAAACTTAATGCAATCTGTCCATTCCAGTCAAGATTTTTCCTGCACCTTGCCATTTTTCTGTCAAGTTCAATCGCTCCTGGAATTCCTTTTGCTATATCCGCAGCATGAGCGGCAATTTTAGATGCGATAACCCCTTCTTTAACATCTTCTATATCAGGCAAACGTATATGTTCTGCCGGTGTTACATAACATAGGAAATCAGCCCCAGCTGCTCCTGCAATTGCACCTCCAATAGCAGCAGCAATATGGTCATATCCCATGGCAATATCTGTAACCAATGGCCCGAGAACATAAAATGGAGCACCTTTACAGATTTCTTTTTGAAGTTTTATATTAAGCTCGACTTGATTCAAAGGCACATGCCCCGGACCTTCAATAATCGCTTGCACCCCTGCTTCTAATGCCCTGTCTCTTAATTCTCCAATAGTAAGCAATTCCTCTATCTGGCTCCTGTCTGTTGCATCTTCAAGGCAGCCCGGACGCAATCCATCGCCGAGACTTAAAGTTACATCATATTTTTTAACTATCTCAAGAAGCCTGTCAAAGTATTCATAAAGTGGATTTTCTTTTTCATTGTATATCATCCATTCAAGAAGAAATGACCCGCCACGACTTACAATATCGAGTACCCTGCCTTCTTCTTTTAATCTTTCGATTGCTTTTAATGTTACCCCGCAATGTACTGTTATAAAATCAACACCTTCCTCACAGTGCTCTTTTATAACCTGAAATAAAGTGTCGGTTGTCATTTTCGCAATAGTGCCATGAGATTCAACAGCGCGCACAACAGCCTCGTAAATTGGCACTGTGCCCACTGCAACAGGTGATTTGTCCAGTAGAATCTTTCTCATATCTTTTATGCGTCCACCTGTTGAAAGATCCATTACTGCATCAGCTCCATATCGAACAAGAACATCGAGTTTCTCGATTTCTTCTTCAAAGGATATTTTATCCCTGGATGTTCCTATGTTGGCATTTATCTTTGTCCTCATGCCTCTACCTATGCCGAGTGGTTTTATATCATGAATTTCATTTCTTGTGATAACCGAAACCCCCGAAGAAATATCAGTGGCGAGTTGTTCTGGGGAGATATTCTCAGTTAATGCAACCTGTTTAATTTCATCCGTAATAATGCCTTGTTTTACAAGTTCGATTCTTGTCATTTTAATAACCTCAAAATTTCTTCTGATATTTGTCTCTTGTCTTCAGCAGCAAGTATCGCAGATATTAAAGCAATGCCATCTGCACCTGCACTTCTTACTTTTTGCACGTTTTCAGGCTTTATCCCGCCAATTGCAAATAAAGGTATAGATACGCTTTTTTTTGCATTTTTTATAGCTTCAATCCCGATAGGTTCTCCATATTGCATCTTTGATGGTGTTTTAAAAACAGGACCAAGTGTTATAAAATCAACGCCTTCTTCCTGCGCTTTCAATGCCTCTTCAATGTTGTGTGTTGATTGTCCTATAATAAACTTATCTCCAGAAATTTTTCTTACAGCGTACGCCGGCATACTATTCTGAGTTAAATGAACTCCATCAGCATTAACAGCCATAGCAACGTCAACCCTGTCATTTATGAAAAGTTTTGCATTAAATTCATCAGTTAGCTCGCGCATCCAGTAAGCCATATCAAGAATTTCTCTTATAGGCAAATCCTTTTCACGCAATTGTACGGCCTTAATTCCGGCTTCGAGCGCTGTTTCTATAGCGACATACATTGAGCAGCCGGCCTTAAAGAGTTTTCTGTCAGTTATAAGATAAAGATTAAAATCAATTTTTTCAGACACCAAAAATACCGCCTTACAAAAGCATGCCCTCAAGCGGGCTGCTTGCTGTTGCATACAATTTCTTGGGAATTCTTCCAGCCTTAAAAGCAAGTCTTCCGGCAATAACAGCATGTTTCATGGCTTCTGCCATAGAAATAGGGTCTTTTGCTCCTGCGATGCCAGTATTTATAAGCACAGCGTCACAGCCGAGTTCCATTGCAATTGTTGCATCTGATGCGGTTCCGACTCCTGCATCTACAATTACAGGAACTTTGACAGTTTCGAGAATGATTTTAATATTGTATGGATTTCTCAACCCAAGCCCTGAACCTATCGGAGCACCCAGAGGCATAACAGCAGCAGCTCCTGCATCTTCAAGCCTTTTTGCCATTATCGGGTCGTCATTTGTATATGGCAGAACAATAAAACCTTCCTTTACAAGAACCTCTGTTGCTTTTAATAATCCCCATGTATCAGGAAACAGAGTTTTTTCATCGCCTATAACTTCAAGCTTTATTAAATCAGATATGCCTGATTCTCTTGCAAGCCTGGCATATCTCAATGCATCTTCTACAGTATAACAACCAGCAGTATTCGGTAGTATTTTGTATTTTTCAGGATCTATATAATCAAGCAGATTTTCTGATTTCCTGTCAGTAATATTTACTCTTCTTACTGCAACAGTAACAACATCTGTTCCTGAAGCTTCAACAGCTTTTCTTGTTTCTTCAAAGTCTTTATATTTGCCGGTGCCTACCCAGAGCCTTGATTTAAACTCAATGCCTTTAATAATTAACCTGTCATTCATATTTTCTATCTCCTTTTCAGAATTTATACCTTGTGGATTTTATCCACCTCCGACAAAATTTACTATCTCAATTCTATCGCCATCTTTAAGTTTATAATTAGAATAATCAGATTTTTTGATTATATTTAAATTTACTTCCACCGCCACTTTTACAGAAGAAATACCGAGTTCATCTAAAAGACCCTGTATGGTGTCTGCTTTCATTGTTTCATAAGTTTCGCCATTTACTATTAGTCTCATAAAAACAAAAACCGTATCCCTTCACCAGTTTATTATTTGCTCGGCGAAGGAAAATACGGTTGATCATCCCATTCCCTACGCCGGCATTATCCGTATCAGGTTCAAGGGGTCACTCCGTAACATTCAGGAGAATCTCAGGCTTTTCCGCCACCCCCTGGGTTAATTTCAGTATAGATAAGTTATAAATATATTGTCAACAAAGTGTAATTGTTCACGATATATGAAACAGACTTAGGGTTGTTTTTTTATCTCAAAACCCTTCCATCGGCTAAACGGTTACAGTTTCAATGCCCGCATCGTTTAGCAGCTATATTGTTTGTCTATATCAAGTTACCGTTTAACGTTACAGATACGGTCTTTGTTACTACTTAATACTTTTCGTTTGAGTGTTGATGAGCGAAGCTCTTACCTCAGCCTTCAGCCTTGTTGTTTACGCTTTACGCCGTTCGTTTTTAACTGACCGCAACAAACGCTATGAACGCAATAAACAGTTTGATAAATTCCAGTCGCTAGAGCGACTAACTTCCAGTGCCGTTTTTCGGCACTCAATTCCAGACACGCAAAAGCGGGTCTCACTTCCAATGCGAAGCATTAAATTTGATAAACGCAACAAACGCTATAACGCAATAAACGCTATAAACGCAACAAACGCTATAACGCTATAAACGCAATAAACGCTATAACGCAATGAACGCTTTCGCTCTTTTTTAAGGGGTTATGGGGTTGTTTGCCATAAATATTTCATAGCCTGGCAGTATTAGTATATTAATTCCATCCTCTTTAATCGTATCTTTGTAGTCATAAGTGATTATATAACCCTGCTTTAAATTGAAATATTTACAGGCCTCTTTTAATCCTGCTATTTCTCTTTTTAAGGTCAGTGAATCCCTTACATCAAAACATACCTGAATAGCAATTTTATTATCTACAAGGAAGTCGCATTCTTTTTTCTCTTTAAAACAGATAATATTTTTTGTCCATGAAAAAATTTCTTTAAAAATCAAGTTTTCAAGAAGCACACCGTAGTCTTTTTTTTCAAAAAGTTTAATACTGTTTAAAAGACCTGTATCTATTAAATATATCTTCTTCTCTCCAAATTCTGTCTTTATCACGGATTTGTAATGCTTTTTTAAGAGCTTTACCATATAGGAAGCTTCAGCAAAATCAAGATATTTATAAAGCGTGTCTTTGCCTGCTTTTATGCCCTGTGATTTAAGCTCATTATAAACTTTATGAACTGAAAAAAACTTGCCCACATTCTCAGCAAGTCTTTTTAAAAAATATTTTAAAAGTATTGTATCCTTAATTTGATACCTTTCTGCCATATCCTTATATAGCATAACTTCAAAATATTCCTGTAAAGTTCTTATTTTTAAAACCTCTTCAAGAAACGCTACCTCAGGAAATCCACCATAAATCATATATTCATTAAAAAGCTGAATAAGTTTTGCCCTTTTTTCGGAACTGTAAAGATCCCTGTCTTCATCAAAATCAAAAGCCTTAAATCTTATAAACTCCCTAAAATTCAAAGGAAAAACTTCATATTTTATTGTTCTACCACGCATCGAACTCGCTATTTCCTCACCAAATAATTTTGAATTTGAACCAGTAATAAATATATTTTTGGTGACTGTGTCGTAAACTCTTCTAATAAACCTTTCCCATCCATCTATGTTTTGAACTTCATCAAAGAAAAAATAACATTCATTTAAATGAATATCTGGATAAAGTTCTCTATAGGATTGGAGGATTAAATCAAGCGTTTTTAGTGTTAAATCCAATCTTTCATCCTCTAAGTTAATATAAAGAATTTTTTCAATAGGTGTCCCTTTTTTAATAAGCTCAAGTATATATTGAAATAAGAGATAAGTTTTTCCAGCTCTTCTGGGTCCTGTAACTGTTACGACCTTATAGGTGTCTGACGGCAGGATGATTTCTCTTTTTAAGGGTTTTGGTATCTTTCCAGAATGAAATTCACGAATTATAGTTTTTAATACTTCTTTCATTAGAATAAGGAAACTTTATCATATATATTTCCTTATGTCAAGGAAATATATATGCACAGGATTTTTGCATTTGGTATTTTCGCACCAAAAAATGAAATTGAAATAATGCAGATGTTGCGAATTTTTTATAACAACCCCCTTGATCCCCCTTTGTTAAGGGGGAATAAGAGGGTTGTATATTTCCCTTTATTGTTGCGCCATGCTCCATGCAGTTTTAATTAAACGCAATAACGCTAAAACGCAATGAACGCAATAAGCGCTATAAACAGTTTGATAAATTCCAGTCGCCAGAGCGACTAACTTCCAGTGCCGTTTTTCGGCACTCAATTCCAGACCCGCAAAGCGGGTCTCACTTCCAATGCGAAGCATTAAATTTAATAAACGCAACAAACGCTATAACGCAATAAACGCTATAACGCTATTAACGCAATAACGCAATAAACGCTATTAACGCAATGAACGCTATAAACGCTTTTTGCCTTCAGCCTTTTTTGTTTCGCAATGTCTGCACTTTTTGGTTTAAAGCTGTTTTATTAACCTTTCCCAGAATTCCCTTGGTGACAGAATATCAATATTTTTAAATCTTTTTATAACAAGAAGGTCATCATCGCCAGTAACAATAATGTCCGCTTTTCCACTCAGGGCAGTCCCAAGTACATGAGTATCATTTTTGTCTCTGCAGGCAGATTTTTCAACCGCAACAGTACCGATAATTTCCGACACTGAAAGGAGATAGTTAATTATCTCATTAATAACTGAAGGGGGAAGATGAAGTTTGTTTTTCAGGTTTTTCTGAACCTCAGTAAGGATTTGTTTGCTCAGGAGTATCCTGTGTTCGGCAAGAATAACTTCAAATACTTCGGAACAAAGGCCTCTTGCAGCAAAGGCTGCTATAATAACATTTGTATCAAGAACAATTCTCATGAAATTTCTTTAAATACATCTTCATCGGTAAGCAGTCCCTGAGCTTCTGCAAAAGGTAAAACCTTTTTGCGAATCTGTTGAAATCTTCTTAAAGCAAGATATCTCGAAACAGCCTCGCGGACAATTTCACTCTTTGAAGTCCTGTCAGCTTTAACGACGTTATTCAACTCTTTCTGCAAATTAGCAGGCAGTCTTATAGTAATTGTCTCTTTCATAAATCACCTCCATATTATGTAATACAATGTAACACATTATCGGGAACCTGTCAATAAATGTCCGATTTCTAAAAAATGTATGTTTTAACCCAAATAATGCAAATGTTGCAAAATAAAAAAAGGCTGAAGGCTTTAAGCTGAAGGCAAAAAGCAAAGAGCGAATAGCGAATAGCTTATAGTAAACAACTATTAACATAATCAAATGGCGATAACTCAATTTATAAAACAAAATCACGGGTCTCTTTATACTGAGGCTGAAGTCGAAGCGTAAGCCTCAGAGATAAAATATGCAACCACAAAAAATATAAAATAAAGCCATGTTCTTATACTAAGGTAGTTTATTTTGTTTCATAATCGGATTAAAATAATTAGTTGCAATTTATTTCTTGGACAATTCCTCAAAAACCTCAAGAGCTCTTTTTACAACCTGGTCCATGTTGTAATATTTGTACTCAGCAAGCCTGCCTATAAAATAAACCGATTTTAGTTTTTTAGCCTCTTTTTGATATTTATTGTAAATTTCAAAAGCATTGTCTGTTGGCATTGGATAATAGGGTTCACCCTCTGATTTAGGATATTCTCTAAAAATTGTAGTTTTGGGGTGTTTTTGTAATGTCATATGTTTAAATTCTGTAATCCGTGTAAAATCGTAATCATTAGGATAATTTACAACAGCTGCTTCCTGATAATATTCCTTTTCAATAGTTTGAGCTTCAAAATTTAGACTTCTGTAAGGCAGTTTACCAAATTTGTAATCAAAGAAATAATCTACAGGTCCTGTATATATAAGACTGGAAAATTTTATATCATTAACAATATTTTTATAATCAGTATTAAGCAAAATAGTTATGTTTTTATTGGATAACATTTTTTCAAAAAGTTTTGTATATCCTTCGGAAGGGAGCCCCTGATATTTATCAGAAAAATACCTGTCATCAGTGTTAAACCTTACAGGTATTCTTTTTGTAACTTCTGGTGAAAGCTTTTCAGGATATACTCCCCATTGTTTAAAAGTGTAATTTTTAAAAAATTTTTCATAAAATAATTCGCCGACTTGTGAAACAATTACATCCCTTGAGTTATTAATTTGAGATAATTTTAACCTCACAGATTCAAAATAATCTTTTAACTCTGGCTCAGTAAAATTTTTTCCAAGAAGAATATTTACAGTGGTGAGATTTATAGGGATTGGCAGCTTTTTGCCATCAACATAAGCTAAAACCCTGTGCTGATAACCATTCCATTCAGTAAATTGTGAAAGATACTGCCAGACATCATCATAATTTGTGTGAAAAATATGCGGTCCATATTTGTGAACAAGAATACCATCTTCATTATAGAAATCGTATGCATTGCCACCGATATGGTCTCTTTTTTCAACCAGAAGAACTTTTTTATCTAATTGAGATGCGAGTCGTTCAGCAATAACTGAACCGGAAAAACCAGAACCGACAATTAGATAGTTTTGATTCTTATTTATCTTTTCTGTTATTTTCATAAGCTAAACTGTAAATTTCTTTTATTTGATTGATATAATTATCTACATTAAAAGAAAAATTTATTCTTTCCATGAATTGACGAATTTTTAGTGGATTCTCGATTAATTTCTTCATATAACCTGATAGTTCTACAATATTTCCAGGTGTAAAGAGATAACCGTTAACTCCATGATTAATTGCTTCCTCAATGCCTCCTATTCTGCTACCAATAATCGGGGTTCTTGAAAGTTTTAGTTCATTTAAAACTATAGGAGAACAATCTTCCCATAAAGAAGGAATAACAGCCACGTCAATATTCTTTAAAACTTCATTAATTTGAGAAGGTAAATATTTGCCTT
>Ga0078972_1010614_pt1 | contig 17061 bp, 17 predicted proteins | sample YelNatPaOPGAMG01_FD_67568 | JGI IMG/M metagenome (GOLD analysis project Ga0078972, IMG submission 67568) | Hot spring thermophilic microbial communities from Obsidian Pool, Yellowstone National Park, USA - OP-RAMG-01 (SPADES assembly) (version 2) | ecosystem: Environmental > Aquatic > Thermal...
GACTATAAGGCTATATCAGAAATACAAGTTCGACCTATTAATCGTTTGTAACCCGCAGTCACAGCCAACATACCTGACATATGAGATGATGAAGTGCCTCAATAGCATACCTGCGAGGAAGATAAACTACTTTGATCCACCAGTATTCAAGCCAGAGCAGCTATACGAGCCCTACAAGGATGTATGGAACGAGTTGCCCGATGCTGCTCAGCTCTGCACACCAATGAACCCTGAACAGCTGAAGAAATTCATCACTACGGCTTAAGTCGAAAATCATTATTTTTATTTATTCATTTTTAGAACATCTCTTAAAGCACAGACAAAGGTCCCCATTGTGATTTTAATGTGCCAAATACTATAAATTTGTATTAATGCTCCACACAAAGTATCACCTATAAAAAGTGCGACATACGAAAAATGCTTAGGTAATGTTTTTAAGAACGTGGATTTTAATCTTACCCTAGCAACCTCGGCGGTGGGATCATGGCTGCCGCATCATATTATCAAAATCTAAAAAACTTTGTCTCGGGGTATTATATGTTTATAATCCTGGCAATTGTCTGGGGGATTTTTGCAGTTATTTCACCAGGTTTCCTAACAGCCTCTAATATTTATAGAATTATATTATTTTCAACACCATTGCTAATAGTTTCTCTAGCACAGAACGTAGTGATACTCACTAAGGGTTTTGATTTAACAGTAGGCTCCTTAGTTAGCCTCACAACAGTTATAGTATCGGTTATGATGGATTGGAAATGGCCGCTCATGGTTATAACTGCAATAGCCTTAATAGTAGGCCTTATAGTAGGAACATTCAATGGCTTCTGTATTTCAAGATTCAAGGTGGATCCATTCATAATGACCCTAAGCGCTAGTTTTATGCTAGATGGAATCGCGTTAATGATACGCCCCACGCCAGGGGGAAATATCTATCCAGAATTCATTAGTGGCATAATGCTATATATTAGTGGGTTTCCGGTAGGACCTTTATTGATCTTCATCTTAGTAGGTATAATAGGAACACTCTTCTTGGAACGAAGATCTATTGGACGCTTAATTTACGCCGTTGGTTGTACAGAGGAGCGTGCTCTCCTCAGAGGGATAAACGTGAGAAGAATTTTGTTACTGGTATATATCTTGAGTGGGTTGTTAGTTAGTATTGGGGGATTAGTTTACACAGCCTACATCCAGATAGGAGATCCGAACCTTGGAGCGCCTTTACTCTTTGCATCAATAACTGCAGTTTTCCTTGGAGGAACCAGCGCTGCTGGCGGCATTGGAAGATTTCCAAATACATGTGCCGCGGTATTGCTTATAAGCTCCATAACGACATTCCTATTCCAGATACAAGTAATTACATGGTATAGATACATAATTAATGGTGTCCTACTTATCGGGTCGGCAATATTTAGTAAATATGTTATAGAAGTTAGAGTAAGGACTGGAGGGATCTAATATGAGCGAGACGGGAAGAAGAATAGAAATCGGGCACACCAGAGGTAATGTGTTGCTATTGAAAATTAGAAAAGATTATCTAATTCTACTTGGGGCCTTTATAATGATGATGCTTATTGCCGGATACTTCATACCAGATTTCTGGTCCATTAACTATCAAAAAGAATTGTTTAGGAGATCGGCAATTCTTGGGATTCTCGCAATAGGTCAAGCGCTAGTTATGATCACGAGGGGCGTAGAATTGTCCATTGGTGCATCCACGATGACACTAGCAATAATGGCTGCAATATTCTTCCGGGAAACACCCGTTCTCATGCAGTATCCATGGTTCATAACAGTCATTATAATCTTCTTGATAGGCTTACTGATTGGATCTGTGAATGGCCTGTTGATAGCATTCCTTAAGATTCCTCCAGTAGTTGTAACCTTAGGCATGATGACCGCATTGAGCGGCGTCACACTAGTCTATACCAAGGGGTTCCCAAGAGGCGGAGCTCACCCAATCTTAATGGAATTCATGTCCACTTCTGAGGTCGTTGGCATACCCACAATAGTAGTAATCTGGATATTAATAATAATCTTGATATGGTTTATATTGAGACTCACTAAATTCGGAAGAGAAGTTTATGCGGTTGGATCAAACCCTGTTGCCGCGCACAAATCAGGAGTTCATGTGGAGAAGATACTAGCATTGATTTATGCGATCGCTGGACTATTTGCAGCAGCCTCCAGCTTGCTCTATCTCGGAAGGGTCGTGGTTCCAGCACTCTCAGTGGCCCCGGCGGGTATCGGAATGGACTTCTTACTGAGCTCATTAGCAATCCCCGTACTAGGCGGTGTAACGTTCCGAGGCGGCGAGGGTAGCATAATAGGCGTATTTATTGCATCACTCCTATATGGTACCATAAGAGGAATCTTGATAGCATTGGGTTTCGGCACAGCTGGAATAGCAATTTTCACAGGCCTAATAATAGCAATAGTCAGCATAATTAAGCAAATAACGGCTCGATAGGATAGCCATTAAAAACGCTTATATGCGTCAAAATAAAGACGGTATATATGAGGAGGTGAATAAGTTATGCAAAATCTAGTTCAAGAGTTGGTTAGAATTGTTGGACCAGAATTTGTAACTGATGATTACTGGATTCGCTGGAGCTACTCGATGGATTCCAGCATGTTTGAACTGCTTGATGCAAAGCCACCAGCGATTGTCGTAAGACCGGGAAGCATTGAAGAGTTACAGGAGATAGTACGACTAGCGAACAAAACTAAGACACCTCTCTATGTTAGAGGCGGAGGAACATCGTGCGCGGGCACAAGGGGTACTAGAATACCTGAGTCAATACTCATTGACATGACCAGACTGGATAAAATCGTCGAGATAGATGAGGAATCTCTTACCGTTACAGCGGAGGCGGGTATTACTTGGGGAAAGTTGAATGCAGAATTAGAGAAGAGAGGATGGAGATTAGGTGTCAAAGGACCATACTCTGGATATGCAGCATGTTTAGGAGGAAGTGTGGCATATAATGCGGTTGCATATGCCTCAGCGAGATATGGGCTAATCGCTGAAGAGGTTATAAGCTTAAAGGTAATCCTACCAAATGGGGATATATTAGTTACGGGAACAGCCACGAATCCCAATGCCAAAAGATATTATCGATATGCTAATGGCCCAGATTTAACCGGGTTATTCATAGGTTCCCTAGGAGCATTTGGCATAATTGCCGAAGTAACTCTACGAATGTATCCTAAGGCCGATTATTCAGCCTATGGAGCTTATGCCTTCAAGGATTATGAGAAAGCACATAAATGTTATTATGATTGGCTTAAGAATTGGATAGCAGAAGATGTGGCATGGTATTTTGAAGATGGAGTAAGCGTAATGACTCCTGAGCTCTATGAACAAGGGTATGTCTCGCTACTTACCTACATAGTAGAAGACGTGACCGAGGAGCTCATAAATGCTAGAAAGAAATTACTGGATGAAATAGCTCTAAAGCACGGTGGCGTTCCTCAGAGTCCTGAATATGCTAGACAGGGGTGGATATACAGATATGAGTTATTACCTCGTTGGGCCGGGAAAATCGGCATGTGGCAATGGACCTGTCATTTACAGTCCGCCGGAGGAACGCTGAAGGCATTAAAGACTATTCTCGGATACATAAAGTCTAGAAAGAAGGAGATGGATCAAAAGAAAGTATACACGGCCACGGTGAGTGTAGCAGAGAGAAATTGCGGACATATCTCTACTTCAGTTTACTATGATCAGAGTAATCCTGAATCAGTTAAATTGGCAATTGAGATGGCAAAGGAAATAGCAAGAATTGGCATGGAATCCGGAGGCTCAACATATAAGCCAGGGGAACTATGGTATCCATATACAATATTGAAGAACCCTGTTTATCGAGGAGCTCTCATTAGGATCAAAAAGGCTTTGGATCCTAACAACATAATGAATCCAGGAGCATTAACAATACCCGACAAATTGGAGGAGGTGTGAGAATGATTAACCTTATTGAAGAAAAAGTAAAACAGATGGTATATCGTTGCACTAGATGCGGATACTGTAGGCTAATGTTTAGAGCTAGAGATAACACAGAACGCGTTTGCCCGCTTATGGATACCACTAGCGGATTTGAATTATATACAGCAAGAGGAAGGAATTGGATTGCCAGACAAATATTTGAAGGTAAGTTAGTTGCCGAAAAAATGACACAAGATGCCATAAACGCTATCTATGCCTGTTTTATCTGCGGTAGCTGCACAGAGCACTGTCTTGTCCTCGACCCGCGATCGTGGGGAAGATTTCCAAACAACGTATATGATGACCATTTGATTATTAATGATGAGATAACAAGGTATTTGAGAAGTTTGATAATTGAGGCTGGAAGACCGCCATCAGAAGTCAAAGAAATCCTCCGAAATTATCGACATTTCAGCAATCCATATGGGAAACCAAGAGATGAACGGAGCGCTTGGATAAAAATGCTCGACTTTAAAGTTAAGAACATAGCAGAGGGGGGCGGCACCACTTTGTTCTATACCGGATCCATAGCTCCCTATGATGAGCGAGCTACAAAAGTGTTATTGGCGATCGCTAAGATATTAAAACTAGCAAATGTAGATTACGGAATACTCGGCTCACAGGAGATTGATAGTGGTGCAGAAGCTTATGACTTGGGTGAGCTTGGATTATTTGAAGAGTTCGCTAAACAAAATTTGGCGATTTTCAAGAAACATGATATTTCAAAAATAATAACGGTTTCACCACATGATTATAACGTTTTTAAGAAATATTATCCCGTATTTCTCGGAGAGGATTGGTCTAAACTAAACATCGAAGTTCAACATTATACGCAGGTGATCGCTGACGCCATAAAAAGCAAGAAACTACAAGTGAAAGCTGATTTATCAGGTAAAAAAGTAACATATCATGACCCCTGCTATCTTGGAAGAAAAAACAGCATTTATCTTGATCCCAGAATGATAATTTTATCAACTGGTGCTAATCTTATAGAAATGAAGCTTTCAAGACATAACTCTTACTGTTGTGGCGGCGGTGGTGGAGGGAAATGGTATAGACCTCCTGAGAGAACGCACGCTGAAGTTGAGCGAATTAAGCAGGCAAAAGAGACGGGAGCAGAAGTTCTCGTTGTCGCATGCCCTATATGCCTTACAATGTTAGAAGATGGTGCAAAAACCGCTGGTATCGATATAAAAGTAATGGATGTTGCTGAACTACTTATAACCGCCATTTAATATTTTAAAAACTGCTGTTTAAAGGACTTCTATGCCCAAATTCATTACTTTTCCAATTAATTCGATCTTTGGAAGGTGATGTCCTGGTAGAAAGATCTGATGATGGGATGGTACTCTCCTCATCACCTCATGGCCGTTCTTTACTTTTATTATCATTCCATTTCTGCAGTCTGATCCAGGATACTGTACATATCCTTTATTTAATCCCTCAATTACTATCAACTTGCTTAAAGTTGGATCTAGCTTAACCATTGTTATTGGCCCAAGTGGGAAGCGAGCATCTATAGCATGGGCGTTATCGTTAACAATTGCAAGGACTTTAGGTCTTATAACCCAGCTAGTTGCAAATGATTGAGGCATAAGGCCAACATAGCCACAGTGGGCAACTAGTATGTGGTTTTCAGGTTCTTCAACTATTTCTGGAAAACTAGGTATACGCTCATGCTTAATTGCGGCCTGCCCCATAAGGAATGGATAAATATTGCTCATCATTACCGGAACCTTTAACGTACTGTGTAGGATATATCCAGTTAATAAGCTCATTATATCAGCTTCACAAGCCCAGAGAAGGCCCTTCTCTTCATATAGAAGACACCAAGCTAAACATGGAGTAGTATCGGAATAATCAGACTCATTGAGACAATTTATTCCAGCACCAATTACCGAGTCTTCCTTTTCTAGGTCTTTCTTTAGGGCGAGATAAAGTTTTATGGCGCTAAGTAGAGCTTTCTCTGAAAGATCGCTGGAAATATTAAGCGAAACCTTTCTTAAAAAGTTAACTGCCTCCACGTCTGGAATTTCCATGGCCTTTTTTGCTAATTCTCTATAACTGCGCTTTTCTACCGTAATACCGAATTTTTTCTTCATAGCTTCTAGGCATTTGGCCTGCCACCAGTAGAAGCGCCTGAAAATGGAGTCCTGCTTACCACCTTCACCTGGTTTATCTTGATAAGATATGAACTTGGATTGCGAAAGTCTTTTCTTCACAGCTAGTGCTCTACAGATAACTTTTGAATGATCTAAACTATATGGAGCCAAAACTTCAATACCCTCTCCTCTCAGAAATGAGATTATCTCCCAATCCCACATGCTAAACGTGCCGAATTCTGATGTGATTACCACAATGGGTAATTGAATTCTTTTTAGATAATGTAATGAGTTATAGGCTTGCTCAGTTAGTTGAGGAATAAGTACCGCGTCTGCTTCCTGTGGTATCTTACTACTAATGGATATAGGATCTAGAATATCTGCTTCCTCGTATAGCAATCTTCTCAAATTATCTAGCTGAGTGAGATATTCGTCATTAATTTCCATACCGAAATAAATGGGGACCAACTTCGCTTTTGACATCATTTAAGAGAATCTCTTCTTGAATTTAAATTCATTGCCCCATTACAGCAAAATTTAAATTTCATTGAGACCATTATTAATATAAGCTTAGGAGGTGTGTTGAAATGGTGATAAAGGTTGGAATAGATAGCTATTGTTACCATAGGTTCTTCGGTGAAATATACGACATACAGCCCAAGACAGATATAAGATGGACGTATGAGCAGTTTATAGAGCGGGCGGCTCAACTGGGCGTTGAAGGAGTGAGCCTCGAGACATGCTTCTTCCCAACAATAAATGATGAGTACATTTTAAAGCTGAAAAATTTGCTCGATAAATATAACTTAGAAAGAGTTGTGGCCTGGGGTCATCCAGATGGATTTGAGGGTGGTAAGAATGAAAAAGCGTTAGATGACCTGAGAAAATACTTTAGCGTTACCAAGAAGCTGGGGACAAATATATTGAGAATAGTTGCAAGTAGTCTAAAATACCGTGATGAGCCCCATGAACCACAGTTAAAGAAATTAACAAAAATACTGAAAAAAGCATGTGAAGAGGCGGAAACCTACGGCCTGATTCTTGCGTTAGAGAATCACATAGATTACACCGCAGATGAGATTGTAACTTTGATTGAAAGGGTGGGATTTGATAACCTAAAAGTTAACTTTGATACCGGAAATGCGTTAAGGATGTTTGAGGATCCTGTTCAAGCTGCTGAAAAGTTAGCCCCATACGTGGTAGCAACACACATTAAGGACCTAAGTCCTGTGAAGTACAATAAGTTTTACAACACGCGGTGCACACCAAAAGACTGGTTCTTTTGGGCATCAGTCCCAGTCGGAGACGGGATAATAGATATACCAAGCATCGTGAAAATACTTCATGATGCTGGCTACAAAGGATGTTATACTATTGAGATAGATTGTCTCAAAGAGGGATATGAAAGTGAGGATGAAGCTGTCGAGAAAAGTGTCAAATATCTAAGAGGTCTAAAAATTTAAATAATGATTTCAAGATTCCCTCATTTTCAATCACATAGCACATAATACACATAATTGATTTCGCTGAACAATGTTAATGCTTTGACCGATCTATTTTTACTCTCGCTCTTAATCCATTTTGTGTTGGTGGCTGTAAGATTTATTTTACGGCCTTTATGACGGTTGGGGATGCTGTCTGACCTTCTATCCATATTTATGTCTGAGGCCTATGCTGCTAGGTTTTTGAGGGAGGTTAGGTGGCCTAATGGTGTTAGGCGTATCTATTGTGGTTCTTTGTCTGTTATAGGTTAGGGATGGTATAGGGGTGTGTATAGGAGGTATAGGTGTAAGGCCTGTTTAAGGACTTTCAACGATAAGGGCGGTACCGATTTCGAATACTCAAGGATACCCCTTAACGAGAGGCTGTTCATAACCTATCTGTCTGGATGCTTTAATGCCCCCTCTTGAGGGCCTCCATAGATGTTGGACGTAGCTACGGCTCCGTATACAGGTCATTCAGGAGGATAATGTATTCTGTAGGGAGGTATGTTAGGCGTTATTGGAGGGTCTCAGGGGATGTTGAGGTGGATGAGGTCTATGTGAACGCTGGCTTGAAGGGTAGGGGTAACCATGGTAGGATAATACTTCTAGGTAGGGGGCCTAGGTGTAGGGGTTTGAGGGCTGGTAGGGGTGGATGGTGTAAGGATGTTATCCCGGTATTCACCATAATAGGCCGTAACGGCCATGAGGTATACATACCCTCCAGGGATGTTAGGGGTGAGACTGTAGCTAGGATAGCGTCAAGGCATATAGAGGCAGGATCAAGGATATACACTGGCAGCCTCCCATCATACAGCATACTACAAGGCATGGGATACAGGCATGAGGCTGTAAACCACTCGCTGGGGGAGTATGCTAGGGGAGACGCCCATATAAACAACTGCGAGAACAGGGCATCAATACTAAGAACATGGCTGTCAGTACATAGGGGCATATCCAAGGACAACCTAAACACATACCTAAGCCTATTCCAGCTACAAAGAAACACGAACAAGCAACCAACAATAGAGAAGATCAAGACAATAGTAAAGGCGTAAAAACCCACCAACAAACAATGGATTAAGAGCGTTTACTTTAAATCTTCTAAATCTTCATAAGATATATATTTGAGAACTTGTAAGAGTAATGTTGAGAACATGTCAGAAGTTGGTTTTATAAAAATGGCTGAGGTTGAGAAGAAGGTGGAAAAAATCCCGGAAATAGGTGTAGGCATGCTTGGATACGCGTTCATGGGAAAGGCCCATAGCCATGCATACATAGACCTGCCAATATTCTTCTATCCTCCTCCTGCAAAACCTGTTTTGGTAGCCATCTGTGGTAGGAATGAGGAGCTTGTACGTGAAGCAGCCAAAAGATATGGATATAAAAGATATTACACTGAATGGGAAAAGCTGGTTAAAGACCCGGAGGTGGAGCTATTTGATAACAGCGGTCCAAATTATATGCATGCGGATCCCTGTATAGCTGCAGCAGAAGCTGGTAAGCACATTCTTTGCGAGAAGCCGTTAGCGACAAACGCTAAAGAGGCAAAAAGGATGCTTGATGCAGTAAGGCGGGCAGGGGTTAAACATATGGTCGGATATAATTATAGGTTCGTTCCAGCAGTATTGCTCGCTAAAAAGCTGATTGACGAGGGAAGGGTGGGAAGAATTTATCACTTTAGAGCCCGTTACCTTCAAGAATGGATCATGGACCCAAACTTTCCGTTAATATGGAAGCTCAGAAAGGATCAGGCGGGCTCAGGGCCTATTGGAGACTTAGGCTCACATATAATTGATCTAGCTAGGTTCTTGGTCGGTGAGATTAAATCCGTTTCAGCGATGATGACGACTTTCATAAAAGAAAGACCATTACCCGAGGATCCTACTAAGAAGGGAGAGGTTACCGTTGAGGACGCCTTTGTCGCGTGTATAGAGTTCGAGAATGGTGCCATAGGCACTCTTGAGGCGACGAGATTTGCAGGTGGAAGAAAGAATTACAACAACTTCGAGATAAATGGTGAGAAAGGAAGTATAGAATTCAATTTAGAGAGATTGAATGAGCTAAGAGTCTATGGTATAGATGAGATGAATAAGGATATTGTAGGATGGCGCGAAGTTCTTGTTACGGAAACAAATCATCCATATATCAAGTACTATTGGCCTCATGGACACATTATTGGATGGGAGCACACGTTTTTAAACGAAATTTATCATTTCTTGGATTGCATAGTAAATGATAAGGAAGTAGGTCAGATCGGTGCGACATTTGAGGACGGCTATAGATGTAATGCTGTTATGGATGCTATAATAGAGTCCGCCATAACCGGAAAGCGTATAACGATACAATATTAGATTCTTTAAATTCTCAAAAATTATATTTCTTTCCATTTTATTTTACCTTGTCAATTTTAAAGAAAATCTAAGAAAAAGCGAAATGCAAACTCTATTTCAACGATTATAATTTACGATTGATTTTATTCGAGAATATTAATTTAGAGAGGACGATAAGAAGGTATTCTTTTAAGCTCGTAAATCTGCTATGAGGATGAATTGCAACTTGGTTTCATTGCATTATATTCGGCCATTTGATCCTTGGAGGGGCAGGCTCTGTACATGCCCATCGAAGTTCTCCTTTGACCCCTATACCGGATGCGAGCATGGTTGCCTCTATTGCTATGCCTCATCATATGTTAGGAGGTTTCATGAGTGTAGGCCTAAGAGGGATCTTCTAAGGGTTGTTAGAAATGATGTGGCTCGGCTACCTGACGATGTTCTCATCTCCATGTCGAATAGTTCTGATCCCTATCCACCGATGGAGCGGGATATGCAACTTACGAGGCGCTGTCTAGAAGAGTTCCGGGGGAGGAACTTGAGGATCTTGGTTATAACGAAGAGCGATTTGATTCTCAGAGATCTGGATCTCCTTAGGAGGCTTAGATGCGCGGTGACTCTGACGATAACTACTCTTGATGATGACCTTGCCCGCAGGCTTGAGCCTGGCGCGCCTCCGCCATCAAGGAGACTTGATGCCGTAGAGAGGCTCAGCTCAGAGGGGATTATGGTCGGCGTCCGCGTAGACCCAATAATCCCATACCTGAATGACGAGGGACTCATGGATCTCCTGAGGGAGATTAGGGGTGCTGGCGCTATTCATGTCACGTCTAGCACGTTTAAGCCGAGGCCCGATTCTTGGGCGAGGATTGAAATGGCCTTCCCGGATACTGCTGAGAAGCTTAGACCTCTCTATTTCGAGGAGGGTGAGCGGATTGGGAGAAGTCGCTATCTCCCGAGGCCGATGAGGTTCAGGCTCATGAAGATGATTGCGGATGGATGCCGAGGTCTCGGCCTAACCTTCGCCTGCTGTAGGGAGGGATTCGTGGAGCTGAATACGGGCGCTAGCTGTGATGGGAGTCACTTGATACCAGCAAAGCCATACTCATCCGAGGATCGAGAGTAGGACGGCTTTCGCTGTGTGAAGCCTGTTCTCTGCTTGATCCCAAACTGCTGACCATTCTCCATCAATCACCTCAGGCGAGACCTCCTCGCCCCTCTTAGCCGGGAGTGGATGCATGAAGATGGCGCCGGGCTTAGCGAGTCTCATGAGCTTTCCGGAGACCTGGTACCTCGGCAGGAAGTCCTGCATCCTCCTCTCCCTCTCAGCCTCCATCCCCATGCTAACAAAGACATCTGTCATCACTACGTCAGCGTCTTTAACAGCCTCCTCCGGATCCTCGACGACCTCCACCTTGGATCCGCTCTTCCTCGAGTTCTCCATCGCCCACTCGAGATACTTCTTATTTGGCTCATAGCCCCTTGGACACGCTATTGAGATGTGGGCGCCGAGCTTCGTCGCACCTATCAGTATCGAGTTACAGACGTTATTGCCATCGCCCACCCAAGCCACCTTAACTCCCTGGATCCTGCCAAACCTCTCCCAGATCGTGAACAGGTCCGCGAGCGTCTGGAGCGGGTGATCCAGATCTGACAAGGCGTTTACCACGGGCTTATCCGCCCATCTAGCCAGCTCAATGAGGTCATCATGCCTCCTAACCCTGGCGGTTATGAGATCCACGTATCTCGAGAGCACTCTGGCCGTGTCTGCTATAGTCTCGCCCCTGCCCAGCTGGAGCTCGTCGAACCTCAGGTATATCGGCCTCCCTCCGAGCTCGCTCACAGCAACATCCAAGGAAACCCTAGTTCTCGTCGAGGGCTTCTCAAAGATCATCGCGATACTCCTTCCGGAGAGCCTCCCGGAGAACAGCCTTCTATCACGCTTCAGCTCGGCCGAGAGCCTTACTAGGCCCATTATCTCCTCCGGCTCAAGATCCTGAAGAGTTAAAAGATCTCTACCTCGAAGGGACTCAATGATCATTCAGACAGCAGCTACCAGCTAACTAAAATATATCACCTAGCATGGGAGAAGCAGCTACTTCCTCTTCATGGGTTTCTTAGACCTCTCAGGTCTCTTGGGTTTCTCTTTAGGCGCGGGCTTCTTCACCGGTGGCTTCTTATACTTCTCTCTTATCTCTTGGAGCCTCTTCTCAAGCTTCTCCCTGAGCTCAGCGCCCCTATCCTCTCGCGTGAAATAGTCTATCTTGGCCGCGATCGCTATCGTGGCTGCTAGGGCCCTAGCAATCTTCCCCCTGAGATGCTTCGGAGAGCCGTGGATCAAGGGGCTCTGGAATATTATGCCATGCTTCGGCGCCCCCCTTCCCGTCCTGAAGAACCTGAAGAGGGCCTTCTCAGCCCCGAGAACCTGGATTGTGCTAGCCGGGAGCCTTGCGAGCTTCTCTAACCCACCGGCCATGGAGATGAGCTTCGCCCCTAGTATCGGCCCGGCGACAGCTGAGAGATTCGGGGCTTCAGCCGACATAAGCTCCTCGATATACCTCTCCTGCTCCTTCCTGAGCTGGATTAGCCTAAGCCCCTCCCTCGCAACATCCTTCACCCTCTCCTCATCCTCAGGGCTGAGGTCGGCTCCAACAGAATTTCTAGCCCTCTCCATGATCTGGGCAGCAAGCTTCGGCCCGACAATTCTCTCAAGTTTCTCCTCATCAAAGTTCCTCCTCGCGCCGATTTCGGCCACGATCATCAGATAGTCCTCTAGATCGTCCACAATGTCGGCCAGCTCGGGGAAATGTAGGCCATACCATTCCCTGCACCTCGTGTAGACCATGTTGATCTGCTTGTCTAAATCCTCCAGCACATGGACTGCGTGGACTATCATCATATCCCTTCTCGCGACAGCTTCCTTCAGCTCCTCCTCCACGAGCCTGTCTAGAACACTCTTCACCTCCTTTCGATACTCCTCGATGCTTCCTGCGAGTCCACTCCTGACGAAAATGCCCTCGAGATCAATGGGCCTATCAAGCTCGCCTAGCTCGAGATCTTCGAATTCCTTAGCGAGAGAGGGTAGAAGGCTTGGAGGCGAGACCAGTAACCTCTTGAAGCCGCTTGAAGCAAGCTTCAAGACAACCTCTCTAACCTCCCCTATAAGCTCCCCCCTCTTCACCTTTGAGAAGGTCTCGGCCCTTGTCTCAAGATCCTTTGGATAAGCTTTTGCGGCAATTACCTCGTTATCCGATAAGCCGATCACGGCTAGTGGGTTGGCGACCAAGATGGCCGACTTCACACTCATGGACGTTATTCAAGCACATGCTGACTTAATTAGAGTTTCGCCGCCCCATGAACCTGATGCCAAAGGGTATTATGTCGGCCATGGTTAACAGGCCGTAAGGCAGCCGATCAACCCTCTCAGTAAGGCTGAGGATCACTGATGCCGTCCCAAGATCTCCGGGCGTTCCATCGCTCCTCCAAGTAACTGAGTATTCCTCCCCCTCAACGATTATCTCCTCATATTCTTGAATGCCGGCAACCGCCTCAAACTCAACCCTAATCCTCTCCACGTCATCAACATAGCCAGCTCCATAGCCCCTGACCCCCCTCACCCTTCCTTCCTCTATAATCATGCTCCCGGCTTTCACATCCTGATCTGCTATGACAGGTTCCTGGCCCTCTTCAACTTTGGAGAGATTCAGGCCGGCGGCATCCGCTATCAGGCATACTGACTCCGCATATCCCACGTGACCCGAGTATTTCCCGGACCTCAGCCCATCAGCCACTTCACCGGGCTCAAGCCCAAGCCCGATCTTTCTCCTGAAGGAGCTCCTCCTCCTCGAGGCATCTAGACGCCTCCTAGCCCTTATCCTCCTGATTACGGGCACCGTGGCCGAGGTGACAATGACCAAGGTGTCGAGAAGAAATCCCGGGTTTATTCCCGAGCCAAGGATGGTCGAGCCGTGAGTTTTCGCGAGCTCATCCAGCCTGCGGGCGAGGATAGGATACCTGTAATATGGATATGCGAGCGTCTCACATGTTGAGATGATGGGCTTGCCGAGCATCACAACGGACGCTATCTGGTCATAAACCTTTGGTAGATAGGACCCCGTGGCATGCAGGGTTATATCACACCTCCTCACGGCCTCCTCGACATCTCTAGTAATTTTTATGCCAAGCTTGCCGAGGCCGAGGATCTCACCGACATCTTTCCCGAGGATCTCCGGATTAATATCTAGGACTCCGACTATCTCATGACCCCTGCTTAGAGCCACTCGCGCAATCAGCCTACCAATCTCACCGAAGCCGTAAATCGCTATTCTAAGCCCCATGGTCATGATGGTGAGAGTGCTGGGGCATAACCTTTCCCGAGACAGGATAATCCTAATCAGCATCCTAGTCAAGGAAATGAACACGCTTAGACGGTGTGGGGCATGAGCTCACAAGAGCTTCTGAGGATAATATATAATCGAAGAAGCGTTAGGAGGTATGAGAGGAGGCCCGTGCCGGATGATGTTCTCAGGTCCGTTCTCGAGGCTGGGCGGCAGGCCCCAAGCGCCAGAAATCTCCAGCCCTACTGCTTCATAGTGGTCCGAGACCCGGAGCTGAAGAAGAAGCTAATTTTCTCTGAGTGGAATAAGTTCATCGAGGAGGCGCCCATAGTGATCGTCGGATGCGGCGACTCTAGAGCGAAGTGGGCGGTCGTCGACGTGGCGATAGCACTCCAGAACATGGTGATAGCCGCGGAGGCCCTAGGCCTTGGAACATGCTGGATAGGGCACTTCATTGAGGATGAGGTGAAGAGAATCCTCAGGATACCGGATTACATGAGGGTCGTGGCCATGATAACCCTCGGATACCCGGCTGAAAGACCTGGGCCGAGGCCCAAGAAGAGCTTAGAGGAGTTGGTCCGTTATGATACATACGAGTAACTTTAAATTCGTTCTCCACAGCCGTATCGACTTAAACCTTAAATGCAGGGTTCTCTAGCCTTTCAGTGGACATGCCGAGCCACGGCTCAATCACGAAGGCGGGTAAGGTCAGGTCCCAGACGCCGAAGATTGAGGCTAAGCCGAAGAGAAGTCCGGTCCCCAGGATCAGGAATAGATTTAACTTTGAAAAGAGGGTTGTAGCTGTAGGCCAGCAGGCTATCTGATCCCTCATCGGCTTCCAAAACCTCCTTAACGAGCTCCTCATCCATCTATTTTTACCTCTCCCTCGCTCCCCACCTCTCCTATCGTGGCCCCGGCCCTCTTCATATCCCTCCTTATAATCTCGGATACGTATAACTCGCTCATAACCCTCTTAAGCTCCTCCTTTTAGCCTCCTCCGCGAGCCCCCTCATATTCCCCTCATTCATGGGCTCTAGGAACGGCTTCCTCAATAGTAGCCCGACGCCTCCAACCCTCTTGGAAACCTCCACGCGCATCCCCATCACCTCGCATCATTAACGATTATAGCATAGCCCGGCTCGACCCTGCATACAAGCCTACCCCTCTCCCTGAATGGTATTATGAATATCTGCTCCAGGCCCCTCTATCGCCATGGAATCCTATTTTTAGCCGGCTACCCGGCATCTCGACATCATCGACATCATCACGATAATCTTTCCACTTTCAGGCAGGTCCCCAAGAAATAAGGGGAGGCATGTATTGGGATGGTATTGTGGGGGCATGGCTGGTTACGTGGATGTCTTCAAGGAGGGTGGGGACTTCGGGGGTGAGCGATGATGCCGGTTGAGAAAATAAAGCTTACCGCGAGGTTAAGGTGAATCTCGTGGATGTTGATAAGGCGGCGATCTCCGAGATACACCGCCTGTTCAAGGAGTATAGGAAAATCGTGAATGAGCTAATTGAATACGCCCACTCGCATGGAATCACCAGCTTCATCAACTTGCATCGTGCAAAGTATCGCGAGCTGCGGCAGAGGCATCCAACGTTGCTATCACACTATATTTTTACCGCATGCAGGTATGCTGCCAGCATCTACGAGTCCTTCATAGAGCTGAAGAAGATGGGGGTGTGTGAGAAGGAGAGGCCGACATTCAAGGAGCAGGCGATATGGCTACATAAGCAATTATTCAAACTTGATGTTGAAGGTTGGAAAGTTTCGATAGCGGCCCATAGAGGGAGATGGGTTACGTTGAGGCTGCTTCACGGGAGGTATCATGATAAGTTCAAGGACATGAAACTGGGTGAGGCGCGGCTGGTGCTGAGGGATGATGGCAGCCTTTACCTAAGCGCTGTCTTTCGCCAGACTATTGTATTGCCGGAGATGGACGCGGATGCCAAGGTTATCGCCGTCGACGTTAATGAGAACGCCATTATATATGGTAACGATGACTTCATTGAGAGGTTTGAGACTAATGAGGGGATTATTAGGACGCGATATTTCCTTAAGCGCCGGCGGATACAGTCGAAGATTCGTGGCAGAGGACTGCGGGCGAGGCTACTAGAGAAGTATAGGGGCCGTGAGAGGCATAGGGTCAGGGAGATCTACTATAGGGCGGCCAAAGAGATTATCGGTAAGGCTAGGGAGGTCGGGGCCACCGTGATTGTGATGGAGGGCCTCGACCTCCATGAAAGAGATTTAGGCTCAAAGGAGCTTAATGGAAGAATACATCGATGGGGTTATAGGAGGTTCCAGCAAATACTAGAATATCAGGCGAAGCTTCATGGGCTTAATGTGAAGTACGTTGATCCAGCGTATACCTCGAGCCTATGCCCTGTATGCGGGGGCGAACTGGATCTAAGTTCGAACGGGCACAGGTTGATGAAATGTCAGAGATGCGGCTTGGAGGAGGATAGGGACGTGATAGCGGTGAAGAATCTGGTGAAACGCTACTACGAGGAGTGCATGGATGCCAAGCTCCCTAAAACCTCTTTTGATCGTCGGCGCCAGATAGATGTGGGGAGCCCGCGTTCCCCCCGAAAGCCTCCCAATGAGAAGAGGGAGGAAGGGCTTAAAGCCCAGAACGTTTAATACTACGGAGAGTAACTTGGGCATCAAGACCTTGAAGAACAGAATACACACAATGCATCAGGTGATCATTCATGGCTAGAGCATCGTATCAGCCTAGGAAACAGCGTAAGCTCCTCTACAATGCTCCCATGCATAGGCTTCCGAAGCTAATGTCAGCCCACCTTTCGCCAGAGCTG
>Ga0078972_1010615_pt1 | contig 17053 bp, 14 predicted proteins | sample YelNatPaOPGAMG01_FD_67568 | JGI IMG/M metagenome (GOLD analysis project Ga0078972, IMG submission 67568) | Hot spring thermophilic microbial communities from Obsidian Pool, Yellowstone National Park, USA - OP-RAMG-01 (SPADES assembly) (version 2) | ecosystem: Environmental > Aquatic > Thermal...
CGCAGGCGAAGCAATCCCTATGCTTGTAGATTGCTTCGTCATTTTATTCCTCGCAATGACAACCTTACAGAGGACTTAAATCTCGTTTATAACAAACCCCTCTCCGCCTCTTTGCTAAAAAGGGGCGGAAGGGATTACGGGTGGATCGCACGCCCCTTCCCTTCGGGTGAGTACCCCGAGCGAATGAACAAACTCCCTATTACATGTTGGTTGATTCCATGTCCAATTAAAAAGTTACAACGGTTTTTATTGCATGATATTTGTGCTTATTTAGGTTAACCTCAATCATTGTTTTATATTGGTCTATAGAAAAAACATGCGTAACCATCTCTTCAATCTTCTGATTATCTTTTAACATGTTTAGTGCAATATCAAATACATGAGCAGAGCCTCCATTGTTATTAACATATCCATAGCCGTACGAACCTTTCAGCGTTATGAGTTTTAACCATAAAGGGGTTGGATCAAATGAAAGTCTATTGCCGATGCCTATAATGCTAACAGTACCGCGTACCCGGGTAGATATAATCGCAAGCTGGATGGTTTTTGATGAGCCCACAGTATCATATACCTTATCAAATCCACCTTGCATGATCCTCTCTCCAAAAAGTGGTTTGTAAACCTTACCATTTACAACCCTGGCTGCCCCATCTATGAAATTTTCTTCTAAAGCCTCATTTGCTCCATATTCAAGTGCTTTCTGCACATGAAACTTTGAGGGATCTACCACAGTTATATGTGCCTTGCTTTTGAGTCCACGAATTGCATGTATCAACATCAGCCCTATTACACCACATCCTATAATGCATACATGATCAGAATCTTCTGGTTTTGAATCGTAAATAGCTTGAAGTGCAATACTTAATGGCTCTGTAAGTACAGCAGATTTATCGTTTATTGATGAAGGTACTATGAAGATCTGGCTTTGATGAGCAATAAGGTATTCAGCAAATCCACCATTGATATCATGACAGATACCGGTAAAAAGCCCTGGTGATAACCTACCCTCAGCTACATTCTCGCAATTTGCGTGTCTACCTATTTCGCATGCATGGCATTTTTGTTTTATGCCTCTTGTAACGCATGACAGAGATGGCATCACCACAACACGATCACCATGCTTGAATGGTGTTTTACCCGGATCCTCTATGGTGCCATATATTTCGTGTCCAATAATACATGGAAATGAGGTAAAAGGTGTTGCCATAGGAGAATCCCTTAACATCAACAGATTCAGATCACTTCCACAAAATCCACAATATCTTGTTTTAACAAGCACCCATTCTCCATCAAAGGGTGTGGGCTTTTCTATATCAACCAGCTTTATAGAAGCTATGGCTCCCTTATAATAAAGGGCAGGATACAATAGGCCTAATGACTTGAGCAACAGGTAGTGTGGTGGAGAGATGTTGAATTGTAATGCCTTCATCAGTTTATTCCATTTTCAATGATTGATAAAACAATGGAGTTGCTGGGCTTGTAACAGCTGGATCAGTAAGCACATTAACACAGGCTGGTTTATTAGATGCTCTGGCTCTAATGAGTGCCTGTTCTATGTTTTCATCCCTGTCTACGAATTCACCATGGCCTCCCATGCCTTCTACCACCCGTTCGTAGTGTCTTACCCCGAGTTCAGCACAGGTAACGCGTTCTTTGCCGATTGAGAGTTCCTGGCTATGTTTTATCATTCCCCATGCACAATCATTACAGACTACACAAACAAAGGGTATGTTATGCCTTACTGCTGTATCAAATTCAAATCCATTGAAGCCAAATGATCCATCTCCAGAGAGTAATACAACCTGTTTATCCGGATGCGCGAGTTTTGCAGCCATGGCAAAAGGTACGCCTGTGCCAAGGCATCCCAGTAAACCCGAAGATTGCGCAATAACACCTGCCTTAAGTTCGGATTTGAATCCAGTAAGTCCAAAATAGGATACATCACCTCCGTCAACTACATACAAGGTATTTGTACCAAATGTTTGCTGGATCATAGCTGTAAGCCTGACAGGATGTATGGGATCAGAGGCTATTTTTCGCAATTTAATTTCATTATCAATGAATGCATAACCAGCGTTCATCAAATCTGTGAGCCATGCATCATGGTTTGACTGTTTTACCAGAGGTGTTAAAGCCTTTATAACACTTCCAGCATCCCCTACCAATCCCACATCTGCTGTTCTATTACGATTGATCTCAGTTGGCTCAATATCAACCCTGATGACCTTTGTTTGTGCTGGTATTACTGAACCAAACTGGAATAGCCAGTTGAAGCGGATCCCTATAGCAATAAGTACATCAACCTGTGATAGAGCCATCATAAGCCCTATGTTGCCTATATCCCATATAGACTTTGGATGGGTATCTGATAATGTACCCCTGCCATTATTAAGGAGGATAAATGGAATGCCTGTTCTTTCAATAAACGGCTCAAGCTCCTTACCGCAGTTACTAAAACCAACACCGCTACCGCCTATAAGCAACGGCTTTTTTGCCTGGTTGATAATATCTGCTGCTATTTTTAACGCATCTGTATCAGGTCGGTATGTGTAATACGACCTTGTTGGTACAACATCAAACTCCTCTACAGAAACATTGAGGACATCAGGTGGAAGTTCCAAAAATACGGGCCCGGGTCTTCCTGATGTAGCATGTCTGAAAGCAGTATCAATATATTCGGGAATGCGTTTTATATCATAACAGGTAGCATACCATTTCACTATAGGCTTTACTATATCAACCTGATTCATCTCCTGTAGCGCACCCTTCAGATCATCACGCAAAGGATGCTTTCCAGAAAGGATAACAACTGGTGCATTATCAAGGTAGGCATTTGCAATACCTGTAATGGAATTGGTAAAACCGGGTCCTGCTGTAACAAAACATACGCCGGGTTCCCCAGTGTAAACCGACCAGGCATGTGCCATCATAACCGCAGCCTGTTCATGACGGACATCTATTGCTTTAATATTATAATGATGGAATCCATCCAGGATTGATTCAATATGCCCTCCTGCTATACCAAATGTATATTTTACCCCTCTTTTGCTTAAATACCTGGCAACCAGATGCCCACCGTTAATCTTCATGTCTCCTCCTTCAATATAATAAACAAAGCTTATATTACTTAAAATTTAGACTTTATTTGTATCTTTTGAATGCAATGCTATATTGATTACATCGTTAAACCACTGGATGTAGATTGCCATTCCCTCTATATAGAGTTTGCCTTTAGCCGCTGCCTCAAACACTGCATCTTGCTTACCCGCTTTTAGTACCTTAAATGCTGTTTTGGAATCTGAGAATACCAGTGCAGCATCGTAATGTTTTAAATTGCTGGATGATGTTACACGACCATTTTTAAAAATAAAGGTGCGACCTTTGTTATCCTGTGTCTTTATAGCAATAGATAGGTTAATGTTGCCGACATATTTTCTAAAGGCTATATTATTTCTTGAAGCATATTTCAGTAGAATTGCAATTCCATATAACAATAATTTATACATGGTTACAACTGCTAATTTTTTAGCAAATTACACCTGATTATCATATTTGAATATCCATTTTTGAATTATATCTCTATTTCATAGATATTGCAATTTATTATTAATCTGTTAACATGTACAAAAGCCTGAAATAAACAAGGTAATACATTTAAAATGGGGTGAACAAAGATAATATAAAAGTTATCAATGAGGAAAGGCTTAAAGATGAACTCACTCAATTTACCCTCTCCTTTATTCAAGCTTTACTAAAAACAGGTTATTATGCAGCTGATCATCCTGCTTCACTGAAGGCAAAAACAGGATTGTATGAGGATTTTGTAAGGCTTCTTGGGAATAGAAACGAGATTACATTTATAAAATTTGTTCAACCAGAAAAGCTTGATGTTCTCATTGAAGGCATATTAGAAGAACAATTCAGTCTTAAATCTGGTATGTCCGGAGGGATGGCAGAGCTTTTTATACCAAGATTCATAGATTATTTCGTAAGACGCAATCTCGCAAGCTTTTCTATAAAGAAAAGTATAGATAAGCAAACTTTTGAAAAATTCCTTGAGCTGATGAGTAAACCACACATTGAGCAAAAAGGGCGCCAGGATGCCTTCTTAGATGAACTCAGAGTAAATGGTATATTTAATGTTTCTGTAATATTTGATGTGGATTTAATGGGAGAGATTAAAGCCCTTCCATGGAGAGTAAGGCTTGTACTGGCAAGATTCGTTAAAGATATCAGGCTCCTCCCGGTGTTCAAAAGCAAAGAAGAGGTTATACAGGCGAAAGCAGAGCTTATAAAGGAAATCGTGATGCCATTGAAAGACCCGTTGCTGTTAAAAGACATATTATTCAATTGTGATCTTGCAGAAAAGTTAATGGTTGACGCAGAGCAATTAGATGTTTCCGGGATAATAGTTTCTGCTATTTCAAATAATCTACTCATAAAGGTTGGCGAAATTATCATGAAGGAATATAAAGGGTTAGAAGAAATATCGCCGGATATTCACGATGAAGCAGCAGAAAGAAAAAGAAAAAGGTATTTTATCATCATGTCCAGAATCGCATATAGGCTGATAGAACAGAATGACACCTCCGGTGATAGCCTTCTTGAAGAGATTCACAGAAAAGAGATAGTAACATATGAGTCATTACCAGATAGAATAAAACAGGCAATAAGAATAAAAGAATTTGCAAAAACATTCATACAGAATTCCCATGCCTACCTCAGCCGTATTTTAGAGGACAAACCAATTGAAGGGCAAAATACCATTGCGGATATGATTATGCTATCAATCCCGGAGTTATTAAGGCAAAACAATTATGAGCTGGTATCAAATGTGGCAAAGTCCTTTCAGAAATACATGGCTTCTTCGCAGATTATCAGGCATGCAATTACTCTGCTTAGATCTGCTGATGTTTTAAATCAATTAGAGCAATTGCTAAAATTTAACGATGTTTATTATACCATCGCAATACTAAATATGTTCAAACTTGCTGGAAAAGAGGGGATACCTTATTTAATAAATGTGTTAAGGCATGCTGATAATATTGTGATAAGGAAGGAAACCATCAATATACTTTCAGGATTTGGCATGGAGGCAGAGCCTGCAATATTGAAAGAACTCATTAAAAAGGAGCAGCCATGGTATTTATTAAGGAATATTATTCTTATACTTGGTGAGATTAAATCCCGCAGGGCAGCAGAATTATTTTCAGAATTATGGGTGCATGAGCACCCACGGGTAAGAGAAGAGATATTGTCATCTACATACAAAATATTCGGTAAAGATGGGGAAGGAATTTTTATAGAGGCACTGGAGGACAAAGATGACAATGTAAAGAAGAGGGCAATTTACTATCTTGGTTTGATAAAGAGTACCGATAAAAATGTTGTAAAAGAACTTATTAATATTATACAAAAACGCAGTATAGAACAGAACGAGTACTCTGAAGCACTGCAAATTCAGGCTGTAGCTGTTTTAGGAACTATAGGGCGTAATTCTAAAGAATATCATGATATGATAGAACAAACTTTGATAAATATTGCAGCTCCTGAACATAAAAAACTATTCAGTACAAAAAAAGTACAAATGCGAGAGAAATCAGACATAGTAAAGATTGCTGTTTGTAATGCCCTTGCTCTGTTGGATTCTAAAAAAGCCATACCTTTGTTAGAGAAGTTAAGTAAATCTAAAAATATTGAACTGGCAAAGGCATCCCAAAATGCAATTGCTAAAATAAGTGGATAGTCATTTATATATATGCAATGATAACCAGAAAATAATTAGCTACAGGTATCTATAAAACGGTGTAAAGGAGGATAAAATGACCTATATTGGTAGGGTACCTAAAGAGGAGGGTATAAGGCTTTTTCATGATCATGTTTCTTCTGGCAAGGTAGATGTTTTCACATCTTATGGCATGGATTTTATTTTTGGCAAAAGAGAAGGCATTTATATCTGGGATGTTGAGGGAAAAAAGAGGCTTATAAACTGTCATAGCAATGGTGGTGTTTTTAACCTTGGTCATCGCAATCCGGAGATTGCTAAAACACTTATATCAGCAATTGATGAACTTGATATTGGTAATCATCATTTGATAAGCGAACAAAGGGCTTTGCTCGCGAGTAAACTTGCTGAGTTTATGCCCGGGGATATAACTTATACAATATTCGGGGTAAGTGGTGGTGAAGCAATAGACACAGCAATAAAGATAGCAAGGGCATACACCAGAAGACCCGGCATTATTTCAGCAAAAGGAGGGTACCATGGACACACAGGCTTTGCGCTTTTCACCGGTGATGAAAAGTATCGTAAGCCATTTGGTCCGATGCCTGCTGATTTTTCACAGGTGCCATTCAATGATATTTCAGCCCTGAAAGAGAGAATAAACAACCAGACAGCTGCTGTTATATTTGAAACAATACCAGCTACACTTGGTATATATGTGCCTGATAAAGACTACTTTAAGCAGGTAAGGGATTTATGTGACAAGAATGGCAGTCTTTTAATTATAGATGAGGTTCAAACAGGGTTTGGAAGAACAGGCAGGTTATGGGGGATTGAACACTTTGATGTTGTACCGGATATAATTGTTATTGGTAAGGGCATGAGTGGAGGGATGTATCCTATGACAGCTACCTGTATCAAAGAAAAATTAGAAGTTGTTTTCAAAGAAGACCCGTTTATCCATGTATCTACATTTGGAGGTGCTGAAATAGGTTGCCCTGTTGCCATGAAGGTGCTTGAAATATCTACTGATCCATCCTTTTTAAGGCATGTTAATGAGATTGCGTCATTATTTAAGCAGGGTTTAGATAGATTAAAACAAAAGTATCCCAAGCTTATTGTCTCAATTAGGCAGCTCGGTTTGATGATGGGAATAAAAATGGTTAACGAGATGTGTGGACCTATTATGACAAAAACATGCTATGAGAATGGCATTCTAAGCATCTATGCAAACAACGATACATCTGTGAGTCAGCTTTTACCTCCTTTAATTATAACTGAGCAGGAAACCGAAGAGGTCATGGATAGGCTTGATAAGGCACTGGAACAGGCAAATGCATTAATTAACTGAGTTGAACCATGAGGTATAATGTATGGCACTTAATATTGATATAGAGCTTTTAAAAAGATTTGAAATGGGTCTCAACACACTGCATCCGGAGAAATCGCTTATTCCAGCTATTATACTTGGCTATGGAGAGATCAGCACTGTATTTGAATTAAAACATGAAGGTCAGGAAGATATTGTTTATAAACGGATGCCAATCTTTGATACACATCAGCAGGTTGAACATTATATAACCATATACAATGAGTACAATAAAATACTTCTAAATATAGGTATTGATATTCCGGATTATGGTTCTGCAACTATTACTACAGACAAAGGCAACATTGTATTGTTTATTACACAGAAAAAGCTTATGCCAGCCTCCTTCGGAAACAGGATTATTCATACAGTATCTGATAATAAAGTATACCAGCTGGTATTAAATGTATTCAGGAATCTGAAGAAGATATGGGATTTCAACAAACAAAATGCTGATATAAAGATTGGGGTGGATGGGCAAATCTCCAACTGGGCAATAAAGGATTTTGATCCAGAAAAAACTGATATAACTGAGCAAACAAAGCTTTTTTACATAGACACCAGTACCCCACTTATAAGAAAAAATGGCAGAGAGATGCTTGAGTCAGAACTATTTTTAAAGAGTACGCCTTCTTTTTTAAGATGGTTGATCAAGTTGTTTTTTCTTCAGGAAGTGCTTGATAGGTATTATGACTTTAGACTTGTTATCATAGATATTATAGCAAACTTTTTTAAGGAAGGCAGGCCGGACCTTATCCCGCAGTTGATTGATATTGCCAATAACTTTATTCAGAAAGAGGCAGCCACATATAATATTGATTTGATCCAGCATAAAGAGGTACAGAGCTATTATAAAAATGATGCCTTTATCTGGTCACTTTTTCAGAGGTTAAGAAGGTTTGATAGATTTCTAAAAACAAAAATACTCATGGGTCAATATCCATATATTCTACCGGGAAAGATAAAAAGGTGATAGATGGTAAAGATACATACCATGAACAAACAGCATCTTATGTCAGTAGAACAGATCATTAAAGACACAATTGTACACAGTGGTCCTGTAACCTTTGAGAGATTTATGGAAATGGCACTGTATTATCCGTCCATGGGGTATTATACATCAGGCAGGCAAAGGCTTGGTAAAGAAGGTGATTACTATACAGCACCCTATGCTTCTTCTCTGATGGGGATGATAATTGAGAAACAGCTTGAACAATTCTTTAGATTACTCGGCAGCCCAGCCCCTTTTTATATCGTAGAAGTTGGTGGCGGCTCTGGAAAGATGGCTGATGATATTGTGGAATCTGCTTACAGATGGCACAGAGGGTTTTATGAAACATTAAACTATGTCATTATAGAAAAACACCGTACTCAGGAGATTGAACATACTGAGAAGATTAGTGTTTTTGAAACCCTATCTGCACTAAAACCTATTATAGGGTGTATCATATCAAACGAATTATTTGATGCCCTGCCTGTCCATATTGTTGTTATGAAGGATAGACTGTACGAGGTTTATGTTGATGTACAAAACGATCAATTTAAAGAAATACTTATACCAGCCTCAGAGGAGCTTGTAACACATTTTGAGTTTATAGGCATAAAACCAGTTGAGGGTATGTGGACAGAGGTAAATTTACAGGCAAAAAAGATGATAGAATCTATGTCATCTATTTTAGAGTATGGGTACATACTCACTATTGATTATGGCTACACTGCAAATGAATACTATGCGCCGCACAGAACTAATGGTACTCTTGTATGCTACCATAATCACAGGATAGACGATAATCCTTATGAATTTGTAGGAGAGAAGGATATCACAGCACATGTTGATTTCACAAGCCTTGCACGATGGGGAAGAATGTTTTCCTTAAATACAATCGGATATGTAAAGCAGAGGGATTTTATACTGGCAGTAGGTTACAATGACCTGCTTGCAAATATCAAGAATACCATTGCTAACCCGGTTGATTATTACAGGCTTACATCCGCATCAAAGTTTTTGATTATGCCAGATGCAATGGGCGACATATTTAAGGTACTTCTGCAGTACAAAGGCATTGCAGAATTGCCTCTCCCTATGGGATTTGTTAATACAAAGGAGCTTTTGTAGGACAACCTTTGCTTATTTCTTTTCTTCCATATGCTGCATCTGATTCAGGAGTTCTATCTTATCAAGTTCAAGCTCATAAAATCCATGCCACAGCTCATAATCCGGTCCCTGCATAAATGCCCCAAACCTTGCTCTTCTACCTTCATGGTGCCAGTATTCAAAAAACTTGAATTGAACAGGCGTTGAAAATGGAGTTTTAGGCCATTTACCTTCTGCAACGAGCTTTTGCTTCATATCAAATACAGGTTTGTAATATCTATCTTCGTAAACGGTTAATGTTGTATCCGCCTGTTTGAAATAATTTTGTGTCCATACTGTTGAATGACAATGATAACATACCTCTTCCATCTTTGCCTGTTTTGCCTGCCAATCAGGATAATGATATGTTAAAGGTGCCTGCAATGCCCAGGATAGGTTTGCACTGAGGTTATGAGTTGTCCTCATATCTGGTAACCCCGCATCCATGTGGCATGTTACACATACAGGTGCCACACCAGTTTTTAATATATCCCATTTACCAGCAGGAGCATTCCAATCCCAGTGCGCTCCTCGCGTAGCATATATATTGCCATGCTTTGATTCCATATAGATTTCATACTGTGGGTGATCAGGACCGATATGGCAGTTTGCACAGGTCTCTGGTTTCCTCGCTTCTGCTATAGAAAATCTATGTCGCGTATGGCAGGCTGTACAGCTACCAAAAGAGCCATCAGGGTTTATTCTGCCGATGCCCTGATTGGGCCATGTATCTGGTGTAGGTTTGCCATCTTTACCAATGTTAACAACTGTTCCATGGCAAGCCTGGCATCCTCTTATCGTTATCTTATCACCCATCGTAGCAAAAAGCGTATTCTCTCTTGTAACTTCAAGCCCCGGCATCCCTGCTATAAATTGTCTTGCCACAGCATGCCTGCTTTCCTCAAACTCTTTTGTTTCTCTGGGATGACATGCAGAACAATCCTTTGGAGATACTACTACATGAATTATGAAGCCATTATGCTTAAAAGCCCCCGGATCATTTATGTTCTGACTGCGGTGACATTCGTAACAGCCAACATTTTGTTTTGCATGCTCACTTTGTTGCCAATCATTTACAATGCCTGGTGTTATCTCTTTATGGCATTCAATACATGCTTTAGATTCATTACTTAAAGTTTTAAAGCTTCTTTCTTTTGCAGGAGCTTCCATACTTAATGCCACTGGATCTATTTTCTTTGTTGCTTGTATTGTTTGATTAGCCCTTGTAGAATTGGCAAGGGCTAAAATCAAGATCATTGTAATGAAAACGGGGTCAGGTCTTGAAATATCAGTTTTTATCATTTTCTTTTGTCTTATTGTAAAGTCAAAATTCCTCAGCTTCATATAACAGATCTCCTTTCATAAGGGGAATATCAGTTTTTATTATTTTATTTTGCATTAACTTCCTTTGTAAACCCTGTCAAGTATTAACAAATCCCATGCTGATCGTTGCAAAATGAGTTAGCTATAAACCCTGTCAAGTATTTTATCTTCCATCTTCATATAACCGTAAACAGCAGAGCTAAATACAAATCTAAACGGCTCCGGTGGCCAGGGTATAACCTTTCTATTTACGAAGAAGACCTCTGTTCTTTCTGTCTTTTTCTCAAGGATGAGATCGCTAATCGTCCAGCCATTCATGTGGGTTAAGGAAACACCGTGTCCTACACATCCAAGGCTATAGACAATTCTTTTATCTCCAAGATAACCCATTGCTGGTGATAGATCTGTTGGAATTGATACAGGTCCTCCCCAGCGGTGCGTAATCTTTACGCCCTTAAGTATAGGAAAGGTTAGGGTTATATCATCCTCAAGTTGTTTAAAGATCCTGTTATTCAGATCCTTATCCATATCTTTACCAACAGCAAAGGTTATATCCCTTCCACCCATGAGGAGTCTGTTATCCTTTGTAAGCCTATAATAATGTACAAAATCCCTGGCATCCTCTATCCCCTGCCTGTTTTTCCAGCCTATTTCTTTAAAGTGCCTTTCTTCAAGTGGCTCTGTAAGAACAATGTAAGTAAATACCGGTACCTGTTTTCTTCTGAGTTGAGGTATCAGGTGTGAATACGCATTCGTGGCGAACACAAGCTTATCCGCAATCACAGAGCCATCAGGGGTTTTGATATGAATCTTTTGATTTTTCTTTACCTCTAATACCGGTGTTCTATCATACACAGAAACACCCATACCCTGAACCACCTTCATCATACCGCGAACAAGCTTTGCAGGATTTACCAATCCACATCTTGGCTCCCACCATGCACCAAGATATAAGGGCGAGTTTACCTGTGCTCTTACCTCATCCTTGCCAATCCAATCAATACCCTGTATACCAAGGCTTTTAGCAAGTTCCACCTCATGCTTGATCCTTTTTTCAAATTTAGGTGTTGTAGCCACCCTTAGAAAACCTGGAAACTCAAAATCACAATCTATGTTATGTTTTGTGACAAGCTCCTTAACAAGGTCAACAGCCTTTTCCATATAATGGTGTGCCTCTAATGCCTTTTCCTTACCAAACCTTAACTTTGTAAGTGATAATGTCATGCCGAAAAGTGTCATAGCAAATCCACCATTTCTGCCGCTTGCCCCAAATCCAACAACCTCACTCTCAAGTACAGCCACCTTTAAAGATGGTGCCTGTTGCTTTAAAAAGTATGATGTAGCAATGCCTGTAAATCCACCACCAACTATCGCAACATCAACAGTTATTTCTCCTTTAAGTGGTGGATTTTCTGTGTACGGGCTTGACCCCAACCAAAAGCTTTTTTGTGTATAATCCGTCATTTTTCCCTCCTTTTATAAATAGTGTAGCATACAACAATTAACGGATCAACCTCAAAAATGAAAATATTATTTTGCGTCAGTTCTATCTTCAACAAACTGATATTTCAAGACCTGACCCCGTTATTGAAGGGGTATCGCGATAATGCCGTTGACCGGCGTCTCCTGTGTCATAAATATAATAGAACGGTCAGGACTGAATACAAATTCCGCATCAAAGTTTGCGCTAATATCCTGTGCAAAGACGGACAGTTGGTTTCCGCACACAATATTCGGGTTGAACTTGTATATCTTTACATTACCTGAATCAAGAATGAACATATTTCCATTCGTATCAAACTTTATGCCAGCAGGACAGTTAAGCCCTGAAACAACGGTAGTAGTGACTGTTCCTGCCGCGTTTATCTCATAAATACTACCATCACTACAATCACCGACATAAACATTACCTGCGCTGTCGGTTGCAATGGCATTCGGTGAACCAAATCCTGATGCAAACTCTGTTGCTGTGCCATCGCTTGCGATTGAAGTAATGGTTCCATCCCCGCTATTGGCAACAAAAAGGGGCCATGATTGGCCATTAGATGAAAATGCAAGTGCAGCAGGGCTATTACCGGCAACAGCAAATACCGAAGCTGTGGGAGACAATGCGATAACATTGCCGTCATAATAATTTACAGCATATAATAAATTATCAGGACCAAATGCAACATCAGCAGGTCCGTATAAAACCCCATTAGGATCGTCGGAGTAGATTGAGATTACACCCGATGGAGTAACTTCAAGGATATTATCGTTACCGAAGTTTGCCACATAAAGATTGCCTGATGTATCTGTTGTGATGCCTACGAGCATGTTAATAGTAGTAAACGTCTGATCATCCACCAAAACCCTGTACGGCGTAAACAGGATGGGATTAGAATACGGTGCGTTCGGATCCACGGTATTTATAACAACATTACCAAGAGTTGCAGCGTCTGGAACAGTAACAGTAATACAGGTATCTGTCCATGTCTGAACTGTAGCAGCAACACTGTTAAAGGTAACTGAGCCGGGTGTTGTTGAAAAATTGTAACCGAACAGGCTGACCGTGGAGCCGGTCAATGCACTTACTAAATCTATGCCGGTTATTACAGGCACATTGGCATAGATATAAACTATTCCGTCAAAATCCGAGGTTGCATTAAAGCCGATTGTCCTGGCAATGGATTGTCCACCTGAAGGGATTGTAAACTCAGAGCCAGACATTCCTGATGTGAACAGCCAGCCCCATGCCCCATAAGCAGGTGTATCCGTCCGCCACCCGGTACCAAGGTCCGCATCGCAAACGGTCGCAGAGCCGAAGACAAGGGTGTAAGCCTGCATCTCAACACCTGTCCAATCACTTGAATCATTATTGGTTATGTATACTGGTGCTGTTACAGTCGAGCCGTCAAAAACTGCATTGCCTATCTGGAATACACCCGCGTATGGTGTTATGTTTTGCCCGGCAACCGGAGGCGTTACATCAATAGATTTTATGCGAAGGTCGTGCGTAGCCGCTGTATAGTTAATCTCATAGGCTGCCTTAGGTGTGTTTGCTTTTCTTTGAGATGTTGACACATTATTACATCCTACTGTAAAAAGTAGAGAGACAAAAAATACAGCTAATCGGCGTAAAGATTTAAGCATAGTTAATAGTACTATATAATGTTTTCCATTTTTGTCAAGAGAGAAATCCGAAAAAGCCCCCGTTATTTGCTATTATGCAAATTTTGCATGCATTTTAACCTTTTTTCATTGTAAGTTTTTTAGCTATGTTTGTTAACATATTGAATTTTCTTGTAGATTTTTCTTTTATACAATGGTATACTTGTTGCATACCATAGATCCATGGAGGCTTTTATGAACAAAGGCTTTGCCCTGTTAGAAAACAGGCATACAGAAAAGTTACATATTCCTGTAAGTGCTATGAACAAACCCGGCATATCAGAAGCAAATAATGCTTTAATGGGTTTTACATTGATAGAGCTTATGATTGTTATCCTCATTATAGGAATAGTAACCATTATAGCCATCCCAAACCTGAGAAGCTGGTATTCTAATTTTCAGGTAAGGACCTCTGTAGATCAGATCAAGAATACGCTTGTTACTGCAAGGATGAATGCTATAAAACTTGGCAATGATCAGGTTGTGGCGTTTTACACAAATAATAATTGTCCTTCTCAGGTTGCTGGTGTAAATACCAATGCAGGCGGCAGTAATTGTTTTTTCATTATAAATGATCAAAACAACTCCTGCCAGTTGCTTTCTGATGTGGCTGGCGGTGGTTGCATAAATTCAGGTGAGTTTAATGGGGTTGTTAACACTTTGCCATCAAGTATAGTATTTCCTAATACCATTGTGCCAAAGTCAGCATCAGGTTTTACTGTAACGACAGATTATTGCCTTGTAACTGGTTCTGCATCCCCACCATGTGCAATCCAGAATTCATGCACCTTTTGTGTAAATGGTACAGGTGCAATAGCATTTCAACCAAATGGCTCTGCATTTATTTTAGGCTCATCTCAGAACAATAATATTGTCCAGGCAGGCAGTGTTACTATAATACCAAGCAATGATCTGAGTAATAAAGATAGCTCAAGGGAGTTTGCTGTAGGTTTTATTTCATTAAGCGGCGGTGCTACTTCCATCCAGATCTTTCAATAAGGAGGCTGGTGAAGATGAAAAATCAGAAAGGTTTTACATTGTTAGAGGTTCTGGTATCTATAATATTGTTTGCCATTGGTATACTTGGAACCATGGCACTTGAGGTGCTTGCAACAAGAGGCGCTGTTATTGGTAGCAACAATATTACAGCCAATTATCTGGCAGCCTCTCTGGCTAACGAGCTTGAGACGCTACCTGTTACAGATAGCAGATTGTCTACTGGTTCGCATGGGTATGGTTATACCACTGAAGCATGCCTTTCTTGTTCAAATTGCGCTAACCTTGTTGATAGCACAGGCGCATGTGGTACTACATCTTTGACCCCTGTTTATCAGATAACCTGGACCGTTACGCCTGTTACAACAGCTGGTAGCAATACAACAAATAATCTTTTAAGCATTGCAATAACAGTAAGCTGGGCAGGTGGTAATTTTACTCTTACCCTGCCACAAGGGCATTATTAAAAGGAGTTTTATATGTTTTATAAACAAAAAGGTTTTACACTTGTTGAAATGACAGTTGCCATACTCATTGGCTCTCTTATGATGCTTGCCTTGATGGCTACATTTATTCTTCAAAGCAGGGCATACACAGCAACTCGTCTTTCAAGCCAGATACAGGACAATGCAAGGTCAGCGCTTGATACTATTGATATGATGGTTTCAATGGCAGGCTTTGGTATTGTGAAATCTAATTCTAACACCCTGTACCCTGCTGGTCAGACTATAAACCCGGCATTTATACATGATTCAGCCGCCTTTTACTTTCCTAATTACGCTAATTCAGGTAGCCTTGGTTATAACGCGGGTCAGGACAATTTTACCAATTCAACCATGGATGGAACTGAATGTGTGAGTAGTGGTTTCAAGCCACAGAATCAGGGTGGTCCATGCCCGCCTTACGGCACAGATAGCCTTACATTTGCCTTCCGGGATCCACAATTTCAAGGCACTATTAATAGCATTAGCATAGGCTCTCCTGACAGCATAACATTTACAAACAATTATCCTTACTTTGGATTGCAACCGGGTGATGTGCTATTTCTTATAGATCCAAATCATACCTTTTCTGCATTGGTAACCAATGCAAGTAGCTCAGCCGCTGGACCTGGCAGTGTTGATATAAATCTTTCCACTGCAAGCAGTGGTTCTGCTGGGTTCTATAATGAGTTAAGCACATTATCAAGCAATCCTGGTTCTTTGTTTGCAGGTGGGTATCTTGAAAAGGTGAATGTTGTTCATGTCTATATGGATTATTCTGATCCAAATCATCCTGCGCTGATGATGATCATCAATGGTAGCAACCCTATACCGCTTGCAGAGGATATAGAGGATTTCCAGGTCCAGTTTGTTATGGATGATAGCAACCTTGCTACAGGCTACAATGTAATGGGTTCATACAACACTCAGTACGGAGCCACATTTTCCTTTTTCCCCTCTTTTAATCAGCCGTTCAACGATCCAACACAGGGCAACCACCCGCATCAGAACCCATACAATATCAATGCTATTATCGTAACCATAGTTGTCCGATCGGATGTACCATCTCCTTCTGTTGCCACACCACCCTTGCCTATGGTTGCGGATCATAATACAGGTGCAGGTTCTGGCACACCTGCTTTGCCATATCCAAACCCAACCCTTGGTTCACTCGCAAATTATCAAAGGCAGATATATCAGAGGGTCATACAGATACCAAATATAAGAACAGAGACAAAGCTTTATGATAACGCAATATTGTAAGGAGGAAGTATGAATAAATATAACGCATCTAATCAGGGCTATATATTGATTGTTACCTTGCTTATGCTGGTAGCACTCGCAATTGCAGGTATGGGTGCTATGATGGTTGCGACCTCGGACATAAGCCTATCGGGTAACCAGAGAACACAGTTGGCTGCAAAAGAAGCCTCTATTGCAGGCATAAATACTGGTATGGCTACATTATGCAGTAAGCCATTTATAACAGCTGCTCTATACGCTGGTAACACAGTAAACGGCTCAGTGATAAGCACACCACCATCCACGCCACAGGCAGGGTTTTATAATGGATTATACAGTACCCCAATACCAGCAAGCAATGCAGGCTCAAGTTATGCGGCTAACTTTTTTACACCAAGCAGTGCAACCTTTGCAAGTAGTGCACCTCAGCCTATAGGTGCTTATGGAAGCGGTAGCGCTGTGAATATAGCACCGGGGATAGGAGGGAGTGCTGTAGGCTCTATTTACAGGATTGGTCCTATAATAGGTGTTGTTGGTAATAATACAAAGATGGAATGCGAACAGTTTGTCTTTTATGGCTTGCCATAAATAAAGATTTTAAAGGGAGGATGCTATGAATACAAAAAGGCTTA
>Ga0078972_1010620_pt1 | contig 17046 bp, 13 predicted proteins | sample YelNatPaOPGAMG01_FD_67568 | JGI IMG/M metagenome (GOLD analysis project Ga0078972, IMG submission 67568) | Hot spring thermophilic microbial communities from Obsidian Pool, Yellowstone National Park, USA - OP-RAMG-01 (SPADES assembly) (version 2) | ecosystem: Environmental > Aquatic > Thermal...
CGGGCTACCGCGTAGGATCGCCCCTACAACCCCGTGGGACGTCCCCCGAGGCATCGATGTTTCGTAGGGGCACCCCTATGTGGGTGCCCTGGGAGATGTGGGGGTGAATGACCGGGCGACCGCGTAGGATCGCCCCTACAACCCCGCGGGACGTCCCCGAGGCATCGATGTTTTGTAGGGGCGCCCCTATGTGGGTGCCCTGGGGGGATGTGGGGGTGAATGGCGGGCGACCGCGCAGGATCGCCCCTACAACCCCGTGGGACGTCCCCCGAGGCATCGATGTTTTGTAGGGGCACCCCTATGTGGGTGCCCTGGGGGCAACTGTCGGAGGAGATTGAACATGGCCGAGGCGTTGAAAGAAGCGAAACCGAAGAAGAGGGCAACAGCGACGCGGGCTGCAGCTTCCATCGGTCCCATGGTGAAGGAGTTCATTGCCGGTACCTTGAGGGCCCGTGCCGAGGGCAAGCAGAAGATTGCCTACACCTTCATCGTTTGCCACCACGAGGAGATTCTCCGGGCGATGGACGTGCTTCCCTTGTGGACGGAGAACTTCGCAGGGATCTGCGGCGCCAAGAGGGACGCAGAGCGATTTCTTCAGAGGGCCGAATCGTTGGGCCTCTCTCGGTCCCTTTGCACCTATGCCCTTTGCGGGATCGGCTTCGACCAGTGGAGGGAGGAGTTGGGTCAAATGCCGCCGGATGCTCCCTGGGGGGGACAGGCGCGACCCGACTTCATGATCTCGACGGGCCAGATCCTTTGCGACCCCCGGTCGAAATGGTATCAAGCCTGCCAGCAGTTCATGCCCGATGTCCCCATTTACAACATTGATCTCCCTTACCCCATGTTCGAAAGGGATCGCGACCACCGCGAGGTCTGGGGTTACTATCACCGCTACATCGTTCAGCAGTTGCGCGGCCTGGTGGCCTTCCTCGAAGAGCAGACGGGCAAAAAGATGGATTACGATCGCCTGCGGGAGCTTGTGGATCTGACCGATCGCACATGGAATCTGATTGACGAGACGTACAAACTTCGGGCCGCTGTTCCTTGCCCTATGGGCACCGGAGATGCGATGAACACGATGGTTCCCCTTTGCTTTATGATGGCCACCCAGACGGCTTACGACTTCTTCCTCAATCTGAAGAAAGAACTCGAGGAGAAGATCGCCAAGGGCGAGGGCGAGGTGGAGCAGGAGAAGTACCGACTCATGTGGGGAGGGGGCTTGCCTTCGTGGTATGCCCTTACCGATTTCAACTATTTCAACAGCAAGGGTGCTTCCTTCCCCGTCGAGACCACCTACCGCATGGTGGCCCCGCTTCACGAGATGGATCTTCCCGAGACAAATGACCCCATCGAGCATATTGCCTGGAGATGGCTCGGATACTGGACCTTCTGGTACGATAAAGCGAGAAAACGACCCGATTCGGAGCCGGACGTGGAACGGCTGATCAACTGGATCGAAGAGTACAAGATCGACGGCATCGTCATGCACGAGGCCTTCTCCTGCCGAACCTGGCATGTGGGCCTCATCTGGCAGCTCCGCCAACTGGCAAAGATCTATAAGCCGATCCCGATCTATGTGACCGGAAGGGACGGGAAGAGAGAGCGGATCTATCGAGAGCTTCCTTCCCTGATCCTCGAAAGCGACATCATCGACATCACCTCCTATTCGGAGGTGGAGACCCGGAACAAGATCGATGCCTTCATCGAGACCCTCGAATCGATTCGAGCAAACAGGGTAACGTAAGGGACGGACGGGATCATGTCATATTTTGCGGGCATCGATATCGGCTCCACCATGACAAAGGTCGTGATTCTTGAGGACGGGATCCTCGCCTCGGTCATCGGCCCTACAGGACCCGAGCAACGGCGTCTGGCAAACCAGGTGATGGAAGAGGCCCTTCGTAGGTCGCGTCTTCCTTTTCAGGCGATCACCTACGTGGTGGCGACAGGCTATGGTCGTATCAACGTCCCTTTTGCCGATAAACAGCTCACGGAGATCACCTGCCATGCAAAGGCCGTCTCCAGCCTCTTTCCAAAGGCCAAGATCCTTATTGACATTGGAGGTCAAGACGTCAAGGCGATCAGGATCGACCCCACCGGCAAGGTCGTCGATTTTGTGATGAACGACAAGTGTGCAGCCGGAAGTGGACGATTCATCGAAGTGATCTGCGATAGTCTGGGTCTCACGCTGGACCAGGCGAGCGAAATCTCCCTTCGAAGCGAACACCCTGTAGCCCTCAGCAGCATTTGCACCATCTGGGCTCAGCAGGAGGTTGCCTCCCGTTTGGCCGAGGGGGCTGCCGTTGCAGACCTTCTCGCGGGCGTCCATCGATCTTTGGCCGAACGGATTTCCACGATGGTTCGGCGGCTGAAGGTGGAAGAAGAGATCGTGGTGACAGGCGGAGGAGGCAAGAACCGGGGTCTTCTCAAAGCCCTCTCCGAACAATTAGGGTATGAGGTTCATGTGCCCGAGGAGCCCCTGATCACCGGAGCCCTCGGAGCCGCCCTCTTGGGAAGAGAGATCGCCAAGGAGGCAGAGAGAACGAAAACGTCTCTTTCCACCCGCGAACGCGTCCTGGAAGAAATCGAGATCCTTTAGGCCGTGCCCTGACCCTTCGGCAGGCCCTCGCGGGCAATCCCATAGGGTTGTCCTTGGAGAGAACAGAACATTTTTCAACAAAGAATCTGATCCCAAATTCCGATTTATACAAAGCGAAGTAATTATCAACAATGCTTGTCATTCCTGCGGAACCAGGAATCCAGGAAAACACTGGATTCCGGGTCAAGCCCGGAATGACAATAACGAAAAGACTTATATCGTTGTGTGTGGAAATTGTCGTTGCGAGGTAACCGAAGCTATCTCGCCTTTTTCAGCAGGATTACCACATCTCTTTCCTACTTGATCTTGAAGGCCTCCTCGATACCGATATATTTCTTTCTCAGCTTCGGTTTTTCGATCTTTCCTGTGGGGTTTCGAGGCACCTCTCCAAAAAAGACCTTTCGGGGCCGTTTGTATTTAGGAAGGCCTTCGCAGAAGCTCAAAACCTCCTCTTCGGTGAGCACCTTGCCCGGCTTCACCTCCACCACGGTGCAGACCACTTCTCCAAGTCGCTCATCCGGGTAGCCGATCGCGGCCACGTCCTTGATGGCAGGATGGGTGTGAAGGAAGTCCTCCACCTCTACGGGGAAGACGTTTTCCCCTCCGCAGATGATCAGGTCTTTTTTCCGGTCGACGAGATAGATGAATCCCTCCTCGTCCTGCCTTGCCATGTCTCCCGTGTAAAGCCAGCCATCGCGAATCGCCTTGGCCGTGGCCTCGGGGTTCTTGTAATATTCCCTCATCACGCCATCTCCCCGAACGACCAGCTCCCCCACGTCTCCCTGGTTCACCGGGTTACCTTCTTCATCCACGATCCGTGCTTCCCAGTTGAAGCCCGGAAGGCCAATCGCTCCCACCTTGTGTTCATTCTCGATTCCGAGGTGGACACAGCCTGGGCCCGTCGATTCGCTCAGGCCATAGTTCGTATCGTAAGCCATGTCGGGGAAGTACTCCTTCCAGTGTTTCACCAGTGCAGGTGGAACGGGCTGCGCACCGATGTGCATGAGCCTCCACTGTCGTAGATCGTAATTTTCGAGCTTGATCTCGCCGCTATCCAGTTTCAAAAGGATATCCTGCGCCCAAGGTACAAGGAGAAAGATGAGCGTTCCCTTCTCTTCACTGATCGCTTCAATGATCGCTTCAGGAGAGACCCCCTTGAGGATGACCGCCCGGCCTCCGACCATAAAGCTTCCGAACCAGTGCATCTTTGCTCCGGTATGGTAAAGCGGAGGGATGAGGATGAAATTGTCCCTACGGGTCTGATGGTGATGAGCGTTTTCAGTGATGCAGGCGCACATCATGTTTTTATGGGTGAGAAGGATCGGTTTGGGGGTACCCGTAGTGCCCGAAGTGAAATAGAGACCACAGGGATCGTCATAATGGATCTGGATCCGAAGAGAAGCGACCGAAGCCTTTTCCATCAGCCGGTCGAAAGGTTGGGCAAAGCTTGGGGGCTCGGCTCCCACAAAGAGATAATCTTTCACCGTGACAAGCTCGTCTTTGATGGAGGCGACTCGATCGACGAACTCCTCGCTTAAAACCATCAGGCAGGGCTCGGCGACATCGGCGCAGTACTTGATATCGCTGGCCGTGAATCGAAAGTTGAGCGGTACAGCCCACGCCCCCGTTCGAACAATCCCAAAGTACGTGATGAGCCACTCCAAGGAGTTCATCATGAGGTGAAGTACCTTATCGCCCTTCTTGACCCCTTTTCCAACAAGGACGTTGGCGAATCGGTTGGCTGCCTCGTCGAACTGCCTCCAAGTGATCTCCCGCCTTTGCCTCGTCGCGGGTGTTCTTTCGATCAGAGCGATCTCGTTCGGATACATCCGGGCATTTCTCGCCAGCATCTCGCCGATGTGGATATCGAAGTTCCCCATACTCCCTCCCTTGAGCGATCCTCGAATCTTCCCTTCGGGCATTATTTCCACGTTCGTCGATCGACGATGAGGGGCTCCTTCTCTTGGAGGGTTCCCTTCTCGATCAGTTCGAGCTTATCGATCTTAACCGTACAGATCTCTTTGAAAACCTTTTCGAACTCCCCTTCGATTCTTTGCCGCAAAGGTCCTTCGGATTCCACCTCCACTCGTAAGGTTAGAAAATCCTTGTAATCGATCCGATCGACAAGGGCCTGAAGCCTTACCCCTTCGAACTTCGACGAAACCAGGTTGAGCTGGCTCGGGGCAATGAACATCCCTCTCACCTTGACCGCCTCACCCACCCTTCCGGAGATCCCCATCAATCGGTACGAGGTCCTTCCGCATGGACAGCGGGACACCTCCATCCGCGAAAGGTCGCCGGTTCCGAATCGGAAAAGGAAGAAGATTCGGTTGAGGCGGGTGACGACCACCTCCCCCAGTTGTCCGGGTTCGACCTGTTGACCCGTCGTCGGATCGACGATTTCGACGATCACCTCCTCGCAGATATGCCATCCATTTTTGTTGGAGCACTCGTAGGCGATGTCGCCTACCTCGGTCGCGCCGTACATTTGGTACGTATCGATGCCGTATTCCTTTTCGAACTTCTCCCTCAGGGAAGGCTGAAGGGGTTCGGCCACAAAACTCGCCCTTCGCAGCCGAAAGTCTTCTCTGAAACGATATCCCATCTCTTCAGCCTTTTTGATGATGGCCATCAGAAAGCTGGGTGTACCCGTATAGGCTGTCGCGCCGAGATCGCGGATCAACTGAACCTGGTTTTCCGTGCTGGAGGCCCCAGCAGGGATGACCGTTGCCCCGACTCTTCGGAGGCCGCCATGGAAGGTAAGGCCTGCAGCCACCATATGATAAGAAAATGTGTTGAGAACGATATCCCCTTTACGAAAGCCGGCGGCGAAATAGCCTCGAGCCCAGATGGGGTCTTTTTCGGAAAGATGGGGTTCGTAAACAGGGCCTGGAGAGGTGAAGATGCGATCGATCTTGATGTCTGGGGGAGAGAACCCTCCAAAAGGAGGGTCTTCCTTCTCCAACCTGACAAGCTCCTCCCTTGAGATAACGGGAAGCTTTTCGAGGTCTTTGACGGTCTTGACCTCGGATCGGCGAATGCCCCGTTCGTCAAAGATCTTTCGGACCCTTGGCGCTTTCCTATACCCCATGCAGATCATGGCATATAAGTTGGTGTTGTAGTATCGTTCCCTCTGCCTTACCCCCAGCCTTTCTTTCTCGTCGAAGAAACGGGACTCTTTCTTGGTCGCCATTTTTCCCTCCTCCAAGAACCGCCAAGAGCATACCAAAAATCGATTGAGAGATCAACTCTCCTCTGCCATGTCTTTCCTGATCATGAGGAGAAATGGGACAACCCCTATCGTGTGGAAGGTGAGCTCCTTTATAGCCACCGCTTTCGTCTCTTATAGGCTTTCACGTCTTTGTAGGATTTCAAAGCGCCCGAAGCTGAAGTTCCCAGGTAGAACTCCTTCACGTCAGGATTCTCTCTCAGATTGGCCGACACGTCTTCCATCATGATCTTTCCGTTTTCCATGACGTATCCGTAGTGGGCGATAGAGAGGGCCATGTTGGCGTTTTGTTCAACCAGCATGATGGTCGTTCCCTGTTCCTCATTGATTCTTTTTACGATCTCAAAGATCTCACGGACCAAGAAAGGCGCAAGTCCCAGGGAAGGCTCGTCGAGGAGAAGGAGGGTTGGGTGGGCCATGAGGGCCCTTCCCATCACGAGCATCTGAAGCTCTCCACCGCTGCAGTACCCAGCCAATCGATTCTTCCGGGCCACAAGGGGCTTGAAGTAGTGGTAGACCATCTCGAGGTCTTTCTTGTATGGCTTCCCCCAGCGCGTGGCTGTTCCCACACGAAGGTTCTCCTCCACGGTCAGGTATTTGAAGGGTTGGCGGCCTTCGAGGACTTGAATGATACCAAGGCGTGTGATCGTTTCGGGCGAGGAGTTGTGGATGGGCCGGTTTTCAAAGAGGATGCTTCCTTCGGTCACCTTTCCGTTTTCGGGTTTGAGAAGTCCTGAGATGGCCTTGAGGGTTGTCGTTTTTCCGGCACCGTTACTTCCCAGGAGAGAAACGATCTGTCCTTTCTTGATGACCAACGAGACGCCTTTGAGCACCTGGATCACATCGGAGTAAACGACGCTGATGTTATTGAGTTGAAGGAGCACCCGGTCTTCCATCATTTCCTCGTCAGTCCATTCCGATGAAGCCCGGTTGGGCGATCGGAGCTAATAAGAGAAGGGCCACAGCCTGAAACTGGATCGAATGATCCGCCAGACCTCCGCCAAGCCTTTGGGTTCAAAGATGATGAAAAAGACGATGGCCAAGCCAAAAATAAATTCCCGAAGAGGTGCAATCGTCAGGGCGATCTTACTCAGCGCGGGAATGTTCATAAAAAAGCCTGTGGCATGGCTCAAGATCTCATTGAGCAGGGTGATGAAGATGGCCCCGAAGACCGATCCGGGAATGCTTCCCAAGCCGCCAATGATGATCATGGCAATGAACTCGATGGAAAGAAGGAGCGTGTAGGGTTCCGGCGTGATCGACCCAATGTAATAAGCAGAAAGGCCCCCTGCAAACCCGGCATAAAAAGAGCTGATTGCAAAGGAGAGAAGCTTGTATTTGAAGATGGGGATACCCATCCCCTCCGCCGCCCGGTCGTTATCGCGAATGGCAACGAAGGCGCGGCCGTATCGGGTGCGAAGGAGGTTGACCGCGATCCACGTGAGGACGACGAAGGAGAAGAAAATGACGAAGTAGAAGATTCGATCCCCCTTGATATCGATTCCCAGGAGGGTGGCCCGGGGCAACATGATCCCTTCGGGCCCTTTGGTGAGACCCTCCCAAGAGACAAAGAGATATTGGAGGATGAACTGTCCTGCCAGGGTCGCGATCGTCAGATAGAGGTGTTTGAGGCGGACCGAGGGGAGGCCGAAGACCGCCCCCACCAGGGCCGTGATCACGCCGGAGCAGAGAATTGCGATCCAGAAGGGAAAACCAGCGGCTGTGGCCAGAATGGCCGCGCTGTAGGCTCCCACACCGAAAAAGGCTCCGTGCCCTAAGGAGATCTGGCCCGTGTAGCCGATGAGGAGGTTGAGGCCGATCGCGCCGATAGCGGCAATCCCGATCTGATTCACCACGTACAAGACATAAGGGCTTGAAACGGAGGGAATCACAACGAAGAGGCAAAAAAGCCCCACGAGCATCCAGAATCTTCCGAAGTCGGTCGAGAAGATGGCCAGTTCTTCTTCGTAACGTTCCTTGTAGTTTCCACAGGGGTGAAATCGAAATTTTCGCATCCTGCCTCCGCAAGCGAAACCCTGAACCAAGGGTGAACAACGAACTGCAATATTAAACTACCTTTTCATCTCCTTGGGGTTCACGGTTCATCGTTCAGAGATTACAGTTGGTTGTTCTCATTCTAAACCCTTTCGATCTCCACCAGGCCGAAGAGGCCGTAAGGTTTGACCAAAAGGATGAAGACCAATGCGAGATAGGGGATGACCTCCTTAAGGGAGGTCGAGATATAGCCACCCGTGAAGGTTTCGAGGAGCCCGATGATCAACCCTCCAATGATCGCTCCTCCGATGCTTTCGAGCCCCCCTAAGATGACGACGGGGAAAACTTTCAGACCCATGGCGCTGATGTCGTGAACATTAATGCCGTTCATGATGCCCAAAATGATTCCGCTAATCGCGCAAACCAGGGCCGCGATGGCCCACGAAAGGGCAAAAACCCGCCTGACGTGAACGCCGAGGGAAAGAGCAGCCGTCTGATTGTCGGCCACAGACCTCATGTAGATCCCCTGGGAGGAATACTTGAAGAAGAGTCCGAAGATAGAGAGAAAGATGATGCCGATGATAAAGGACGATACATAGACCGGAGGGATGGTGATCGATCCCCACTGGAGCATGAGCCCCTTAGGAAGGAAGTCGGGGTAGTTGAAAAGGTTCCCACCGAAGAGAAAGAGCATCAGCCCCTTGAACATGGCTGCCAGGCCCACGGTCAGCATGATGACCTCGATGAGGGCCTCGCCGATCAGAGGTCGGAGGAAAAGGCGTTCGATGATAAACCCCATGGCAAAACTTCCGCAAAGGGTCATCAAGAAGGCGATCCAGATGGGCAAATTCAGCCAGGTCGATAGCACCAGAAAGAGGAAGGCGCCGATCGCTAGTAACTCACCGTGTGCGAAGTTGAGGACGCTCGAGGATTTGAAGATCATCACAAAGCCCAAAGCGGCCAAGGCGTAAAGAAATCCCACGGACAATCCTTGAATCAAAAGCTGCAGAAAAAATTCCATAACACTCGATCCTCTCCTTTGTGCTCGTTACGGCGACGGAATTTTATCCCCTCACCTCAATTAATCTTCTCAAAATAGATCTCAAAATAGAAATAACAAGCATGTCCCTCTCCCGCCTCGGCGGGAGAGGGCTGGGGTGAGGGTGTTCCCTTGCAATTGCCCCCTCACCTCGATCCTCTCCCCAAGGGGAGAGGAAGATTTATTTTCCCTTTGCTTGTCCAAAACATTATGAGTAAACTAATGTATCTGTTCCGAACTAAGGTCCCGGCAAAGCAAATTGCCTCTTTTCCCACACCTCCTTTTACAGGTCGCGCATGCCTTTTCCCTTTCTCTCCCCTCAGAGCGACGATTAGCCCTTTTTCCCTTCCCTTTCCATTAGGGCTAGGATTCGCCCCATTTTACCTCTCTTCCGCTCAGGGCGACGATTAGCCCTCTTTACGTTCCCCTTCCCTTGGGGGATAGGATTCGCCTTCTTCGTCTTCCTCTCCCCTTCGGGGAGAGGATTAGCCTTTTTCGTCTTCCTCTCCCCTTCGGGGAGAGGATTGAGGTGAGGGGGAAAACTTCTTTCTTCTTTTTTCTATGCTCTTCTGAATGACTTCGTACACCCCACCGATATTGTTCAATATTTCCCAATCGCTAAACCTTATCACTTCCACCCCAAGGTTGTTTAACGTTATTGTTCTAAGTTCATCTCGTACTTTCCACTCATCCTGGTAATGTTGCCCACCATCGGCTTCGATGCCAAGTTTATACTCTGGGCAGTAGAAATCCACTATATATCCCCCAACAGGAAACTGCCTCCTGAATTTTACTCCATTCAGTTGGCGATTTCTTAATACGGACCAAAGTTTTTTTTCAGCCTCTGTTTGATTCCTCCGGAGATTCCTGCAGCGTTCGATGTTATTACGCTTCATCCCCTTCAGCAGAACCTCTCCCCCCAGGGGAGAGGCTTTTCTAATTTCTTAAGGCCCTTTTCCCTCTATTCCACCGTTAGGATCTTTACTTTGGTGGTGATCTTTCCCACATGGCCGTCCCGGTAGCGGACCTTTCCCGTCACCTCTAACTCTTTTTGGTCGCTATACATGGCCTCGATCAAATTGAGGTACTGTTCATAGACGAACTTTCTTCGGACCTTTCCGGTTCGGGTCAGCTCCTCGTCGTCGGCATCGAGGAGTTTGTAGAGCAGAATGATCTTCTTTAGCCGCATCGGCTTGGGCAGTTGGGTATTGACATGCCGGACCTCGCCGAGAATCAACTCCTCGACTTGAGGCTGCTGCGAAAGATCGGTGTAGGTAGTATAGGGAATCATCCGGTCTTCGGCCCAGGACCCCACGTTTCCAAAGTCGATGTTGATAAAGCCCGTGATGTAGTCGCGGCCCTCGCCCCAAACCACAGCCTCTTTGATGTAGGGGCTGAATTTGAGCCGGGTTTCGATGAAGTCCGATGAAATAGCATCTCCCCCCTTGGTCCGCATGATCTCTTCCTTACGGCCGATGATGAGGAGGTGGCCATCGTCGTCGATATAGCCGGCATCTCCCGTGTGGAGCCAGCCGTCCCTCAGGGCCTTTTTCGTCGCTTCAGGGTCCTCGTAATAGCCCACGAAACACGAAGGGGTTCTGACCAGGACCTCCTGATCTTCGGCGATCTTGATCTCCGTGCGGGGAAGAGGTTTACCGACCGTCTCAGGTTTTACCTCGTTATCCGGTTGGACCTGAAAGACGCCTCCTCCCTCGGTGAGACCATAGGCGTGCTTGAGGTTAAGTCCCTTTGCCCGAAAGAAGCGGATCACATCGGGGCTGATCGGATGACCTCCGGTGATGGCGGCCCGAATCTGTGAACAGCCGACCCGGTCAAGCAGTGGCTGATAAACGATCTTCGAAAAGAGTCTGTGAAGGATTCGTAAGGAGGCCGGGATCGGTTCTTTCTTCGATTCCCGATCGACGACCGCGCCCCCGATCCTTTCGCCCCACACAAAGAGCTTTCGTTTGACCCAACCTGCATCCGCGATCTTCACCCTGATTTTGGAGGCAAGCTCTTCCCAGAACCTCGAGGAGGTGATGATGACGACCGGTCCGATCTCTCGAAAGTCTTCCGCCTGGGTCTCGAGGGTCTCGGGAAAATTCATCGTCATCCCCGTAAGAGGCGACACCCCCACGCCCCACATCTGGTCCACGATCCATGCCGTGGGAGTGATCGAGATCCAGTTGTCTCCAGGACCGATGGGAGCGGTTTCGATCCATTTTCGCGCGATCTCCGTGAAGCTCCGGTGCGAGATCATGGCCAGCTTGGGAATCCCTGTCGTTCCCGAGGTCATGATCATCAAAGCCACCTCATCCGGCTTTCCCTTCCACAGCTCTTCTTCGAAGAGGTGGGGCGCCTCGGCATCGGCTCTTGCGCCCAGCTCTAAGAGCTCCTTGAAACTGATCAGCCATGGATTGCTCGCATAGCTTCGCATTCCCGTTGGATCGACATAGATGACCTTTCGAACGTGGGGAAGCTCCGCCTTCATTTCGAGCAGTTTATCGACCTGCTCTTGATCCTGAGCGACCACGAAGACGGCCTTGATGCGGTTGAGCATGGTAGCGAGCTCTTTCGCGATGGAGGAGGTAAAGAGATTGACGGTGATGGCACCGAGCGCTTGGGCCCCCAGCTCCGAAAAGAGCCATTCGGGGTGGTTATCCGTGATAATCCCGATGTGTTCCCCTCGTTGAAGACCAAGGCGCTTGAAACCGAGGGCAACCTTTCTTGTGTATCGAAGATAATCCTCCCAGTTGTACGCGAGCCATACCCCGTACATCTTCTCCCGAATGGCGATCTTCTTTCTTCCCAGGAGCTTGGCCTGTTGGAAGAGAATTTGGGGAATCGTATAGTTCATCAGGGAAGATACGGTCTCTTGATTGAAACGTTCTGTTCTTCTCACCTCCATGAAACTTTGCTCCATATGCTATTCAGACACGGGTCTTCGGACTTCTCCTTAGGCCTGGCCTGATTCTCCCAGATAGGCCTTGATCACCTCTGGATGAGACTGAATCACCTCTGGAGGGCCTTCGGCGATCTTTTCGCCAAAATTAAGCACCATGATCCTTTGAGAGATGCTCATGACCACGGACATGTCGTGTTCCACCAGAATCATGGTCTGGCCCCAGGCCGAGTTGAGCTCGAGCAAGAAACGAACCATATCTTCCTTTTCCTCGAGGGTCATGCCGGCGAAGGGTTCGTCAAGGACCAAAAGCTTCGGTTCCAGGGCCAAGGCTCGGCCGAGCTCAACTCGTTTTCGTAGCCCATATGGGAGAGAGCCAACCGTCTTCTTCCGTATCGATTGCATTTCAAGAAAATCGATCAGCTCCTCCAGGACCTGACGGTGTCTGACCTCTTCCTTTCGGACCGAACGAGAAAAGAGGGCGGCCTTTCCAAGGCCGTACCCGCAATAGAGATGACGGGCCAAAAGCATGTTGGCCAAGACGGTCATGCCCGGAAAGAGCTCGATATTCTGATAGGTTCTCCCGATGCCTTTTTTTGTGATCTCGTGGGGGTGAAGCCCTGTGATTCGCTCCCCATTGAAGAAGATCTCTCCTTGCTGCGGATGATAATAGCCCGTAATGGAGTTGAGGAGGCTTGTCTTTCCCGCGCCATTCGGGCCGATGATGCTGACCAGTTCGCCGGTGCGGACCGTGAGGTCCACATCCGTCAGGGCCATCACCCCTCCGAAACTCAAGAATATCCCTTTCACTTCAAGCTCCGCCCGACGATCGAGGGGCGAACCGGAGACAAAAATTCGGGGTTCTCCTCGGAATGCTTTCATCCTGCTTCCCTTTTTCGGTTAGGGGATCACTGAATTTTTGGGGCCATCAGAACTTGCACCTTCTCTTTCCCGGGAACGTAGAAATTCGTCATGGGAGTATACGTGGCGTCTTCGTTGATCTTGACGATCCTTCCCTTGAAGGAGCCTTCATGGTTGTCCTTGGTGTAGGTCACATAGGGAACAAGCCCACCGAAATCCTCGTTTTGGAAGGTCTCCATCGCCTTGTTGATGTTCTCCGGGGTGATGGTCTTATAGAGCCCTGCGGCCCTGTGAATCGCCCTTTCCTGGATCATGGCGACAACAACCCCTTCCCAGTAGGATGTATCGAACTGGCTCACCGTTTTGTAGCGATCCATCAATTTCTTCAGGATCTCCATCCCAGGGGTCTTGTCCTGAGGAAGAACCCCACAGAATTGCATGAAGACCCGGTCTCGGATCAAGCCCTTCCCGAGCTTGAAGAAGTCGGGGTCTGTCGAGGTCCAGGTTCCGAAGAAGGGAACATTATAGCCCACTTTGTCCGCTGATTTCAGGGCGGTGATGATGGCAGCGGGCAAGATCTGCATGAAGACGTACTCGGCTCCCTTCGATTTGAGACGAAGCATTTCCGTGGTCAGATCGACCGTGGCAGGCGGGAATTCCTCGATCGTCACGATGTCGATATTGTGCTTGGCAGCGTACTCTTTGCTCGGATCGTGGATCGATCGGCCGTAGACATTGTTGTAGGTGAGAAGGCCCACCTTAGGAGCTCCAGCACCCTTGTGGATGCTTCGGATGTACTCCAGAACGGCATAGGAATCGAGGATGTAGCTTCCAAAGGGAAGGTACATGTAATCGATCGGAGGTTTGAGAATCCCCTGGTAGGTGGAGTAGTTGATCGTTGGGATTTTGTACTCCTGAATGAGAGGTTTGATCTGGATGCCTGTGCCCGCGTCCCAGGTGGCGATCATGTCCTTTTTCTCTTCGCAAAATTTCTTCACCAACTTGACGCCTTCCGGCACCTTGTAAGCATGATCAACGATCTCGAGATCGATCTTTCTTCCCGCGATCCCTCCCTTCACATCGTTGACATAGTTGATGTAATCCCGATGACCTTTAGCATGGAACTGTCCCCAGGTCGAGGCGGGCCCAGTCAGGTTGATGACTGCGCCGATCTTGATAGGCTGGGCCAACCCCATGGTTTCAGAACCGATCAGAAAAACTCCGAGGATCACTACTAAGAAAACCGTCTTCTTCATAGCCTTCCCTCCTGATTTGTAAGATTAGGAACGCCTACCGATGTGGAGACATCTGTTGATTTCCAAATTCCACGCCTCGATCACATCACTCCGGTTTCGAAGGGCACCACCCCCTTTCTATTGCAGAGAAGCCGTTTCCCCTATGCACTTCTCTGTTTTTCTTCTCGCAAGTCCTGATGCTCTGTCTTGAACAAAGGCCTCGGCATCATTCGGACCAAATGCTGACGTCTTGTCTCCGTTTCGTCCGATCCAAAGACGAAGGCGACAAAGAGGGGGAATTGGGCCACAGAAAGGTTGCTTGTAGAAGTCCGATTAGAACGTCTCTCCACCTGTAAAAATCGCCGCGCCCATTCTTCCGACGGATTTTTTCCCCCTCCCGCTTCTCTATTTTACACATTCCTTTTCCAGTTGCAAGCATTTTTTTCGAGGCCGAGTCCCGATTCAGAAACCGAAAGCTTTTCTCGATTCGGTTATTGCGAAAACCTGGAAGGTGCGTGGCAATGTCGCTCTGAGAAACGAGATGGTTTCGGTGCCCTCGCGAGGAGATTTTCAAAATCGGAATTTGCCCAGAGGGGTTGGAGTTGTCGGCCCCGGGGATCTTCAGCTTTCTTTAGGGGCGGCCGGCTGATCGCCTCCGGGTTCTGGATTGTGCATTCCCCTGCGTGTCTCACCGTTTTTCAGACGACCCTGTGCAGTCGCCCTAGGCCATGAGGTGGGGGTTCTTGGGCCGAGGATTGCCGGTTTTCCGTAGGGGCGACCCTGTGCGGTCGCCCTGGGGCAGGCCGTTGGGTTTGGATCATCTCAGGGACGACCCAAGGCCTTGGAAAATAGCTCGCCCTGTTCCCTGCACCACTGATAGAGTGTATCCACGTCCCAGCCTACGCAGAAATGTCTTATTCCCATTTTCAGATAGGGTTCGGCATTTCTGAAATCCCTCAGCTCCACCCTGGGTGCAATCCCCTTTTTCATCGCGGTCTCAATCGTGTAACGCTCGGCCTCTTTCACACGAGGGTGATCCCACTGCCCCGCAAGGCCGATACTCATGGCATAGTCGGCCGGGCCGAATTGAACCATATCGATTCCGGGGACGGAAAGGATCTCTTCGAGATGCTCCAGGGCCGATTGTTTTTCGATCATCAGGGCCACAACCCCGTCCTGAAGCTGTTCCACGTATTCCTTTGATCCCGGCGAAAGCACGTAGCCCACATCCCTTCGCATGGCTGCCCCGACCCGCCCTCCTGTCTCGGGCGTTTCCGCCCGGGCCGCTGCGACCGCTTCCTTTGCATCCTCCACAGTTCGGATATCGGCGAAGAGCAGGTTCTGAATGCCGGAGCCGATCGCACGGCTCGCAAGATAGACACGGGGTTCCTGATCGATCTTCATCATGGCGGAGAGATGATCGAAGAGGTCCACGGCACGGCCAAAATTCTCGAGAGAGAAGAGGTCGAAGGGAGCGTATTCCCCCGAGAACTCGATGTAGTCGATGGCGCCGCTATGACCGATCACCTCCACGAAGCCGGGCCAAAGGACGTGGAGATGGGTTCCCAGGGTTGGCTTTCCTTCTCGAAGAAGCTCCCGCAGGACGTTCTTTTTTTTCTTGTAGACGGGTTTTTCCATGGGTGACTCCTTTCTGAAAAATGCCCAGGCCGCCTGCGCAGGGGTGGCCCTACGAACCATGGATCTTATCTTGGGTTTTCTGTAGGGGCGACCCTGTGTGGTCGCCCGTACCCTGGTTTCAAGGGTTGTAATGGCTTATTTCTAAACGATTTGCAAGGGGCGGGCAAAAAGATTGACAGCGGGATCGACGATGGACACATTTTGATTAGAAAGACCAAGAAAGGAGGATGATCGATATGTACCTTGTGACGATTTCGGAAATGATGGGGACAGGAGGCGAGACGATCGCAAGAGAGGTGGCAAGGGAACTCGGCTATGCCTTTTATGGAGAAAAGGAGCTCACCGAGGCCGCAGAGAGGATGGGATTCGTTTCGGACTTGAAGAGCCTTGATGAGAAGGCACCCGCACTGTTCGAGAGGCTTTTCAGTGAAAAGCCCAAGATCTATCTCGATCGGTTGCAATCCGTGATCTTCGAGGTCGCCAAGAACGGCAATGCTCTCTTTTTCGGCCGAGGAAGCCAGCTTCTTCTCAGTTCCTTCGATTGTGCCCTTCACGTTTTCGTGACCGGATCGTTCGAGAAGCGTGTCGAACGGGTGATGAAAGAGATGAATGTAACGAAGGATGTAGCAGAGCGCATCGTCCTCCGATCCGACCATGAGAAGAGGGGGTTTCTGAGGTTTGCCTTTGACGAAGACTGGCTCAACCCGAAGCTCTACGACCTCATCCTGAACACGGATATTCTAAGCACCGCTTCGGCCATCAGGATTATCACAGAGGCTGCTCGTTCCGATGAAATCAAGGCCTGTGGCGTAGATGCCATCCGGACACTAGGGCGTCTTTCCCTTCAGCGAAGGATCGAGGCTGCCCTTCTTGAGAAAGGCCTGGCAAGCTCACGGATCTTTGTAACCGTGGAGGACGACGAGACAGTGCGGGTTTATGGGCTTGCCGGTTCGGACGATGAGAAAACGGCCATGGAAGCGCTCCTAAAGAGCGTGAAGGGGGTCGAGAAGGTACTCAACGAGGTGACGGTTTTAAAAGGGTCCCTGTCGGGAGCGTAGCCTTCATAAAATGGCGGATCATTGCCTCCCCCCGCCTCCCAACCCCCGGGCACCCGGATAGAGGCGGCCACAAATTCATCCCGTGCCCTGCGGCCCTGGGCACCGGCGCAAGGGCGCCTCTACGAACCATAGATCCGATTTGGGTTTTCTGTAGGGGCGACCCTATGCGGTCGCCCTGGGCAGGGCTGGGGAGGGCCCTGTGAACCATAGATCCGATTTTGGGTTTTCTGTAGGGGCGACCCTATGCGGTCGCCCTGGGGAAGGCCCAGTCCAGGGAATTGACGTGCCTCCCTTCCAACCCCGGGCACCTGCATTTGACCCTCCGAGATAAGACACGCATCCACGGCCCGGTTTCGTCTCCCCGGATATCTGAACTTGATGTTAACGTGTGCTCAAACTTGCGGAACCAACGTGGATTCACAATAATCTTTCGACCTCTTTGATTGGATCTATTGGATCCCGATTGAACTTGCACTCCTGGAGTAGGAGG
>Ga0078972_1010621_pt1 | contig 17045 bp, 13 predicted proteins | sample YelNatPaOPGAMG01_FD_67568 | JGI IMG/M metagenome (GOLD analysis project Ga0078972, IMG submission 67568) | Hot spring thermophilic microbial communities from Obsidian Pool, Yellowstone National Park, USA - OP-RAMG-01 (SPADES assembly) (version 2) | ecosystem: Environmental > Aquatic > Thermal...
AAGCTTGGATCCTCCGTCTTCACGGAGGATGACAGAGGGAGAAAAATGTCTTTTTCTGTCATTCCCGATCTAGTCGGGAATCCAAGCTTTAATCTCCGTCTTTAAATTGAATAAGAAAAAATAATCAAAATACAGAAGATTGGAAGTCTGTCGCAGGCATACTCTAAAAATAGAGAAATAAATAATTGTTGACATTTTATAAAAAGTTGTTATAATATATTGAGTTCTTTAAATTAGTTCTTTGACAATTTAACATAAGCAGATCATTTTTTACGAGACGAGTGTTTAGAAAATTATTGATAATAGAAAATCAGATTTTAACTGAAATTTTTACAAAAATTGTTTTTTAAACACTCGTTTCGCGCACCTACGAAGAGATGAGTCTGCCGCCGGAGCAGGTTTCTGGCGAAAAAATATTATAAAAATGAAAAAGTTAAAGATTGATCGGGGGTTAATAGCCCCCGTGCTAAACCTAGCCTCAGAAGTTGGGGCTGGGGTAGTTTTTTGGAAAAATCTCATAAAATCAGAAAACAAAAAGCTCTTTTCTGATTTTGTAAGACAAATTGAGGATGTGAAAAAAAATCACGTTGTTTCCATTGAGGAAGCAACTAAGATTATGAAGGAAAACATAATTCTTCCAAAAGACGTAGAAAAGTTTTTTGGAGAGAATTATATTTTGGGATATCCTCCTATCCCATATGATAGGGATGTCCTTAATAAGTATAAAGATACTCACATCCTGGTTGCTGGCTGTGAAGTCAGTATTCCAAAAATTCTTGGGTTCATCCCAGACCAATATTTGTTCCGAGATGAAAAATTTTTGAGACAAGTACTAAAAAAAGACTGGTATCTTATAAAAAAAGAACCAGCTGTGAGGGCTTTTGGGCGTGAATTTTCTGCCCAAGTCGCCACTCTTAGGGGTGGTGAAGGCGCTTTAAGCGCCGTACAAGCTGTTTATGCCATTTCGTTATGGCATAAAAAAACCGGAGATTGGCTGTTTAAGGGACTCAGGTTAAATACCTGCACCCTTGCTGGCGATGGCTCACGCGTGAGCGTGGGTGTTGCAAAAAATGAAAAAGACCAGAAATGGTCTATAAAGATATTTTCTTTATGGAAGGATTACAAGAACCCTTCCATAGGGATAGTGTCAGGTATAAAATGATCTGACACTCGTGTTTGCGTCTCCCAAGGTAAGTTATTACTTTGGGAGATTTTTTTAATTTTTTAGAGGTTGCCAATATCGCAAGTCGGTAAAACAACGCCGCCAAATGGACGGTGAATTTTTATTTGCGACGCCACAAAATTTTTTATAATTTTAAATTTTGGATTTTTTAATCCTCCCGATGCTTCAATTATCGCGATTCCAGTTTCGTCGCATGATGTTTCTATGGCGTATATTCGCATAGGTTTATATTATCTTAATTTCATATAAGACAGCAAATAGAAACTCAACTCTGATATAAAATGAAGTCTCACTTCGCGGGGAGAAACTTCGGAAACGGGGAAAATCAGGACAAATACATACTTGTGAAGTCTCACTTCGGGGACGAAGAGAGACTTCGGGAACTCTTCTTCGCAAAACGAAGAGAGATTTCGGGAATTGTAGCCTCACGGGGAATCGAACCCCGATTTACGCCGTGAAAGGGCGTTGTCCTAACCATTAGACGATAAGGCCGTTTGTATGTGACAAAACAAACTTGATGATATAGTATAATAAAAATTGATTTTAATCAATTTTTATCAAAGGTCTGCGGTTTTAGATTTATTATTTAGCATTTTTTGGAATATAAATATATATAAAATAATTTTATGGAAAGATTTTTTGAGATACTTCCCGGAGCTCTTGCGTGGACTACTCTTATATTAATGGTTTTATTGTCGTGGCTTTTTCCGACATTCATTTCTATTTTTATAATTCTTTTTGATATTTATTGGCTTTTGAAAACAATATTTTTATCTTTTCATTTTGTAGCGACATATAAAGAAATGAAAGTAAATATGAGAATAGATTGGATAGAAAAATTAAATGAAATAAAACCGAATGAAGAGGTTTTAGATAATTACAAAAATAAAAAATTTTTAACAGCTCCGTATTCTTGGCGCGAGATTTATCATTTGATAATACTTCCGATGTATAACGAACCATACGAAGTTGTTCGCGAAAGTTTTATTCGTTTAAGTTCAGCGCATTATCCAATGGAAAAGATTATGGTAGTTTTAGGGCTTGAAGAACGCGCGCCAGAATATGTTTTTACAAATGCGGAAAAAATAAAAAATGAATTCAGCTCAAAATTTTATAAATTTATAATTACAATTCATCCAAAAGATTTACCTAATGAAATTCCTGGAAAAGCGTCAAACGAAGCGTATGCCGCTGAGATTGCAAAAAAGGAATTAATAGAGGCGTCTAATATAGATGAAAATAAAGTTCTTGTTTCTGTGTTTGATATTGATACTCAAATATTTTCAGAATATTTTGGCAGGTTGACTTATGTGTTTTTAAAGACGGAAGATAGAATGCGATCAATCTATCAACCAATTTCTCTTTTTATGAATAATGTTTACGAGACCAGTCCTTTTTCTCGCGTTGTTTCTTTTTCTGCTTCATTTTGGCAGATGATGCAACAATCTCGTCCTGAAAAATTAACATCTTTTTCTTCGCAATCAATTCCTTTCTCAACTTTATCAGAAATAGGATATTGGCATAGAAATATTGTTTCTGAAGATTCTCGTATTTTTTGGCAAGCATTTTTAAAATATCACGGCAACTTCAAAACCACTCCGTTGTTTTATCCTGTTTCAATGGATGCGCCGGAGGCTGAAAGTTTTTGGGGAACTATGAAAAATATTTACAAACAACAGAGACGATGGGCGTGGGGAGCTGAGAATGTTACATATTTAATTAATGGATTAATTAAAGATAAAGTAATTTCATTTTATAAAAAAGTTTACTGGGGATTTAACACTATTGAAGGTTATTATTCTTGGGCGACAAATGCGATTATGATTTTTGCGCTTGGTTGGTTGCCATTACTTTTGGGAGGAAAACATTTTAATGCTATGCTTTTGTCGTATAATCTTCCGCATTTAACACAATTTATACTTTCTCTTTCAACTGTCGGAATCGCAACATCAGCTATTTTAGGAGTTTCTCTTTTGCCTAAAAAATCTGATGGAATTCATTTTAAAGATTATTTAATTTATTTCTTACAGTGGCTTTTAATGCCTATTACGCTCATAGTTTTTGGAGCAATCCCAGCAATTGAAGCCCAAACGCGACTTATGCTTTCTGGAAAATATAGATTAGGATTTTGGGTAACGCCCAAAGGGCGTTACGCAGAAACTGGAAAGGGGTCGGAGAAACGCTCGTCTTGCTGAAGCCGTCGGCGAAGCGCAGGGTAGTTTCTTTTCTTTGTTATTCCCGCGGAGGCGGGAATCCAAGCTTTAAATCCCCATCTTTGAATTGAATAATAGAAAAACAATAATTTAAATACAAAATACAAAAGATTGGAAGCTTAGATCCTCCGTCTTCACGGAGGATGACAGGGGACTCGAACTCCAAATAATTTTACAAAAATAGAATGTATTTTTTTTATAATATGTTATAATAAAAATATGAAAATAAACAAAAGGGGATTCACTCTTATTGAGCTTATTATCTTCGTAGCTTTGTTTGCCGCATTGAGTGGTTCGTTTATAGCAATATTGCTTACAGTTACAAGAGTTCAAGTGCGACAAGCTTCTGTTGTAGAGGTTAGCGAGCAGAGTCAATTCTTACTTCAACAAATTCAATATTATATTCAGAATTCAAGTATGATTGATATTCCAGTAAATACTCCTACTTCAACTTTAAAACTTTTTACAGGAGTTAATTCACAAGATCCTCTCTATATTACACTTTCTAATGGGACAGTTTATATTCAAAAAACTACAACTGGAACTCCTCAGCCGTTGTCTTCAAATAAAGTTTCAGTTTCAAATTTAACTTTTGTAAAGCATTCAAACATTCCTTCGCACGATTCCGTAAGTGTTTCATTTACACTTGCGTATAATACTTCAAATATAGAGCAAGCATTTTCGCAAATGCTTCAGACATCGGTCGCTCGTGTATCAGCCGCAACATTTGACTCAAATTTAGTTCCTGCTTCCTCATCTCCTTTAAGTCTTGGAGTTTCTGGCAACACATGGAATTCAATAAATGGAGTTATTTATTTTGGCGGTTCAAACGGTTCAAATGTTGGAATAGGAACAACCAATCCTTTGAGTATTCTTGATGTTGAAAGCGGAAGCTCAAATGTTATTCTAAACGCAAGCAGTGTTGGAATAGGAACAACCGCGCCCGGCGCTAAATTAGAAGTAAACGGAAATATAATGATTGATGTTGGCGGTAATGCGGGTCATGCTGTTTGTTGGAAAGCAGATGGAAAAACTTTGGGTTGGTGTTCGTCAATTGCTACATCAACCGGAATTTGCACTTGCAATTAAAGAATTAACGAATCCCGAAATCTCTCTTTTTCCCCGAAGTCTTTTTTTCCCGAAATCTCTTTCCTTCTTCGAAGTCTCTCTTCGTCTGCGAAGTGAGACTTCCTAATATGTATTCGTCCCTCTGCTTCCGAAGTCTCTCTTCGTCTGCGAAGTGAGACTTCCCAAATATGTATTCGTCCTTCTGCTTCCGAAGTCTCTCTTCGTCCACAAAGGAGTCTTTTTCCCCGAAGTCTCTCTTCGTCCGCGAAGTGAGACTTCCCAAATATGTATTTGTCCGAAGTCTTTTTCTTCCGAAATCTCTTTCCTTCTTCGAAGTCTCTCTTCGTCCTCGAAGTGAGACTTCCCAAATATGTATTTGTCCGAAGTCTTTTTTTCCCGAAGTTTTTCCCAGTTCCCGAATTTTCTCTCCGTTTCCGAATTCTCTCTTCGTCTGCGAAGTGAGACATCCGTTAACTAAATAATAAATTAATGATATAATAAATAATAGAAAGAAAGGTATGTTAAATTATAGAAGTTGGACATTGATAATATATTCATAACCCTCCCTGTGGAAAACTTTCTTCCTTTACTTTTTAATTTGTAGTATAATTTTAAAAAGGTTCGTAATGTTTATAAATAAATTAATAAAAAAAATAATATGCAAAAGCAACAAAAAATTATATTAATAGTCGGAGTAGCTGTCATTATAATTTTGGTATTAGCTTTATTGTTAATTCCAAGTCCTAAAAAAGTCGGAGCTCCAAATCAACAAAATGGAGTGAGTAATTCTTCTGGAACGGTAGGCGGTCTTCCTCAGTCGGAAACTTTAGCTCCAGCTCCTGCAAATGTAACAGTTCCTAATGAAGGAGATAAAAATGTTCCAACGAACGTTGCAGTTCCTACAACACAAACCAATGCAGCTCCTGGAGTTTCCGCTCAATATAGATCATTCTCAATTTCAGCCAATAATAATACATTTTCGCCTAACACAGTAGTTGCAAAAGTTGGCGACAGCGTAAATATTAATATAACTGCTGTTGATAAAAATTATGATTTTGTTCAGCCAGATTTAGGATTGATGCAAAATATTGCAAAAGGACAAACAAAAATAATAGCGTTTTCTCCGATGTCTGCTGGCAAGTTTACTTTTTATTGTCCTTCTTGTGGAGGTCCGAGCAAAGGTCCAGTTGGATACATAATTGTTACCGCAAATTAAATTTTCTTAGTAAACCAATTTAAATAAAAAATAAAAATTAATCAAAAATAAAAAAATGCTTAAAGTAAAAAAAATATTCATAATTTTGTTCATTATAGCTTTATTAATTTTAATTGGTCTTGGAATATGGATTGGAATAACAATGTTTGGAAATCACGAAACAAATCCAACAGGACCATCTGAATATTCAGCTGTTTATATGACGTCAGGCGATGTTTATTTCGGAAAGCTTCACTCATTCCCAAAACCATATCTTAGCGATGCTTTGTATTTGGTAAAAAGCACAAATCAGAGTGGACAAACACAAATAGGTCTCGCTCCATTTTCATCAGTTTTCTGGGCTCCTGCTGGAAAAATATATTTCAATCCTGACCAAGTTCTGTTTACTGCCCCTCTTCAAAATAGTAGTCAGATCATAAACGCAATTAAAAATCCATCTATATTAACACAGAATAGCGCTACTCAACAGCAAGGTAACTCTTCAAATCAATCAACGCCAACAACAGGATCTTCAAATTCAGAAAATTCAACTTCTACTGTTAAAAAATAGTTTTCTGAGTTTTTAAAATAAAAAAATAATATGGGTAAAAATAATCACAAAAAAATATTAAGTATATTTATTTTGTCAGCTGTGATGTTTTTTTCCATATTTCTCTTGTATTCAAATAATAAAGAAGCTGATGCATCGGCAACAAGTCCTGCTGGCGTAGGTTATGGAGCTATTGCAACAGACGCTTCAAATGATATAGCAATCGGAACCTCCACAACATTGGCAAATACAAAACTTTTCATTATTGCTTCAACATCGGATTCAAGCGCTTATGGCATAACTATCTACAATAGTAATAATAGTTCTATTTTTAGCGTTAGAAATGACGGCACTGTTACTGCTCCAGTATTTTCAGGCGGATTGGTTGGCAACTTAGACGCTAGAAATGTCTTTTCTGGTCAATTTGGCGCCAATACTGGTGGAGGTGATTATTATTTTCCTGGCAAAGTCGGCATCGGGACAACAGCGCCAAATGGAACATTAACTATTTATAAAGATAATCTTTTGAGTGCCACGCAGGGGGATTTACTCCTTGAACATCCTACTTCCGGAGGTGCAAGTAGTATTGTATTTACCTCAAGGGCAAATTATGGAAGTGATTATGGCTATCTCACCTATTATGATTCAAATAGCACTTATGCATTCTGGGGCACATCGAGTGAAAATAGCGCTTTAGTAATTGGAACACAAAACGATGGAATGAATTCAGTTTCAGATGTTGTTGCTCTGCGTGGTGCTGCCGCTGATGTTTTTGGTACGAATACTTATCCTACCACTATGATTGTGAATGATGCTGGCAACGTCGGCATCGGGACGACGGCACCTAGTCAGAAATTGGAAGTTATCGGAAATGTTTCTTCTACTGGAATTTGTTTGGGTGGTACTTGTAATACCACTTGGCCAAATAGTTCTCAATGGACCACAAATGGTTCAAATATTTATTACAACGGTGGTAACGTCGGGATTGGCACTACTAATCCTAGCGGTCTTCTCAGTGTTGTTGGGAACAATTCTGGAGGTGAATTGAACGTGTTAAATAATACGGCAACTAATTATACAACTGCTATTATTCAACAAACCGTAGCTGGTGGAAATGGTAATCAGGATATTGGTTTAGTGGTGAATACCCAAGGTGCTGCTGACACTGATAGAATTGTAAACTTCGGATATTATAATGCTGGCACCCCAATAAGTCGTTTTGTTGTGACAAGAGGCGGCAACGTCGGCATCGGGACGACGAGCCCAGCTAATAAACTTGATGTGAATGGCAACGCTGATATTCAAGGAGGTCTTGCAGTCGGAACAACAACTGCTCAATCAACTGGAAACGCATTATTCACCGGAACCGTAACTGCTGGTGGTTTTTCAGGACCACTCACTGGCGTTGAATCTGCAAATAATGTTTCTTCAGGTTCTTTTGGCGCTAATACTGGCGGAGGGAACTATACATTCACGAGTAATGTCTATTTCGCCGGCTCCGGTATTTGGAATTCCTCCGGCAACGTCGGCATCGGGACGACAGCACCGGGATATAAATTGGATGTTTCAGGTAATATTCGCTCCACTGGCTATGTGTTTAGTTCAACAAAAGATGAGAAAACATATACTCTTACTAACGGCGATGGGTGGTATAGGATTGTATCAAATGGTGGTGGTGGTCAAGGTGGTCGTATAAAGATTTGGAATATAGGGGGCAGTAATATCATGACTGACATAACATTTTATGTCTCAGGAATGGGTTATTCCCAAGGTTCTTCTATAAATATTTTAAATAATGTTTTTTACAATGGTACCCATATTAGCTATATTAGAGCAGGCAGTGATACGAATAGTAATTTTGTTGTAGATGTTTACCTTACTGGAACAAGCAATCCCACTACTATGTATGTTGAGAAAGATGGGAACATTGCTTTATTGGCAAGTCCTATATTTAATCCAATACCGCCTTCAGGTGGTGTTATGACAGTTTCTGGTCAGGTTCTCGGCGGTGGGAGTAGTAGATGGCCTTATTATTTTTCCGGCAATGTCGGCATCGGGACGACGAGCCCAGCTAATCTTCTTGATGTGAATGGCAACGCTGATATTCAAGGAGGTCTTGCAGTCGGAACAACAACTGCTCAATCAACTGGAAATGCATTATTCACTGGCACCGTGACTGCCGCCGGTTTTTCAGGACCACTCACCGGCGTTGAGAGCGCTACAAATGTTTCATCTGGTCAATTTGGCGCTAACACAGGTGGGGGAACATATTCATTCCCTGGCAATGTAGGCATCGGGACAACGGCACCAAACGAAGCTTCACTTCAGTTTGCTAACTCCCTTGGGAATAAAGTAGTTTTTTATTCAAATGGAACCGGGCTTGATTATGGACTCGGCATAAATGGTAGCAACCTAGCTGCTTTTATTCCGAGCGGGGCACACTTTTCTTTAAGGCAGAATTCGTATAGTGGTTCAGAGGTTTCGACAATTGATTATAGCGGGAACGCTTATTTTGCTGGTCAAGTTAGCGTTGCTAATAATGCGATTATTCAATCTAATGGTACTATTGAATCGCCCGGTAGTAAGAATACGACTAACGGTATGATTGAAACGTACTACAATGCTGGGGATCGGTATGGACTCGGTCAATTCTCTAACGGCGTGCTATCTCTTTACACTTCTGATGCGTATACACCGAGTTCAATTGCATTTGGGCGTTTGAATGCCTCCTCTAGCTTTATTAATCTCATTAATATAGATCACAACGGTAATCTGACAGGTGTTGGTAATGCTAATTTTAACGGCACTGTAACTGCTGGTGGTTTTTCAGGACCACTCACTGGCGTTGAATCTGCAAATAATGTTTCTTCAGGTTCTTTTGGCGCTAATACTGGTGGAGGAAACTACGCGTTCCCGAGTAATGGTAATGTCTATTTTCCTGGCTCCGGTATCTGGAATTCCTCTGGCAACGTCGGCATCGGGACAACGAGTCCGAATACTAATTTACAAGTTACAGGGGCTCCTAGTTATGACAATACTTATGGTATTAATTTAACTAATGGTGCTACTGACTTTGGAAGAACTCAGCTAAGATTAACAGGCAGAATACAGGGAGGTAATGACGGATGGGGTTTAAATAGTAGAAATATAATTTTATTTGCCGCTAATGCTAATACGAGTGGTCTTGGGGTTGGATCTTTAGGAACAGATAAATTTGGAATCCAGTATTATATGGCTGGTGATCAACTTGGTATTATTTCTTCGACTGGCGGTTCAAACCCACTTATGGTCTTTAATCAGAATGGCAACGTCGGCATCGGGACGACGAGCCCGGGGGCAAAACTCCAAGTTAATGGTACAGAAATTGTCGGGGCGCCGGGTGGATCACTTTATGATCCATATAGTAATCTGCATGTGACTAGTAACGCCCCTCAAACCAATCTAACACTCGAAACTCAGGGTCTGATGACTGGAGCTGTTGCTCTAAATAGTAGTGGTATATATCTCGGAGCACAATCAGGTGGCAATATCTACTTAACTTATGGAACTCCTTATAATGGAAACTATGCCGGCGGTGGCTCGACTGCTCTATTTGTAAATGGTAGTACTGGCAATGTCGGCATCGGGACGACGGCGCCAACCAATCCGCTGACCGTCGTTGGTAATGCTAATTTTACCGGCACTGTAACTGCTGGTGGTTTTTCAGGACCACTCACTGGCGTTGAATCTGCAAATAATGTTTCTTCAGGTTCTTTTGGCGCTAATACTGGTGGAGGGAACTATACATTTCCAGGAGCGCTTTCAGTAAATGGTTCATTGACAACCCCTTATGTTTACATTGGTTCTGGAGAATCACATTTTTGGCTTGGTACATATAACGATCCAAATTATGGTGTTTCTAATGCAATAAAAATTGGCGCTGGTGGTATCGCAGTAAATGGCACTTCTGTCTTTAATAATAACGTTGGAATCGGGACAACAAATCCAACACACAAATTAGAGGTTAGCGGATCCTCTTACTTCTCAGGTGGTTCAGGGTCATATATAAGCGGTGTTAGTTTGTATCCAGTAGCTGCCACAGGTCCTGGTTTAGGTAACATCATGCCCCTATCAACATTGTCAGGTTCTGGTGTCGCCGCAAATGCGAATGGTTATGCTATCTCAGCGTTATTTACAAAGTCTGTCTACTCTGTTTCTAATTCTGGGAATGCCAATGGTGGTAATTTTTATGATATTTTAAGTAGCCCTGCTTCCTTGACTATACAGGCTGGAGCTGGTAATAGCAGTCTTATGCATTATTACGCAGCTCCAGTTAATGCGTATACTTTAAATTCGCAAACGCTTTATGAATATGGTTTTTATTCTAATTTAAACGCTAACCCCTCTACTGGTGTTAATGCTTTTGCTTATTATGGTAATGGTTCGGCACCTAGTTATTTTGGTGGCAACGTCGGCATCGGGACGACGAGTCCGGGGGCGAAGTTGGATGTATTTGGTAATTTAATTTTGGGTGATGGGACAAATAATTTCAATGCTTATATAAGAGGAGTTGTTGGAACTTCTTATGCTTGGAATATTAATAGTCTTGCTTCAGGTTTACAGATTCAGTCTACAGCAAGTGGAGCAACAGGACTAACAATACAATCTGGTGGCAACGTCGGCATCGGGACGACGAGCCCAGCTAATAAACTTGATGTAAGTGGTTCAGCTGATATTATGGGAGGTCTTGCAGTCGGAACAACAACTCCTCAAAGTGGCGGTTATGGATATTTTACTGGTAGTATTACTGCTAATGGTGGTATTAGCGCTAATGGTGTTATTTCAGCTGGTACTTCTTTAAATTCTTATATAGGTAATATTACAAATGTTTATTCGACGATTGTTTCTGCTACTAACGCTGGTGGTGTTGCTATTTATGGACAATCTAATCAAGGAAGTAGTTTTGCAGTAGAAGGTATGACAACTGCGACGGGTGGTTATGGTTTATATGGATTTGCTAATGCTACAGGTGCTTATGATATTGGTGGTGAACATGGTGAATATACAAATTCTTCTGGGCAATGGATTAATGCTTCTGATAGGAGATTGAAAACAGATATTGTTCCATTATCTGATTCGCTTTCAAAAATTGAAATGTTAACACCTGTCTCATTTAAGTGGAAAGATACCGCTACAATGGGTTCGCAAGAAAATATTGGTTTAATCGCTCAGGATGTTCAACCTGTATTTCCTGAGCTTGTGAGTGAAAATGCAAGCGGAACGTTAGGTTTGAATTATGCTGGTTTTGTTTCTCCAATAATTGGCGCTATAAAGGAACAGCAACAAGAAATTGAATTGTTAAAAACGCAAAACGCAACATTGCAAGCTGAAGTAAATACTCTTTTGCAAAAAGTTAAATAAAAAATTTTAAATTAATAAAAAATAAAATGAAAAAAACAATTATAATTTCAAGCATAGCAATTTTAGTTGGTCTTCTGGTCGGATATTTTTGGGGATTTGCCGTCGGTGGCGCTAATGTAAAAGCTTCTTACGCTTCAAAGATTGAAGCTGTTAGTAAATTGCTTCCACCAACTCCAACTGAAGCTACTTCAATTAATGGAAAAATAGAAAAAATAGATGGCAACACAATTACAATTACAGCAAACAATATTTCGCAAAACCCTTTTTCTGATATCAATTTTCCCACAACGAGAGTAATTACTATTTCTTCCGACACTAAATTAGTAAAATCTGTTCAAAAAGATCCAGCAACTTTTCAAAAAGAAATGGCTGCTTTTCAATTAGCGATGCAAAATGGGCAACGCTCCGCAAGTAGTGCTCCAATAATGCCACCAACGCCATTTGGAGAAACAAATATAAATCTTTCTGACCTAAAAGTAGGTGATGTGATAACAGCCACTGCTTCAAACAACATTTTGAGCGCTTCAAGTTTTACAGCGACAAAAATCCAAGTTCAGTAGACTATTGAGGTTTAACATTGATGTATTATGAAAAATAATTATAAAAAAATATTAAGTATATTTACTTTGCTGGTTGTAATATTTTTTTCTGTATTTCTCTTGTATTCAAATAATAAAAAAGCTGACGCAACTGTGACAAATTCTGCTGGTGTGGGTTACGGCGCTATTGCAACAGACGCTTCAAATGATATAGCGATAGGAACTTCCACAACATTGGCGAATACAAAACTCTTTATTCTTGCTTCAACATCGGATTCAAGCGCTTATGGCATAACTATTTACAATAGTAATAATAGTTCTATTTTTAGCGTTAGAAATGACGGCACTGTTACTGCTCCAGTATTTTCAGGCGGATTGGTTGGCAATATAAACGCTGCAAATATTTATTCTGGTCAGTTTGGTTCCAATACTGGCGCACTATTAGCGCCATATTCATTTGCTGGTAGCGTCGGCATCGGGATAACGAATCCAGGGGCTAAATTAGATTTATATTCTGTCGTTTCTGATACCAATGCAAATACTTATGGGATACGTAGTTATTTAAGTTTTGTAGAACCAGATTCGCTGAATAAGTATTATGGTTATGGCGGTTATTTTTCTGCTGACGATGGAGGTTTTTCTTCTGATGCAGGTATTTATGGCATATATGGTAGCGCTTCTGATGGTAATGGAAATTCTGTTGGTGTTTATGGTGTGAGCGCTGATGGAAATGGAACAGGTGTTCAAGGCTATTCTAGTAGCGGAGTTGGTGGAAATTTTTCTTCATGGGGTGAAACTGGAGCTATTATTTCATCAAATATTGGAACCGGTCTTATTACTTATTCTGGCGGTTATGCAGCTCTGACTGTTTATAATTCTAGTTCTAGCCAATTAGCAATCAATTCTACACAAGGGAAAAACTATTTTGGCGGCAATGTCGGCATTGGGACGACGAATCCAGGGGCAAAATTGGAGGTGAATGGGAATGTAAAATTATCAGGTTCAACTCCAACTTATACAATAACAAATGTTAATACTCCTAATAATTCATCTGATGTAGCTACTAAGGGTTATGTGGATACTTCTGTTGCATCGGCAAAACCAAATGGTTGGAATTGTACGTCAACTCAATCTGCATGGTCTGGGCAAGATAATAATGCATATGCTTACTGCCCAGCAACATTTCATATTGTTTCTGGTGGTTGCTATTGGCAAGCGGGCACGTCATCAATAGTGGAAACGCAAACAATACCTGATCTCAAAGATAATGCGTGGCAATGTTATTATTACACTGGTTACAGTTTAGCGTATGCGCTATGTTGCAAATGATTGAGTATGATATATACGCCGATTGATTAATATCTTTTTAAGAGAGACTTCGGGAACGGGGAGAGATTTCGGGGACGGAGAGAAAATTTTGACAAATACATATTTGTGAAGTCTCACTTCGTGAACGAAGAGAGACTTCGGAGAATAATTTAAATACAAAATACAGAAAATTGGAAGCTTGGATCCTCCGTCTTCACGGAGGATGACAAGAAAAAAACATTCCCTTTTTATTATTCTTATTTCGTCCCCTCTGTTATTCCTATGGAGAATGTTTTCTGTATATAAGTTTTAAAATCCGCTCCCTTTGTCATTCCCGTCCCCGCCTTCGCGAGGATAAACTCCGGCGGGAATCCAAGCTTTAAAAATCTTCTCTTAAATCTTTCCATTCTGGATTTTCAGTTTCAATAAGACGTATTTTCCATAAACGATTCCATTTCTTTAATTGTTTTTCTCTTTCTATAGCGATTATTATATCTTCTGTTGTTTCATAGTAAACAAGGGTATGAATATTATATTTTCTTGTAAAACTATCTACTATCCCTAATGAATGTTCTTCAACTCTTCTCAATAAGTTATTTGTAACTCCAACGTAAAGAGTTCCATTCTTTTTATTTGTAATGATATAAACATAATAGAGATTATTCATTAATATATTCTAATATAGAAATATTAAAAGAAAACAAAGCGGGGATTAAAAGCTTGGATTCCCGCCTCCGCGGGAATGACAGAGAAGAGAGACTTCGGTGACTGGGAGAAAATTCAGGGGAGAAAAGACTTCGGACAAATTCATCTTTATGAAGTCTCACTTCGTGAACGAAGAGAGACTTCGGAGAAAACTCCTTCGGGAAAAAAAGAGAGACTTCGAGAGCGGGGAAAGACTTCGGGAAAAATCTCTTGCAAAGCGAAGAGAGAATTCGTTAAATATTAAAATTTTTTTAAATAAGTTTTTATTCTTTGTGAAGAGTTTTTTCAAATTCCACAAGTTTTTGTTTTAAAATTGGCGAGCGTAAAAGAAGGGGATCGTTTTGTATTATACTCATCGCTGATTCGCGAGTTTCTTTTATCATCTCGGGATTTTTAAGAGCGTTAATTATTGTGTCAGAAAATCCCGATTGCGCTTCGCCCAAAAATTCTCCAGGGCCTCTCAATTTCATATCTTCTTCTGCTAATTGAAATCCGTTTTTTGCGGTTTCAATCGCTTTTAATCTCGCTTTATTTATTCCGTTTGCCGTTTCTGTCATTAAAAAACAATAAGATTGATATTCTCCGCGTCCAACTCTTCCGCGAAATTGATAAAGTTGCGCAAGTCCGAAACTATCAGCTCCTTCTATCATCATAATTGAAGCATTTGGAATATCCACGCCAACTTCAATTACGGAAGTTGAAACCAAAATATTAATTTTATTTTTACGAAACTCTTCCATTATCTTTTCTTTTTCTTTCGCTTGCATTTTTCCATGAATCATTGCTACTTTAAGATCTGGAAATATATTTTTTGATAATTTTTCATATTCAGTTTTTACTGATTTTAAATCATCGCGATTGAACCAATAATTTTTTTGAAACGACGAATTGTTTTCTTCTTTTTCTTCTATTCGCGGACAGATAACAAAAGCTTGTCTTCCACTTTTTATTTCACTTCTGATGAATTGATAAACTTTTTGTCTATCTGTAGGCGGAATTATCCTTGTTTTTATTGGTTTTCTTCCGTTTGGCAATTCTGTTATTAATGAAATATCAAGATCGCCAAAAACCGTAAGCATTAATGTTCTTGGTATTGGCGTTGCCGACATACTCAAAAAATGAGGAGTTAACGCGGAATTATTTTCGTTTGATATTGTTTTTTGCTGTCGTTTTTCATAGTTTTTTTGGGATATTGATTGTGTTGGTTCTTTTATGTTTTTTTCGCGAAGCAGTGATTGTCTTTGCCTGACGCCAAAGCGATGCTGTTCGTCAATTATTACCAATCCGAGTTTTTTGAATTTTACAGATTTTTGAATAAGCGCGTGCGTTCCAACTACTATTAAAATTTTTCCGTTTGATATTTTTTCGTTAAATTCTTTTTTTGAAACTTTTGTTTGCATATCATTTTCAAAAAATATAAACGCTTCAGAGCTTGTTATAAGTCCGATTGTTGGTTGTATTTCTTTTGATATTTTTGCGCATAATTTTTTCATTGTTTCAAAATGTTGTCGCGCAAGAATTTCTGTAGGCGCCATAATCGCTGTTTGAAAATTATGTTCAGCTGACATTATTGCCGCTATTGCGGCAACTATCGTTTTTCCAGAGCCGACATCGCCTTGAAGCAGGCGATTCATCGGCTTTGTTTTATTCATATCTTGAACTATTTCCCATAGCGATTGTTTTTGCGATTGAGTTAGTTCAAAAGGAATTTCTGACAAAATATCTTTTATTCTTTCAATGTCAATTGGTATTTCTGGCGCTTTATAATCATTTAATTTCATTTTTTGTCTGAGATTAGAAAGTTGCAATAAAAATAAATCTTCAAAAGAAAATCTTTCTTTTGCTTTCAGCGCATCTTCTATATTTTCGGGGAAGTGGATGTTTTTTATCGCGTTTTTTAGATTTGGAAAGTTATATTTTTCAATAACTTGTTCTGGTATCCATTCTTCAAGGTTCGGATTTTTTTTTAAAATTGAATTTACTATAAAACGTATTCCGCGCGATGTGAGTCCTTTTGTCTCGCCGTATATTGAAATTAATTTGCCTGTATGTGTCGTTTCTTCTCCTTCTTCTTTTGCTTCAAATAGCGGATTTGCAAAATATAATTCTCCTTCTTTTGTTTGTGAAACTTTTCCTGAAAAATTCATAATTTTTCCGGTTTTAAGCGAGCTTGCGATATATGTTTGATTAAACCACACGGCGCGAATTGATCCTGTCTCGTCAAAAATAACAGCCTCTGTCAATCCTATTCCTCTCGTCCATGTTCTTTTTATTCTTACGCTTTCTATTTCGGCGCGAATAGTGGCTTCTTGTCCTGGTTCAAGATCAATAATTTTATAAATACTTGAAAAATCTTCGTAACGGACAGGGAAGTGCCATAATATATCGTGAACAGTTTCAATCTCTAACTTTTTAAGTTTTTTTAGAAAAATAAATTTTGGTCCTAATACTTCGTAAAGTGGAGTATCAAGTGAAATATTTTTATGTAAATTATCCATTGATTTTTAAAATAATCTTTGGTTTTCAATCGTTTAGGTTGGATTATTTTTCATATATTATAACAGATTTTTTAAAATTATGTTGGATTAAATAGATTAACGAATTTGAAGTCTCAATTCGCGGAATAGTTTTGCATTTTGAATTGTTATTTTGAGATTTGAGATTTGAATTTTGAATTGTCATTCGGACAAAAGCATCTTTGTGAAGTCTCACTTCGCGGGGAGAGAATTCGGGGACGGGGAGAAAATTCGAAAAAAAGACTTGGGACAAATAAGAAAACAAAGCGGGGATTAAAAGCTTGGATTCCCGCCGGAGTTTATCCTCGTGAAGACGGGGACGGGAATGACAGAGAAGAGAGAATTCAGGGACGAAGAGAGACTTCGGG
>Ga0078972_1002042_pt2 | contig 17043 bp, 16 predicted proteins | sample YelNatPaOPGAMG01_FD_67568 | JGI IMG/M metagenome (GOLD analysis project Ga0078972, IMG submission 67568) | Hot spring thermophilic microbial communities from Obsidian Pool, Yellowstone National Park, USA - OP-RAMG-01 (SPADES assembly) (version 2) | ecosystem: Environmental > Aquatic > Thermal...
AGACGGCTACTGGACTCAGGACGGTATGGCTATCGGTGCCCTGCAGGCAGTCATCGCTGCCAACCCGGCTAAGTTCCCGGTCGGCGTCGGTGAAGGCCGCTGCCAGTTCCTCAAACTGTGGCAAGATGTCCTCAAAGATCATCCTGACTATGAGACCATTGCAGTCGCCAATCCACCCGGTGTATCACCCACCGGCTTGCGCATCGCTGTCCAAATGCTGCTCGGCAAACAGGTCGATAAGACTAAACTGGGTGGCGTCAATGGTTTGTCTTTCGTCATCCCTGTCCCCATCGTCATCACCAAAGATAACCTACAACAAGGATTGGACATCTGTAAAGATAAACCAGATGCTTACTTGCTCGACGGCATTATGAGCGAAGAAGAAGTGCTGAATACCTTCTTTGTAAAGTAATAGAACGATGAGTGCTACGCTTTCTGCCCAACATGTTGTCAAACGCTATGGCGGGGTTGTCGCTCTGTCAGATGCAAACCTTGATATCCATAGCGGAGAAATACTGGCGCTAATTGGGGCGAACGGAAGCGGTAAAAGCACCATGAGTAAGGTCATCAATGGAGTAGTTGATCTCGACGGAGGTCAACTACTCCTCGATGGCAAACCTGTGCGTATCACCTCTCCCCAAACCGCAAAAAAGCTGGGTATCTCAACGGTTTTTCAAGAGTTGAGTTTGATCCCGCAAATGTCCATCGCCGATAATATCTGGCTTACACGAGAACCTTTAAAATCCTTCAAGGTCATCAATCGCAAGCTGCTCAATCAAAAGACAGAAGAATTACTGGCTCTTTTTGAAGGAACCCTCCGAACAAAACTCAAACCCGATCTACCAGTCTCTGCGCTTTCTCCTGATGAGAAACAAGTTATTGAAATCCTCAAAGCAATCAGCATCAATCCATGGTTAGTTATTCTTGATGAAGCGACTGCCAGTTTAGATAGCCGTCAGGTGGAACGGTTATTTGAGTTGGTGCGGCATTGGAAAGCAGAAGGGAAAGCGATCATTTTTGTGTCCCATCGCATGGAAGAAATCTTCCGGATTGCGGATCGTTTTAGCGTCTTGCGCAACGGAAAAACCGTAGGCGATGGAAATATAAAAGATATAACCGAAAAAGAATTAATTCAATTAATGATCGAACGCGAAAACGTCGTTCAATTTACGAAAGCATCCTCAGAATCGGAAAGTCAAGTTCAAGCCAGTCCAGTTTACCTTGAAGTCGAAAATTTACATACGGACACACTGCATGGGGTCAGTTTCGAGGTACATGAGGGTGAACTTGTTGGTATTGGCGGTTTGCGCGGTCAAGGGCAACGAGATTTATTACTATCCATTTTCGGCGATATACCCTATCGTGGAAATATCAAAATCAAAGGAGAATCGATCCAATTCCATCACCCCAAGGATGCCATTAAACAAGGCATTGCCCTTGTCCCTGGTGAACGAGCACGGGAAGGTTTACTTTATATCCGTACTATTTTGGAAAACCTATTACTACCGACCTGGAATAAATATGGTTTCCCGCTCAAGATCAAAAAAGCAAAGGAAGATGCTACTCGGATTGGGGAAAGATTAAATCTTGTTATGGCTAGTTTAATGGATCCAGTGAGCAGCCTATCGGGTGGTAATGCGCAAAAAGTAGTGATCGGTAAGTGGTTACTCCGCAATCCACAATGCTATCTCCTTGACGATCCGACCAAAGGCGTTGATGTCAACACTAAATCAGAGTTTTATACATTGCTAACCAATCTTTCTAAGGAGGGTAAAACCATTTTGTTTTATAGCAGCGATGATGATGAATTGGTGGGGTTATGCGACCGAGTCTTGGTCCTCCATGATGGCGTTATTCGAGCAGAATTAAAAGGGGCAACACTCACAAAAGAGAATTTGATTGCAGCAAGTTTGGGTGTTTCGAACGGAGGTGAAGCATGAGAAAAACTTCCTGGGAAACCTTGACAACGAAATACCCAGCATTATTCTCTACCATTTTATTGATTGTCGCTTTATTAATTAATTTCTACCTACAGCCAAATATGTTTGCCCGTGAGACCCTTAATAGCAATATGCGTGTATTTTTACCTTTGGTATTATTGGCTGTGGGACAGGCTTTTGTTATTCTCGGAGGCGGTATTGATATTTCAGTAGGTGGGATTGTATCCATTGTCAATACCATCCTGGCAGTATATGTCGGGTTAAATGGCAGCATTGAAAAGGTATGGCTTTTCATCGCCTTATCCATTTTTGCAGGCATCCTTTGCGGCGCGATTAATGGCTTCTTCATCGCAGTGCTTCGTCTCCAACCCATCATCACCACGTATGCGACAAGCTTTTTATATGGTGGTTTAGCGCTTTTCATTCTACCCAATCCGGGTGGAGGAATTCCTCAACGGGTAGCGGAATTTTATCGAACCACCACACCGTTAGGAATCCCATTAGCCTTTTATGTCATTGCTATTCTATTGATCATCTGGCGCTACGTGCGCTCTACCCAATATGGTTCTTATCTCTATGCAGTAGGTGGCAAAGCAGAGGCTGCCTATGAAACCGCTGTACCAGTCACCTGGATCCATTTCAGCACCTATGTCATATCGGGATTTATGTCTGCTCTGGCTGGGATCGCAATCACGATGTTGAGTGGTTCTGGCAATGCAGAAATAGGCTCACCCATGACATTGACCGCCATCACTGCGGTAGTAATTGGTGGAACTGCATTAAGTGGTGGAGTAGGTGGCATAACCGGACCCATTATGGGTGCACTGACTTTAGGAATCATCCAAAATATTATTTCCTTCGCCCATATCAATACCTGGTGGGAAACATTCGTCAAGGCAACCATCATTGTCGTTGCTCTCGCTGCACCAGGCTTGATTAACTTATTCGGGAGGAGAAAGTCATGAAACGTTTCTATATTTCTCCACCAGTTGCTGCCCTCATTTTAGCTGTAGTACTTTTTCTGCTTTCAGGATTCTTACCGAATGGGTTTGGAAAAGATGTCCATGTTGCCGTCGCGCAAGCGACTAATATTGTGCGCCTATCGGTGTTTCTTGGTGTCATTGCCGCTGGCCAAACATTGGTGATTTTGAGCGGGTATGAAGGTATTGATCTTTCCGCTGGCTCAATTGTGACTTTAACGGCTATCCTCACCTATGTAACCGTCAATGGAAGGGATGATAAGGTCATCTATGCGTTCCTGATTTCGCTTTTGGTTGGTGCGGTGATTGGTTTATTGAATGGCTTAGGAATAACGTTCCTGAAGATATCCCCCTTTGTGATGACCTTGGGTATGTCGGGGGTGGTCACTGGTTTAATAATCATCATCAACCACGGAAACGTCAGCGGGAAAGTCGCTCCGATTATGACTCGCTTGATCGCTCGACCACTTTCTCCCAAAATACCCATCCCCAACGCGATCATCATTTGGATCCTGTTTGGGATTTTAATGTGGCTGCTGTTGGAGCGAACTACATTTGGCAAGCACATTTTTGCCATAGGTGTAAACCGCATCACCTCACGGTTATCGGGCGTCAATGTCACCGCCGTCAATCTAGCAGTATACAGTTTGGCTGGCGCGCTGGCTGGTTTTGGTGGATTCTTAGTGGTTGGAAACACCGGGGTGGTATTCATCGCCTTAGGGCAACCATTCCTCTTCCCTTCCATTGCTGCTGTTGCGGTTGGTGGAACATTACTATCAGGAGGAAAAGGAAGCTACTGGGGCACTATGGCTGGTGCAATCGTTTTAACCTTGATCACGAGCCTGTTAACCACCATGCAAATGCCCGATTCGATTCGCCGTATGGTACTTGGAGCAACTTTGTTAGTAATGATTTCCATCTACGGGCGTCAGCGCGGTTTCCGACAATGATCATTTAGACTCAATTTTGGAGGGTTAAGATTCATTAAAAAACCATCTCCTAGTCATCATTCAATTGAACCTTATTTCAACCAATAGTTTTATTAAGGAGGCAAAAATGAACAAAACCGTAAAAGTAGGTATGATTGGCGCTGGTTTTGTTAGCGACATTCATGCCCATGCATTTAAAAATTTCGTCCCCAATGCCGAAGTGATTGCTGTGGCGTCACCGAATCGAGCCCATGACTTTGCTAAAGCACGCGGCATCCCCTATGCCTTCAAAGATTATCGTGAGATGCTGAAAATGAAAGAGATTGACGTGGTGACCGTCGCTCTACCAAACTATTTGCATTGTCAGGTCACATTGGATAGTGCTGCGGCTGGAAAGCACATCATTTGCGAAAAGCCGCTCTGCAAAACTTTGGAAGAAGCAGATCAAATGATCGAGGCAGCTAAAAAAGCAGGTGTTTTATTGATGTACGCGGAGGAGTTGTGCTTTGCGCCAAAATATGTCCGCGCCAAACAATTGATTGAGGAAGGAGCGCTTGGAGAACCTTTCCTGGTAAAACAATCTGAAGAACACGATGGTCCTCACATGCCTTGGTTCTGGGATGTGAACCTCTCAGGGGGAGGAGTGCTGTTAGATATGGGCTGCCACTCGGTCGAATACGGACGCTGGGTTTTCAATAAACCGAAAGTAAAAAGTGTCACCGCCTACTGCAACACGTTTGTACATAAGGAGCGCACCAAAGGCGAGGATCATTCCATTATGATCATTGAATATGAAGGGAATAAGTTGAACATCGCCGAAAACTCTTGGGCAAAAGGCGGCGGCGTGGATGACCGCTGCGAAATTTACGGTAACAAAGGCAACACCCGCGCTGATCTACTCAAAGGAAGCTCGCTTTGGACGTTCAGCCAAGAAGGATACGGATACGCCGTTGAAAAAGCAGGAACAACACGCGGTTGGACCTTCACTATGTTCGAAGAAGTCTGGAACTACGGCTTTCCACAGGAAATGCAGCATTTTGTCAATTGTGTCCTCGGAAAAGAGACCCCCATTGAAACGGGAGAGGATGGACGAGAAGTTCTGAAAATCTTGTATGCTGCGTATCAATCAGCTGGTGAAGGTCGGCGAATAGATTTCCCGTATAATCCACCAACGGTTGAAAAACCGATCGACCTGTGGCGGAAAGCATAAACAGGAGTAAGTATGAGCAACCTGAACAGCAAAACGATCACCTTCGCACAGCTTGCAAAAGTCATCGATCACTCTCTTTTACGTCCTGAACTAACCACCGATGAGGTCATTGCCGGTTGCATGCTTGCCAATGAATATCATGTCGCCACAGTCTGTGTTAAACCTTGCCATGTGAAATTAGCAGCTGAGATCCTCAAAGGCTCTGATGTAAAAGTGACTACAGTGGTTGGTTTCCCCCATGGCAGCAATGTAACCGCCATTAAAGTGGCAGAAGCTCAACAAGCTATAAACGATGGCGCTGTCGAATTGGATATGGTTCTTAACATTGGTGAGCTACGTTCTGGGCATGAAGAGTATGTATATAACGACATCAAAGCCGTTTGCGATCTCGCCCACAGCCAGGGTGTGAAAGTGAAAGTGATTTTGGAAAATGCCTACTTGAACAATGACCAGAAAGTCCGTGCTTGCCAATTAGCCGAACGAGCTGGCGCTGATTGGGTAAAAACCTCAACTGGCTTCGCTCCTTCTGGCGCGACTATTGAGGATATTAAATTAATGCGTCAATCTGTCAGCGAGAAAGTACAAGTAAAGGCAGCTGGCGGGGTGCGGACACTCGATGCATTATTAGCAGTGATTGACGCTGGTGTGACACGCTGCGGAGCAACCGCCACAAAGGCAATTTTGGATGAATTCAAGCAGCGTTACCCTAACCGTTAATCGCCATACCTATCTATCCGATAAAAGGAGAGAGTTATGAATAAAAAACTCACAAAATCAACCATTGGGGTAGGAATCGCCGGGACTGGCTTTATTGGTCCAGCACATGTGGAGGCGTTACGGAGGCTTGGGATTCCTGTCTTAGGCTTAGCCGAAGTAGACCTGGAGACTGCCCAGAAAAAAGCAGCTGAGTTAGGTATCCCAAAAGCATTTGGATCGTTTGAAGCTTTGTTAGCAGACCCCGAAATAGATGTGGTACATCTAGCTACACCAAACGTTTTACATTACCCCTTTGCAAAAGCAGCATTGCAGGCTGGTAAACACGTGATTTGTGAAAAACCCCTGGCAATGAATACGCAAGAATCAGCCGAGCTGGTGCGGTTGGCTGCTGAAGTGAAAAAAGTGAATGTCGTTAATTTCAACATTCGCATGTATCCAATGGTGCAGCAAGCTCGTTCGATGGTGCAAAGTGGAGAAATTGGAAATCTATTCATCATTCAGGGAAGCTACCTGCAAGATTGGCTGCTCTTCCCTACGGATTGGAACTGGCGCTTAGAACCCGGTGCAGGCGGAAGTTTGCGGGCAGTCGGCGACATAGGCTCTCACTGGTTAGATCTGATGACTTTTGTTAGCGGATTAAAAGTTAAAGAAGTATTTGCTGATTTCAAAACATTTTACCCTGTCCGGAAAAAACCCGCCCGCCCATTGGAAACATTTACAGGGAAAATCCTCCAGCCCTCTGATTATGTCGATCAGCCGATCTCCACAGAAGATTATGCGACTATCCTGCTCCATTTCGAAAACGATGTACAGGGTGTATTAACTGTTTCTCAAGTATGCTCCGGTCGGAAAAATCGTTTGTTCTTCGAGATAAACGGTTCACAGTCCTCTCTGGCTTGGAATTCCGAGAGACCAAACGAGTTATGGGTCGGACACCGCACCCAACCCAACCAAGTCATTATGAAAGATCCTGCCATTCTCTCCCCTGAGGCAAGGGCGGTAACATCCTATCCCGGCGGACATAACGAAGGCTTTCCGGATACTTTCAAACAACTGTATCATAAGGTGTACACCTATCTTTTCAATGGTGACTTCTCCCAGAAGCCGGATTTTCCAACCTTTGCCGATGGACATTATGAAATGGTCCTATGCGAAGCGATTGAACGCAGCGCTCGGGAGAAGAAATGGGTCAGCTTGTAATCCATGGTTAGGAGGAAAATATGAAATTAGGGTTTTTTACAGCTGCATTTCCAAACTCCTCATTAGAGGAAGTTGCCCATTGGGGAGCAGAAAGTGGGTTTCAAGCAATCGAAATTGCCTGTTGGCCCCACGAAAAAGCCAACCGCCGTTACGCAGGGGTTACCCACATTGATGTCACCCAATTGGATCAACAGAAAGCACGCAGCATTCGCTCCATGCTCGATCAATATGGGTTGATGATCTCTTCTTTAGGATATTATCCCAATCCATTACACCCCGATCCCCAGCACCGCGAGACAGTCATTACCCATTTGAAAAAAGTGATTGATGCAGCAGCGTTGCTCGAAGTGAATATCGTGGGTACATTTGTTGGAAAAGATAAAAATAAAACCGTTCCACAAAACCTCGAAGATTATGCAAAAATCTGGCCCCCCATTGTGCAGTATGCAAAAGAACGCGGGGTGAAAATTGCAATTGAGAACTGTCCGATGATTTTCTCTTATGATGAATGGCCAGGCGGTAACAATCTAGCCAGCACCCCAGCAATTTGGCGGAAGATGTGGGAAATCATCCCCGAGGATAATTTTGGCCTCAATCTAGATCCATCCCATTTGATATTGCAAATGATCGATTACGAACGGGTGGTGCGTGAATTTGCCAGTAAAATATTCCATGTCCACGCAAAAGACTTACACATCGACCGGGAAGGCTTGTATAATCACGGCGTTCTCTCCCAGGGAATGGGATGGCAAATTCCCCGTTTGCCTGGCTTAGGAGATATCGAGTGGAATAAATTCTTCGCCGCTCTGACTGCTGCCCGCTACGATTATGTTGTCAGCATCGAACACGAAGACCGTGCTTTCGAAGGAAGCGATGAATTGGTCAAACGTGGTTTTTACCTTGCGCGCGATTGTCTAAAACCGTTTGTCCATTAATATTGCTCTTTGCTTAACGAGTGAGGTTGTCTCACCAAGGATATGGACCAGGATTGTCCATAGGATGAATAGGTTCAACAGCCGATGCACAGCTGTAAAAATCAGGTTGTGAGACAACCTCTATAAATTTAACCTATCTTGAGGGTATGAGAATGCAAAAGTATGTTGGATGCGATTTAGGCGGTACTAATCTTCGCGCTGCAGTTGTCGACGTAGATGAAGGTTTGGTCATTCATCAGCAAAGTATCCCAACACTAGCCCGGGAAGGGCATGCCGTCGTGATGCAGCGCATGGCTGATTTAATCGAAAACACCATTCAATCAGCCGGATTTTCAAAAAAAGAAATTCAGGGCATTGGAATTGGCGTGCCCGGTGTGTTGGATTTGGAACGCGGGGAAACATTATTCCTGCCTAATCTTCCCGGCACCTGGCCGCATGTACCCCTCCGTGACACCATCACCCGTCTAACCGGAATCCCCACCAGCTTATTAAACGATGCCCGTTCGATTACATTTGGCGAATGGAAACATGGCAGCGGGAAAGGGTTCGATACAGTTGCTGTCTTTACCATTGGAACAGGGGTGGGCGGTGGGTTAGTGATCCAGAACCAATTAAGGATGGGGTTTGGTGGCACCGCCGGTGAGCTGGGCCACATGACGATTAATTTCGATGGTCCTCGTTGTGGGTGCGGCAACTATGGGTGTCTGGAAGCTTATGCTTCTGGTCCTGCCATTGCCGCCATGGGAATGAAAGCAGTAGCACAGGGGTTAACTACCAAAATCGGAGAACTCTGTCAATATGACTTAAACCGCATCACCCCTGCTCTGATTGCCCAAGCAGCTCGAGCTGGAGATCCAATCGCAAAGGATATTTATCAGCAAGCGGGGTATTATTTTGGCATTGCTGCGGCAATCCTTTGTGTTTCGGTCAGCCCCCAAAGGATTATCGTGACAGGTGGTGTTGCAAATGCGGGTGATTTATTATTGGAACCTATGCGAAAGACAATGAGAGAACGCGTTTTTATTATGCCGGTTGACAAAGTGGAAATTGTACCGGGACAATTAGGAGATAATGCAGGAGTCTTAGGAGCAGCGAGTTGGTCTGCATTGCAAAACCAATAATTATTGCTTAGGCGGTTATAATATCTTTATGATTGAGCTGAATATCCCTGGATTTGGCCAATTTCAAATTGAACACCTGGTATGTGATTTGAATGGTACGCTTGCGTTGGATGGAAAATTGTTGGAAGGAATTCCACGCATTTTGAAAACTTTAAGTGACCGCCTTATGGTGCACGTCCTCACCGCCGATACACGTGGAAATTATCAAACCATTGAATTACAATTAGGCTTACCGGTCAGTTTGATCCAGCGTGGCAAGGAAGACCTTCAAAAAGCGGAGTATGTCCATCAACTCGGAGCAGATAAAGTGATCGCCATTGGACAAGGCAGCAATGACGCCGGAATGTTACAATTAGCAGCGATAGGAATTTGTATTTTATCTAATGAAGGCACAGCGATTCAAGCGCTAAGCGCTGCGGATATCCTTGCAAAAGACATTTATCAAGCATTAGAATTAATCGAGAAGCCATTACGCCTGGTTGCAACATTACGGAAATGACAAACCTAACGAGCGAACAATTCCCCGATGACCCCGATCATCTTCCACCTGCCCGCCGCCGGCGTTCCCGCCGACTCATTGCCCCGCTTGGCTTCGATGAACGGGCAACATTTCTTGATCAATTAGCGACCCGCACCGCCCCCTCCTTTGATTTCTTTTTATTTTCCTTCCTGGCTGGTGCATTGATTGGGATTGGACTTCTATTTAACGCAACTTCCTTGATTGTGTTAGGATGCTTGCTTGCACCCCTTCTAGCGCCAATTTTTGGACTTGCCCTGGCAACCACCGTGGGGTCTTGGCGCCTCTTTCTCCAAAACAGTGGCGGCATTCTTGTCGCTGCCATATTAACCTTTCTGGGAGGAACGATCAGTGGTCTCCTGGTACGCGTTCTGTTACTGTTCAAGCTACCATTGAATTTTTCCGAAAGCCTCCTCCAATCTCATTTCAGCATTGCAACCTTATTTGTGCTGATTCTAGCAAGTGGTTTTCTTTCCCTACTGCTTCCCCATCCCGATAAACAAGCACAACTCTTCAGCGCTGCGTTGGCGTATACCCTGTACCCGCCGCTTGCAGCGAGCGGATTCGGCTTAATCGCCGGGATTCCGCACACTTTTCCAGATGGCTTGTTGGTTTTTCTTGTCTATTTGGCAGTTTCCATCGTAGTTGCAGCCATAGTCCTGGCAGTGCAAGGCTTTCGTCCTGCAACACCATTTGGTTATACCCTCGGGGGCGCTGTGGCTTTATTGTGTCTGGTAATCATGATTGGCGCTGGCAGCACCGGAGCAGCTATAAGCCGCCATCTCGGCTTGCCAACGCCGATACCTAGTTCAACCCCCAGCCCAACTCCCACCATCACCCTCACCCCCACTATGCCACCCCCTACGCTTACGCCCACGATAACACTCTCACCCACCATAACGCCAACTGCCAGCTTAACCCCCATCCCCAGCCCAACACCGTTGTTTGCAGTGATTTTTTCCAACCAGGGTGAAGGTGTGTTGTTACGTGATCAACCCAGTGGAGCAGTATTAGGCAGCCTGGTTAATGGCAGCCTCGTGGCAATCATTGGAGAGCCCCAGACGGTCCAAGGTTCCACTTGGGTGCCCATCCTGCTGCAAGATGGTAAAAAGGGTTGGGTAAAACTTAGCTATTTAGCTACCGCTACCCCAACTCCTCCATAAACCCATGCTGAAGGTGTAAAAAACCAGATTATAAATATCTTCATGAAACAAACCGACCAACGCATTTTTGCCATTCCTTCTTTTTCGAATGCACTCCTTTTTTTAGTCCTCACATTGTTATGGTCATGGACCTTTCTTGTGATTGCTATTTTGCGCGCCGAGGATGCAACCATCTTCCCGACCTCTTTGTTGCGCATCCTGGCGAGTTTAGGCCCATTGATCATCGCAGTGGGAATGATGAAATTCCGACCTGATGGGGAATCGCTGCATTCCTATTGGCAAAGATTAATCCACTGGCAACAAATACCACGCTGGATAATCATCGGCGCCCTGCTATTTCCTCCTCTAGCTGCCATAATTGCCAGCTTTACCAGCCAAATATCCATTCCTTCTTTGGGTGCAATCCATGGTTGGAAGTCGCACACAGACCTCCTCTCCATCCTTTGGTTATCGATTCTGCCCTTTTTCTATAGTTCTCTCCCCGAAGAGCTTGGATGGCGGGGATATGCCCTCCCGCGTTTGCAATCTCGCTGGAATCCATTATTTTCAAGTTTAACCCTCGGCATGGTATGGAGTCTCTGGTATTTGCCGCTCTATTTCATTCCAGGCACCTATCAATCCCAATTAAATATTGGCGGCACTTTATTCTGGTTATTCATATTGAATTGGATAGCACAATCGATTTTAATGACCGCCCTTATCAACGCAGCAAGAGGGTTCATTCTTCCCACAATCCTGTTTAATTACACAACGAAATTAACTGGCGAGATACTCCAACTTTCTGCGCCGCTGACGGTGCATTGGATTTTATGGACTTCCTGTGCAGCGTGTTTGGTGGTTATCTATGGATTGTTCACAAAACAAGTTAATCTTCATCGCTCTCGCAACTCGTAAATCCAAGTTTGACAACGGAAATCATGAAAATGAAAAAGTTCCTTCGTAAGTTAATCCAAAAAATCGCATCCAGCCGATATGGCGCCTTGATCCTTGCCCGTATCCTTCCTCCTCTAGACCGTTGGTGGTATCGCACCAGTGGCAGCAAAAATACACTTACCGATCTCATTCTCGATCTTCCCACTTTGATGGTAACCACAATCGGTGCTAAAAGCGGTTTACCGCGCAGCACACCCTTGTTATATATCCAGGATGAACAAGCTCCCGGAGTTTTTGCTTTAATTGCAACCAATTTCGGCCAGGAAAAATATCCAGCTTGGTACTATAATCTCAAAGCCAACCCACGTGCGGTATGTACGATCAATGGGGTAACCCAGCAATATTTAGCCCGCGAAATAAAAGGGGAAGAATATCAGCATTATTGGGAATTAGCCACCCAAACTTATTTTGGGTATGACCTTTATCGTAAACGGATCAAGTCCAGAAAGATACCAATCCTCCTGCTCGAACCAAGCCAGAACCAGCAAACAGCTGGATTGGAATAAAATAAGTTTTATTGAACGTGAATTTGTATAATTACCTTACCCCACATCTTTGAGGCAAGCAAAGGGTTATACGTTATGATTAACGGTGAACCATCCAGGCATCGATTTCAATTGCATGGGAAAGATGAGGTAAGCAATGAGTGATTTGAATAAAGAATTGAAGCGTTGGGAAGAACAGGTGCTCAACCCATTGCTGGAACGTTTTCCCGAACGCCGAGAGGAATTTCAGACATCCTCACACATTCCTGTGCCGCGTCTGCTTATCCCCCCAGACGATGACCCAGATTATTTAGATCAACTAGGATTTCCCGGTGAGTATCCATTTACGCGCGGTGTTCAACCCAGTATGTACCGTGGCCGCTTTTGGACAATGCGCCAATATGCCGGGTTTGCCAGCGCAGAAGAATCCAATCGGCGCTACCGCTATTTATTAGAACAAGGACAAACCGGCTTATCAGTTGCTTTTGATTTGCCAACCCAAATCGGCTATGATGCAGATGACCCCATCGCTGCTGGGGAAGTGGGTAAAGTGGGTGTGTCCATCTCCTCCCTGGAAGATATGGAGACCTTGTTTAAGGATATCCCCCTCGATAAAGTATCCACCAGCATGACCATCAATGCGCCAGCAGCGATTTTGCTAGCCATGTACATTGCGGTAGCAAAACGGCAAGGGGTGGAGACCCGTCAACTGCGCGGCACCATCCAAAACGATATTCTCAAAGAGTACATCGCCCGTGGCACTTATATCTTTCCCCCCAAACCTTCTATGCGGCTGATCACCGATATCTTCCGCTATTGCCGTACGGAGGTTCCCCATTGGAACACCATCAGCATCTCGGGTTATCACATTCGGGAAGCCGGCTCTAGCGCAGTACAAGAGGTTGCATTTACCCTGGCGAATGCCATTGCCTACGTCCAGGCAGCAATCGCAGTCGGTTTGAACGTCGATGAGTTTGCCGATCAACTCTCGTTCTTTTTCAACGCCCACAATAATTTTTTCGAAGAAATCGCTAAATTTCGCGCTGCCCGCCGCCTTTGGGCAAAGATTATGCGTCAGCGCTTTGGCGCCCAAAATCCTCGTTCCTGGATGTTGAGATTCCATACTCAAACAGGCGGCTCGACCCTCACTGCCCAGCAACCGGAAAACAATATCGTACGGGTGACGTTGCAAGCCCTCGCGGCTGTTTTAGGCGGCACCCAATCTCTACACACCAACAGCATGGACGAGGCGCTGTGGCTGCCAACCGAAAAAGCAGTGCGGGTTGCATTGCGCACGCAACAAATCATTGCGTATGAATCTGGTGTCGCGGATACCATCGATCCGTTAGCTGGTTCTTACTTCATTGAATATCTCACTGATGAAATGGAGCAACGAGCTAGTGAATATATCCAAAAAATAGATGATTTGGGCGGCGCATTAACCGCTATCGAACGCGGCTATATTCAAAATGAGATCCAAAATGCCGCGTATGAAACCCAGCAGCGGATCGAAAAGGGTGAACAGATTGTAGTAGGGGTAAATCAGTTCCAAACTGGCGAAAAGGTTACCCTAGAGCGCTTAGTGGTCGACCCAAGCATTGAAACTGCACAACGAGAACGATTGAAACAAATCCGTTCGCAACGTGACCCTCAGCGAGTTCAGGAGCTGCTCGCGCACTTAGAAAGTGCGGCGCGGGGAAATGAAAATATGATGCCATTATTGATCGAATGCGTTGAAAATAACCTCACCTTGGGTGAGATATGCGCTACCCTTCGGCAGGTATGGGGAGAATACCAACCCCCGCAATTTTAATGTTTTTTGGAGGCAACATTGGCAAGCGTAAACAAAATCCATCACATCGCAATCGTCGTAGAAAACATGGATCAAGCCCTACCCTTTTGGCAAGATACATTGGGCATCACGGTTAGCGGTTTGCAAGATATAGCAAAAGAAGAAGCGCAAGTAGCTTTTCTTCCACTTGGGGATAGTGAAATTGAATTAATTGTACCGACCAGCAACGATTCAGGATTGGCAAAGTTTTTAGCCAAACGCGGACCAGGCCTGCATCACCTCTGCCTGGAAGTGGATGATTTAGAAGCATTCCTCCTAAAATTAAAAGAAAAAAACGTTCGTTTAATCAATGAACAGCCTCGCATCAATCAAGAGGGCCGTCGGTACATCTTCATCCATCCCGAAAGCACAAATGGCGTTTTGGTAGAGCTCTATGAAAAGACCGCTTAAGTCGTTCCCCCTCCATGGCTGGATTGGTTTAACCTTGACCATCCTTTGCTGGATATTAAATTGGGGCTTATCTGGTGCACGCACCCATTACCTCTTCTTTGGTCTCTGGCTGGGTTATTGCCTGACCGTCGATGGGTTAACCGTTTGGCGCCGGGGGAACTCACCCTTGCAACGCAGCTGGAAAACCTACCTTGCTTTATTTATACTGTCAGCTCCGCTTTGGTGGTTGTTCGAAGGGATCAATCAACGCTTACAGAACTGGCATTATATCGGCGCCAGTCAATTCAGCAACCTATCTTTTTCACTTTGGGCAACATTAAATTTTACAACCGTCATACCAGCCGTGTTTGGTAGCGCCGAATTGGTGCGCAGCTTTCCTTTCATCGAACACCTTCCCCGAGGTCCACGGATTTCTCCTACCCGAACGGTGACGATCGCTTTTTTCTTGAGCGGTTGGCTCATGTTCGCATTAATGTGGAAATTCCCCCGTATATTCTTCCCGTTTGTCTGGATATCGATCTATTTCATTCTGGAACCGCTGAACATCTGGCTGGGCAACCCAAACTTAGCAAAGTTTACCGACCAGCGAGATTGGCGCCCTGTGCTATCTCTTTGGATAGGCGTGCTGATCTGCGGATTCTTTTGGGAGATGTGGAATTATTACTCAAATCCAAAATGGATCTATACCATATCGTGGGGATACTGGATGAAAATTTTTGAAATGCCTTTATTGGGTTATGGGGGTTACCTGCCATTTTCATTAGAACTGTACGCCATGGCACACCTGATTAGTGGTTTTTTTGGCAGGAAAAAGGCGTTAATTGAACTGTAATTATTCTCTGCAGTCTCTATTGACAAGTTTAATGAAAAACTTACTTATAACTCAGATTACAAGTTGATGAAACAGGCAAAATGTGAAATTTGATTATGATTCCCACTTCATATATAAATATTGGTGATTTCCACCGATAATTCGATGTGTGTATTTTAGCATGTCCGAGAAAAAACATTTTTAATATCCGAGTTTATAAAATGGGTCACTAAAAATGTTGTACTATATAGGAAATAATGCTAAACTTAAATGAGTTCAGTCACAAACTTTACCCTTCTTGGGTGAAAATGTTGGCAAAATATATTAGACGTAAATTTCGCTAACAGTAAATAATACGTTTTTGTTGTGTTTTTATTTTTAAGGGGTTTCTATAATGAAATTTACCAAATTTGAAAAATTAATTCTTGGACTCATCTCATCCGTTCTTTGTTTATTATTTATTATAGTTGGGGTAATTGTATATTTCGCATTATCAAATAAGACCATAATTACATCCAATCAAATAACTACTCCAACAATTGACCACAATGTAAGCGAATTTCCAGAAGGTATTCCTGGGATGACATTCGATATATTAGTAAAACATCTTGAAGATGTTCTAATCACTTGTGGCTCAATGCAGAAAGACGCAGTTAGCTATTCTGCTAGTTGTAATGGTGTTCTTCCTGGTAATACTGAGATTAGTGTGCAAGTATTCTCCGGAAACAAACCGGATGATATTTACCTAATACTTTCAAGTGTATATCAACCATTAGCAGATATTAATTCCGATAAAATGGCTGCAAAAACTTTAGGGTACATCGCCACTTTACCTTATACTAATTCTGAACCAAAGAAAGCGTTTTTATGGGTCCAAGATCATATTTCTGATTTAACCCCAAATTCACCAATATCAAGTGAACCTATTATATATATAGGTGGCGTAAGGTTCCATATGTCATGCCATGAAAAAATAATAAGGTGCTTAGCTATCGGAAATCCAAGTGATTAATATTTTTTATATAGATGGCAAAATTTAGACATTAAAAGGGACTATGAAAATGAAATTTACAAGACTTGAAAAAATAATTCTTTTGATACTTTCAGTAGTGCTTTGTTTAGCAATTATTGTAAGTGGTTGGATTGCTTATGATGTAATATCACAAAATACATCGTTTATGGATTATTTTAATCCTTCAACAAGCAAACCTGTGTATATTTCTACATTAGATGAAGCAATTTTAACCAACCAAGCAGCTTCCAGACCAATTACACCAGGAATATTTTTACCCCCAACTTGGACACCAAGCCCACCAACACCAAGCATAACTCCTACACAACTGATTCCAAGTACTACCCCGACTGAAACATTCAACCCAACTTCTACTTTTGAATATTCAAGTACTACGTATTTCACACCATTTCCAATAACAACGAGCACAATCTCGGCAAAAAGCCTGCTATTTAGTGGAACTGGAAGTGCCAATACCCCATCTTTTGCATTACCAGATGGAAAAGTTAAAATTATTTGGAACTATAGCGGCAAATCCAATGAAGATTATTATATTAAATTTGTTGAACATAATCACGAAGTCTATCTTAGTCAGCTTGAAAGTTGGTATAGGTCAGCGAAATCATACTACCAAACTTTATTAGAAAAAGCAATTCGTGAAAGAGATGCTAGACAGATCCTTTGGATTCAAAAAGAACTTAATAACTTAGATAATGAATATAATGAAAAAGTTAAACAAGAAAATTCTCGTTATAAAGCTGAGAAAAACCTTTATACCTCTACATTTCAACTCATGATAGGGACAATATCTTCTGGAACAAGAAAAACTTTGGTATCCAAAACCGGAG
>Ga0078972_1010622_pt1 | contig 17042 bp, 11 predicted proteins | sample YelNatPaOPGAMG01_FD_67568 | JGI IMG/M metagenome (GOLD analysis project Ga0078972, IMG submission 67568) | Hot spring thermophilic microbial communities from Obsidian Pool, Yellowstone National Park, USA - OP-RAMG-01 (SPADES assembly) (version 2) | ecosystem: Environmental > Aquatic > Thermal...
CTTTATCCTTATACAATTTAATAATTGCTGCCTCCATTTCATTTGAATTATTTAAGTCAAATAGAAACCCATTTTCATTATCAACACACACATCAATGTGTCCTCTAATTTTTGAAATCACGATTGGACAACCACAAGCCATAGCCTCGATATTGCTTATTGCCAGACCTTCTTGAATGCTTGTAGACAAGTGAATATCGGAAATAGCACACAACACATTAATATCTCGTCTTCCACCTAAAAATTTAATTTTAGAGTCTACTCCTAATTTTTTAGCAAGAAGTTTTGAAGATTCAAAAGTTTCACCATTACCAGCAAAAACGACAATCAAATTTTGAATAATTTTTATAAGATTCGGCAATGATTCAATTATCATTTTATGATTTTTCCTTGCAATAAATTGGGCTGTATATAAAATAATAAAATCATCTGGGTTAAATCCTATAGAAAGTCGCTTTTCTACCCTTTCCTTAATTGAAAATGGTACAAATCGTTCTAAATCAACTCCAACACCATTAATTTTATATATATTAAAAATTCAATTATATAAATTATATAATAACTTTATGTAAATTATACAGCTACTGCGCCTTTTACTTTTTTAATAATTTCATTTGCAATGTTTTCAGGAACAGGCTCATATTTTTTAAATTGCATCGTAAAAGTTGCTCGTCCCTGAGTTTTTGAACGTAAATCAGTTGCATATCCAAACATATTAGCAAGTGGAACTTCTGATTTTATCGTAGTCATTTTGTTTCTTGTATTAATTTCTTGAATTTTACCTCTTCTTGAATTAATATCGCCAATAACTTCTCCCATTGACTCTTCAGGTGTTACAACTTCTACTTCCATTATCGGTTCCATTAATATAGGTGCAGCCTTTAACATAGCTTCTTTAAATGCTTTAGATGCTGCTATTCTAAAAGCAAGATCAGAAGAGTCAACTTCATGATAAGTTCCATCAAGTAAAATTGCTTTAACATCAATAACAGGGTAACCCGCTAATTCTCCAGATTGCATAGCATCTAAAACCCCTAATTCAACAGGTTTTATAAATTCTTTTGGAATTGCACCACTTTTAATTTTATCTTCAAAAACAAATCCCTTACCATATTCATTGGGCTCAAATTTCATAATGACATGGCCATATTGTCCTTTTCCACCACTTTGCCTAATATATTTTCCTTCTACTTGAACAGTTTTTGTTATAGTTTCTCTATAAGAAACTTGTGGTCTTCCAACGTTTGCCTCTACACCAAATTCTCTAACAAGTCTATCGACAATAATATCTAAATGTAGTTCACCCATACCAGATATTATTGTTTGGCCAGTTTCATTATCAGTTCCAACTCTAAAAGTTGGGTCTTCTTCAGCAAGTTTGTTTAAAGCTTTATTTAGTTTATCAAGATCCATCTTTGTTTTTGGTTCAATAGCAATTGAAAGAACTGGCTCAGGGAAACTTATTGTTTCATATTTGATAGGTTGTCTTGGATCACAAATAGTGTCCCCAGTACTTACCTTTTTTAACCCTATTATTGCTACTATATCACCACAATAAGCTTCACTAATTTCTTCTCTATGATTTGCATGCATTAAAAGTAATCTACCAATTCTTTCAGTACTATTTTCAGTAGTATTTAAAACTTGGTCACCAGTAGCAAGTTTACCTGAATAAATTCTGCAGTAAGTAAGCCTACCAACAAAAGGATCTGTCATAATTTTAAAAATATATCCTGAAAATGCCTCATCGTCGCTAACTTTTCTTGTTTCTTCTTTATTAGTTTGAGGATTTATTCCAATAGCTGGTGGCAAATCAAGAGGTGATGGTAAATAATCTATTACAGCATCAAGTAAAGGTTGAATTCCTTTATTTTTAAAAGCAGCTCCACATAACACAGGAATTGCTTTTACCTCAATAGTTAGCTTTCTTAAAGCCTTTTTTATTTCTTCTGGTTTTATTTCTATATTTTCAACATACTTATGTAAAATATCATCGTTAAAATTTGCTATATTTTCAATTAATTCCATTCTTGCATTTTTTGCAATTTGTATCATATCAGAAGGTATATCAGTATAATCATATTTTAATCCCATTTCGTCCTTATAAATATATGCTTTCATATTTATAACATCTATCATGCCTTTAAAAGTATCTTCCCTTCCAATAGGTATTTGGACAGCAACAGGATTAGCATTTAGTCTTGTTTTCATCATTTCTAATACATAATTAAAATCTGCTCCACTTCTGTCCATTTTATTAACAAAAGCTATTCTAGGAACATTATACTTATCAGCTTGTCTCCAAACAGTTTCAGATTGAGGCTCAACTCCACCAACGGCACAAAATAACCCAATCATACCATCAAGAACTCGCAATGACCTCTCAACTTCAACTGTAAAATCAACATGGCCAGGAGTATCTATAATATTTATTCTATGATTTTTCCAAAAAGTAGTCGTAGCAGCAGAAGTAATAGTAATACCTCTTTCCTGCTCTTGAATCATCCAATCCATAACAGCAGTTCCTTCATGAACTTCACCAATTTTATAACTTTTGCCGGTATAATATAGTATTCTTTCTGTAGTTGTCGTTTTACCAGCATCAATATGCGCTGTTATACCTATATTTCTTGTATGTTTTAAAGATACTTGCCTTACCATTTTACACCTATAAAAAACTAATCATTAAATGTCCATAAAAATTATGATTAAAAAATCTATATTTTAAAAATATTTACTTATAAAAAATAATAAAGAAATTTAAAAATTAGCTTTAAATTAATTTTTAATATTAAAATAACAAAATTTAATAAAACTTAAAAAATAATAAAATAATTTAAAAACCAAGTTAAGATATGAGTATTTTTTATATTATTTTTATTAATTTTATAAATTAATAAACAATCTCATATTAAAATAATCTCATATTTATAAATAAATTATTTAGCATAAAAAAATTTTACCATCGATAGTGAGCAAAAGCTTTGTTAGCTTCTGCCATTTTATGAAGGTCTTCTTTTTTCTTAACGCTACTACCTGTGTTGCTTGCTGCATCAAGTATTTCTGCGGCAAGACGTTCAGCCATAGTTTTTTCTTTTCTTTTCCTAGAAAAACTTATTAACCATCTTATGGCTAACGTATTAGCTCTATCATATGATACCTCAACTGGTACTTGATAAGTTGCTCCTCCAACTCTTCTTGGTCTTATTTCAAGAGAAGGTCTAACATTTTCCATACATTTTTCCAAAATGTCTAGCGGATTTTCTTTTGTTTTATTTTTTAATATTTCAAAACTACCATAAACTATTTGTTCTGCTAGACTTTTTTTGCCACGCCATAAAATTTTATTAATAAGCTCAGTAACAAGTTTACTTTTGTATATTGGATCTTCAGCCAATTCTTTCTTGGGAATTCTTCCCTTTCTTGCCATTATAACTCCTTATGAAGTATTACCTTAATAACTAAATATATATCCCTTGTTTGTTATTTTTTATTTACTTATTTTACTGATTTTATTTATTATATTTATTATATTTATTGTTTTGGCTTTTTAGCCCCATATCTTGATCTGCCTTTTTTTCTACCTTCTACACCTGCGGCATCTAAAGTTCCTCTTACAATTTTATATCTTACACCAGGCAAATCTTTTACTCTTCCACCTCTAACTAAAACAATAGAGTGCTCTTGTAAATTATGTCCTATTCCTGGAATATAAGCTGTAACTTCTATTCCATTTGTTAACCTAACTCTGGCAACTTTTCTTAAAGCTGAGTTTGGTTTTTTAGGAGTGGTTGTATAAACTCTAACACAAACACCTCTCCTTAAAGGATTCCCCTGCAAAGCAGGAGTTTTCTTTTTCTTTTTAATTCTAACTCTAGGTTTTCTTACTAACTGATTTATAGTAGGCATAAAACTCTACTTTCTAACTTTAATAATAATAATTAATAATATATTAATAATTAAAAATAAATATTTTAAATAACATCAAAAAATATAAAAAATATAAAAAAATAACTTTATTTAATTTATAAAAAAACAAAAATATTAAACCCAATATTAAATTAATATAATATTACCAATATTAAAAATTAAAACTACAAATAATATATATTATTTAATATTGAATAATAACTTAAAAAATTTAAAAAATATTAAAACAACAACATCAATTCAGAGCGCAAGTTAGTAGATTATCATTTTAAGATTAAATTGTCAATAAAATCATCGCCAAGTTATTTAAAATTTATTTTATAAATTTTAAATTAGCTTAAATTAACTACGCTCTTTTTTAAAATTTTTTTTAATTAAACTTATAAATTATTAACTAATTAATAAACTGCTACTTTAATGCTATTTTAAATATTTAGTAAAACAATAATTTATAAATTAATTAAATGTCTAATTCAAATACATTCCCCTCATCTTCATTTGAATTTTTAGGGATTTCAATTTCCTCATTACTTTCTTCTTCATAACCAGGATAACTAAGTTCTATCGTTCTGTATCTAGTCATTCCAGTTCCAGCCGGTATATTTTTACCGATAATTACATTTTCCTTCAAGCCTATCAAATGGTCAGTTTTATTTTCAATTGCAGCATCTGTTAATACCCTAGTTGTTTCTTGGAATGAAGCCGCTGATAAGAAACTATCAGTTGCAAGTGCTGCTTTTGTTATACCCATTAAATTTTGTTTTGCTTGAGCTGGTTTTTTACCTTCTTCTATAAGTTTTTTATTTTCCTTTTCAAATAATAACCTATCAATTAATTGACCTGGCAGAAAATCACTATCGCCTGATTCAAGAACAGTAACTTTTTTAAGCATTTGTCTTACTATTACCTCAATGTGCTTATCATTAATTTCAACGCCTTGAGCTTTATATACATCTCGAATTTCTCTTACAAGGTATTGTGCACATGCTTTAATTCCATTTAATCTTAAAATATCATGAGGATTCCTCTGCCCTTCAGTTAATTGATCTCCAATTTGAACAAAGTCTCCATCATTAAATCTTAATTTTGCATGGCTTGGAACTTCATAAAGTTTTTCTTCTATACCTTCTTCGTTTAAAATACTTAATTTTAAAAATTGTGAATCCATCTCTTCTTCAATTTTTAAAATACCTGCTGCTTCTGAAATAACAGCATGCTCTTTTGGTTTTCTTGCTTCAAATAATTCAACAACTCTTGGAAGACCAGAAGTAATATCCATTCCTTCAAATGTTTTTTCATGCTTATGTATATATTTTTTCTTCTTTGCAGTTGAAATAAGTATTGCAAAAACTTGGTTTTTATCTACATTTAAATTATTTGTTAGTAAAAGTTCCTCACCTCTTGGCATAACAATGTCAATTAATTGACCAGATTTACCAGTTGAACTTTCATCTTCTACCATCTTAGCTTTAAATGTAAGTTTGTGTGGGATATTTTCAATATTTATTTTTAACATATTGTTTGGTACCCCATATAATTCTTGCTCTGAAGGTGGATTAATGTAATCAATGCTATCACCTTGAATTTTTATTCCTAATTGATTTAATAAATCTTTTGATAAAACAAGTTTGCCTTTTACAGGTGATTTTATTGATCTTTGAATAACTGTTGAAGCAACACCTCCTGTGTGGAATGTCCTCATTGTTAATTGTGTTCCAGGTTCCCCAATTGATTGAGCTGCAATTATTCCAACTGCCTCACCTATATCAATTACCTTGCCTGTAGACAAATCTCTACCATAACATTTTTGACATAATCCTGCTTCTGCTTCACATGTAAGTGGTGATCTAACATTTACTTGTAGTATATTTGCTTGCACCAATTTTTGAAGTATTTCTTCATCAATTTCAGTACCTTTACTTAATAAAACTTCACCAGTAATTGGGTCTTTTACTTCTTCTTGGCTGCTTCTACCAATTAAATTTGGGTTTGGTTCACCCTCAAGATTTAATACATATAAATCTATACCATCATCTGTACCACAATCATTAATTCTTATCATAGTATCATGTGAAACATCCACAAGTCTTCGGGTTAAATAACCAGAGTCAGCTGTTCTAAGAGCAGTATCTGCTAGTCCTTGTCTTGCACCATGAGTTGAAAGGAAATACTCAAGTACTGTTAAGCCTTCACGGAAATTGGATTTTATAGGCCTATCTATAATATCTCCTCTTGCATTTGCAACAAGACCTCTCATTCCTGCAAGTTGTCTTAATTGCTTAATATTTCCTCTAGCTCCAGATGTAGCCATCATATAAATTGGATTAAATTTATCGAAATTTCTTTCCATAGCTTCAGCTACTGATTCATTTGCTTCAGACCATGCTTGAATAACTCTTTCATGTCTTTCATCATCGGTTATCATTCCTTGCTGATAATAACTTTCTATTTTTTCAATAGTGTCTTCAGCATGTTTTAAAATATCTTTTTTCTTTGGAGGAACAATGATATCATCTATTCCAATAGTTAACCCTGACTTGGTTGAATATAAAAATCCTATTCTTTTTATATTATCTAAAACTTCAACAACAGAATAATTTGGGTATTTTTTTATACATTTATTAATAATTGATATTAATTCTTTTTTAGCAACATCTTTATTTATAAATTCAAAGTCCTTTGGTAAAGCCTCATTAAATATTATTCTCCCAACAGTTGTTTTTATTACTTTATCATTTATTTTTACTTTTATTGGGGTATGTAATTTAATAAAACCATAGTCATAATCTCTTAATGCATCTTCAGCAGATGGATAATATTTTTCATTTCCATCGCTTTTTATTCTTTCAGATGTTAAATAATATACCCCTAATACCATATCTTGAGTTGGAGTAGAAACAGGCTCTCCATTTGCTGGAGAAAGAATATTATTTGAAGCAAGCATAAGTATAATAGCTTCAGCTTTAGCTTCATTAGATAATGGAACATGAACAGCCATTTGGTCTCCATCAAAGTCAGCATTAAATGGAGGACAAACAAGTGGATGAATTTGGATTGCTTTACCTTCAACAAGGATTGGCATAAAAGCTTGTATTCCAAGTCTATGAAGCGTAGGAGCTCTGTTTAAAAGAACAGGATGGTTTTTAATAACTGCTTCTAAAATATCCCATACTTTTTCATCTCCTCGTTCAACCATTATTTTTGCACTTTTTATATTTGTAGCAAAACCTGCATCAACAAGTTTTTTCATAACAAATGGTTTAAATAATTCAAGTGCAATTTGTTTTGGAAGACCACACTGATCAAGTCTTAAATTTGGATTTACAACTATTACAGAACGGCCTGAATAATCAACTCTTTTACCTAAAAGATTTTGTCTAAATCTTCCTTGTTTTCCTTTAAGCATATCACTTAAAGACTTAAGAGGCCTATTACCTGCCCCAAGTACTGCTCTTCCTCTCCTACCATTATCAAATAATGCATCAACTGCTTCTTGAAGCATTCTTTTTTCATTATTTATAATTATTTCAGGAGCATCAAGCTCTAAAAGTTTTTTTAATCTGTTATTTCTATTAATAACTCTTCTATATAAATCATTTAAATCTGATGTCGCAAATCTACCACCATCAAGTTGAACCATAGGACGAAGATCTGGTGGGATTACAGGTAAAACATCAAGAATCATATATTCTGGTTTATTATTAGTATTTACAAAGGAAGAAAGAATCTTTAATGTTTTTATTGCTTTACTTCTTTTTTGCCCTTTTGAAGTTTCTATTATAAATTTAAGCTCTTCAACTTCTTTTTCGCAATCAATATTTTTTAATAGCTCTTTAATTGCTTCAGCGCCCATTCCACCTTTAAAATATTCGCCATAAATTTCTCTTAATTTTTTAAATAAATTTTCATCAGAAATTAACATTTTTTCTTCAAGATTGTTAAACAGCGCTTGTGCTTTTTTTACTAATTCTATTTGTTCAAGATAAATTTCTTCTTCTTCTTCAAGAAGTTTTTCATTTTCTTTTATTATTTTTGCAATTTTAGCTTCTATATCTTTTTCTGATTCAATTTCACTATCATCAAAAGCTTCAAGCTCAGTTAAAGGTTCCCCTTCCCTATATCTTTTTAAGAAATCTTCACTAGTATCTTTTATTTCCTTAATTCTTTCTTGATGTGCTTCTTCCATCAGTGCAAGATAATCTTCATATAAAGATTTTATTTTATCTTTTTCAGCTTCAATTTTTTTCTTATCTATAGAAATAATTATATAAGAATCAAAATATAGGACTTTTTCTAAATCCTTTGGGGTAAGCCCTAAAATATATCCCATTCTTGATGGAACACCTTTAAAAAACCAAATATGAGAAACTGGAGAAGCAAGCTCGATGTGACCCATTCTTTCTCTTCGAACACTTGATCGAGTAACTTCTACTCCACATCTTTCACAAATAATTCCTTTAAATCTAACTCTTTTATATTTTCCACAATAACATTCCCAATCTTTTGTAGGACCAAATATTCTTTCGCAAAATAAACCATCTTTTTCAGGTTTTAATGTTCTGTAGTTAATTGTTTCAGGTTTTTTTACTTCCCCATTTGACCAAGAACGAATTTTTTCTGGTGATGCTAATCCAATTCTTAAAGCATCAAAATTATTTACATCTATATTTATAGACATTTATAAAATCCCCCTATTCGAGTGAATTAAAAATTTACATAATTTTTAAATTTATTCTTCAATATCATTAAATTCTTCTTCTTCAAAATCATCAAATAAATCTTCCTTTTCTTTTTTCTTCTTTTGCTCTACCTCATCATTAAAAACTAAGTTTTCATCATGCTGCAAATCTATTCCAAGCTCCTTAACAGTCTTCATAATTTCATCTTCATGACCTAATATTTCAACTTCTTTACCTTCCTCAGATAAAACTTCAACATCTAGCGCTAAGCTTTGCATTTCTTTGACAAGAACTTTAAATGATTCTGGAATACCAGGTTTTTCAATATTTTCACCTTTTACAATTGATTCATAAGTTTTAACCCTTCCAAAAACATCATCTGATTTAATAGTAAGCATTTCCTGTAATATATGAGAAGCTCCATAAGCTTCAAGAGCCCATACTTCCATTTCACCAAATCGTTGACCACCAAATTGAGCTTTCCCACCAAGAGGTTGTTGGGTAACAAGCGAATAAGGACCTGTTGATCTAGCATGAATTTTATCATCTACTAAATGATGAAGCTTTAATATATAAATATACCCAACAGTAATATCCGAAGCTATTTTTTCTCCACTTTTTCCATCATAAAGCGTTACTTTTCCGCTTTCTGGTAATTTTGCTTTCTTTAAAACTTCTTTTATTTCATCTTCTTTAGCACTATCAAAAATTGGTGTTGAACAATAAATTTTACCATCTTCCTGTCTAATATTTTTAAAATTAGGATTATTAGGTTCATCCCAGCCTTTATATGCAGCCCAACCAAGATGAGTCTCCAATATTTGACCAACATTCATACGAGAAGGTACGCCCATTGGATTTAAAACTATATCAACTGGAGTTCCGTCCTCCATATAAGGCATATCTTCTTCTGGTAAAATTACTGAAATAACACCTTTATTACCATGTCTTCCAGCTAATTTATCTCCAACAGATATTTTTCTTTTCTTTGCAATAAAAACTCTTACTAATTCATTTACACCAGGTGGAAGTTCATTACCTTTTTTCTTTGATGAAATTTGAACATCAATTACTTTTCCACTTTCTCCATGAGGTACTTTAAGTGAGCTATCTCTAACTTCTCTAGCTTTTTCTCCAAATATGGCTCTTAAAAGTTTTTCCTCAGCAGTTAATTCAGTTTCTCCCTTAGGTGTTATTTTCCCAACCAAAATATCCCCTGGTTTTACTTCTGCACCAAGTCTAATTATTCCTCTTTCATCAAGGTTTTTTAAAAGTTCTTCACTTACATTTGGTATATCTCTTGTAATTTCCTCTGGTCCTAGCTTAGTGCTTCTTGCTTCAATTTCATGTTTTGATATATGAATTGAAGATAATATATCTTCTTTTACAAGCCTTTCAGAAATAACAATAGCGTCTTCGTAGTTATATCCTTCCCAAGGCATAAAAGCTACTAGTAAATTTCTACCTAATGCTAGTTCACCAGAATCAGTTGCAGGACCATCAGCAATTACTTCACCTTTTTTTACTATTTGCCCTTCACTAACAATAGGCCTTTGATTAATGCAAGTACCTTGATTTGATCTTTTAAATTTATATAAATTATATTCTTCTCTTGCTAAAGCTTTACCTGCTTCATCATCTTTGTATTCAATTACAATATGATCAGCAGTTACTTCAACAACTTTGCCATCATGTTTTGCACAAATAATTTGCCCACTATCATGAGCTATTTTTTTCTCCATACCAGTTCCTACTAAAGGTGGCTCTGGTTCAATTAAAGGCACAGCCTGTCTCTGCATGTTTGACCCCATTAGTGCACGGTTTGCATCATCATGTTCAAGAAATGGAATAAGTGAAGCAGCAGCACTAAATAATTGCTTTGGTGATATATCCATATAATCCACTTGAGAAGGGCTAACAGAAACTATCTCTCCGCCTAACCTTGCTAAAACTTTTTCTTCTTTAAATTTTCCATCTTTTGTAATTTCTGCAGTAGCTTGAGCAATAGTATATTTTTCTTCATCATCAGCAGTTAAATACTCAACCTCATTAGTTACCTTTCCATTATTAACTTTTCTATATGGTGTTTCAATAAAACCAAAATCATTTAGTTTTGCATAAGTTGCAAGAGAGCCAATTAATCCAATATTTGGACCTTCTGGAGTTTCAATAGGACACATTCTTCCATAATGCGAGGAATGAACATCTCTTACCTCAAATCCTGCCCTTTCTCTAGAAAGTCCTCCAGGTCCAAGAGCACTTAATCTTCTTTTATGCGTTATTTCTGCAAGTGGATTTGTTTGATCTAAAAATTGTGAAAGCTGTCCACTTCCAAAAAATTCTTTTAATGCAGCAACAAGTGGCCTTATATTTATAAGTGATTTTGGGGTTATTGTTTCTACATCTTGGGTTGTCATTCTTTCTTTAACAACTCGCTCCATCCTTGCTAATCCAATCCTTACTTGATTTTGAATTAGTTCTCCAATATTTCTTATTCTCCTATTCCCAAAATGATCAATATCATCAATCTCTCCAATACCTTCCATAAGTTGCAAAAGGTATTTTACAAAAAGAAATATATCCTTACTATGAAGAATATAAATATTGTCTCTATCAATCTCCATTTTTTCATCAACAATTCTTAAATATTCTTCTATTTCAGGATCGAGCAAAGTTTCAACATCTAACTTTTTATTTAATTTATGTCTTCCAACTTTACCTAAATCATATCTTTTTGGATTAAAAAATAATTGGTTTACTAAACTTTTAGCACTATCTCTTGTTGATGGTTCTCCAGGTTTTAATTTTTTATAGAATTCTATTAAAGCTGCATCTTCTGTTTCTGTAATATCTTTGTCAAGTGTATTTTTAATACAACCTGACTTATCAAAAGGTCCAAATAAATTTAATAAATCTTGATTATTACCAAAACCAGCAGCTTTTAAGAAGACAGTTAGTAGGAATTTTCTTTTTCTATCTATTCTAACATAAGCTACATCTTTTTTATCTGTTTCAATTTCAATCCAGGAACCTCTTGTTGGTATTAATTTGCCAAGATAAATCATTTTATCTTTTTTCTTATCAATATCACTATCATAATAAGCACCTGGAGATCTAACTAGTTGGGAAACTACAACTCTTTCAGTACCATTTATTATAAAAGTACCTGTTTCTGTCATCATTGGGAAATCACCTAAAAAAACATCATCTTGCTCACTAAATTCCCCAGTTTCTTTATTTATAAACTTTGCTTTTACTTTTAAAGGTGCAGAATAATCCATGTTTTCCATCTTGCAAACATCAACTGATGCATTAGGTTCTCCCCATGAACAATCTAAAAATTCTAAAGACATATTTCCTGTAAAATCTTCAATTGGAGAAATATCTCTTAGAGCATCTTTGATGCCCTCATCTAAAAACCATTCAAATGATTTTTTTTGTATATCAAGTAGGTGAGGCATCTCAATAATTTCAGAAATCTTACCAAATTCATATCTCTGAATTTTTTTATTTTTTTGCATTAAAAATTCTCCCCTTTATTAAATTAAAAAATTAAAAATATTATAAAAATTTTGATTTATAAAAATAGGAACTTACTAGCTCACTTTCTTAGAGGATAAATAATGCCCTAAAAAGTTGCAAACAATTAGTATAACAATCTTATTTTATATGTCAATAGAATTAGTAATTTTTTTTATAAAATTAAATAATTATTTGCTATTTAAACAGAGGAAGATACAAAATTATTTTAAATTTTATCTATCTTTAAATTGCTTTTAATTTGCTTTGTATTTTAAAACTTATTTATAAATTTATTAATTTATTATTTTTAACTAAATTTATTTATACAAATTATTATTATCTTTTATAAATTTATAAACTTTTAGTAATTTCTAAATTTCATAAACTCTTTATATTTCAGTTTTATAAATTCTTTATAAATAACTAAAACTAATAATTAAAATACTCTATATTTATAGGAAATAATTAGGACGTATAATTAACTTATCTATTATTTAAATAATCATATAAATTTAAATATAGAATTCAATAAAATTTAATAAATTAAAAAATTAAAATATTATTAATAAGTAATTATTATTAATAAATAAACTAAATAAAATTAAATAATTTTATTGATTGTCAAATTATACGTCCCAATTAAATATGAATAATGAATAATTTATTTAAGTTCTACTTCTGCTCCATTTTCTTCAAGTTCTTTTTTAATTTTTTCAGCTTCTTCTTTTGAAACTTTTTCTTTTACTATACTTGGAGCACTATCAACTAAATCTTTAGCTTCTTTAAGACCAAGGCCAGTAACTGCTCTTACAACTTTTATAACTTGAATCTTTTTCTCGCCAGCAGATTTTAATTGAACATCAAACTCTGTTTTTTCTTCTTCTGCAGCAGCTGGAGCAGCACCTGCAGCTGGAGCAGCACCTGCAGCTGGAGCTGCAACCATTGCTTGTGCACTTACACCAAATTTTTCTTCCAAAGCTTTAACAAGCTCTGCTAATTGAAGTACTGTCATGTTCTCAATTGCACTTATAATGTCTTCTGTTGTTAATTCTTTTGCCATTGTTTCCTTCCTTTAATTTACTTTCCTTATCATTAATATTAATTAATTATTAATTATAAAAATTATTTTAATTCATTTTTTCTTTTTCTTTTTGAATAGCACTTAAAGTTAAAACTAATTTCTGAGGTAAATTATTAAGCACATTTACAAGCATACTTAATGGGCTTGCAATTGCAAATACAACTTGAGAAATTAAAACTTCTTTTGATGGAAGATCTGCAAGCATACTTATGTCTTTTGCACTTACCAATTTACCTTCAATTATCCCAGCTTTAACTTTTAATAGATCATATTCTTTTATAATTTCTTTTATTGCCTTTGCAGTTGCAATTAAATCTTTATGACTCACAACTACACTTGTTGGACCTTTAAAGATATTGCTAAGATCTAAATCTTTAAATGATTCTGATGCTGCTATGCTAGCAAGAGTATTTTTAAGTATCATTAAAGTTGCATCAACTTCATATAATTTATCCCTAATAGCTACTGATTGATCTGATTTTATATTTGTATGATCTGTAAAAAATAGCCCATTATTATTTAAAAATTGCTCTTTTATAGCATTTACCTTATTTATTTTTTCACTTTTTATCAACTTTAAAACCTCCGTTTTAAAAAAATTTATTTTTAAAATCACTTATAAAAACAAAATCGACCCCATAAACATCCAGGTCGATTTGATTAATAATAATTAATATAAATTTAATTTTATTATATTAATATTTAAAATTAATTAATTCTCAACCTGGTCAGGAAATTAAGCTGGTAAAAAAAATTTTTTAAAATTTTACAGCACCTGACGTCTATGGTTTGTTTTTTAACTATTAATTTTGATATTTCTTACTTTTATTTATTATCTTTTTTTAAATTTTTTAAATAATTTTTAAATCTTAAAACTAATTTTTTTTAAGCAACTTCCCCAATTTCAGATTCAACAGGTTTATTTAAATCTATTTTTAAGCTTGGTCCCATTGTTGATGACATATAAATAGATTTAATATATTTACCTTTTGCTGTAGCTGGTTTAGCTTTAATAATTGCATCTATTAATGCAGAATAATTTTCAGCTAACATATTTACGTCAAAACTTACTCTTCCAATAGAAATATGAACAACTCCATATTTATCTGTCCTAAATTCTAGCCTTCCTTTTTTTATCTCTTTTACAGTTTTTTCAATATCCATTGTTACTGTACCAGATTTAGGGTTTGGCATTAACTTTCTTGGACCTAAAACCTTTCCAAGTTTACCAACACTTTTCATCATATCAGGAGTAGAAATACATACATCAAAATCAAGCCAACCACTATTAACTTTTTCAACAAGTTCATCTCCACCAACATAATCTGCACCTGCTTCTTTTGCTTCTGCAGCTTTCTCTCCTTGAGCAAAAACAAGTATTTTTGGAACTTTTCCTGTCCCATGAGGCAAAACAATTGTTCCTCTTACTATTTGATCAGCTTTTCTAGGATCAACACCTAAATTTATTGCAACATCAACAGATTCATCAAATTTAGCAAAGCTATGTTCTTTAATCCATTTTATAGCTGTAAGAGGAGAAACTGGAACTGTTTTATCTCTATCTTTAGCTTTCTCTAAATAATTTTTTCCTCTTTTCACAACAACCTTCCTTTAAAAATATGTAACCTATTTACTAGTTTACCTTTTCGTATAGCTTATTTTATTTTATATTACCTATTTTATCTATTTTATTATTTATATAAACAATACTTATATAAACAACAATTAAACTACTTTTATCCCCATACTACGGGCTGTACCTTCAATAATTTTAGTAGCAGCTTCTAATGTACGAGCATTTAAATCTTTTAATTTAAGTTTAGCAATTTCTTCAATTTGAGCTTTTGAAATCTCTGCAACCTTTTGTCTATTTGGCTCTTTTGAGCCTTTTTCAATATTTACAGCTTTTTTTAATAAAACTGCAGCAGGTGGTGTTTTTGTAATAAAACTAAATGTTCTATCTGCATAAATAGTTATAATTACAGGTAAAACTGTGCCTGTTTGATTTGCAGTTTGTTCATTAAATTGTTTACAAAATTCCATAATATTAATTCCATGTTGGCCAAGCGCTGGACCAATAGGAGGTGCAGGATTTGCTTGCCCTGCTGTTACTTGTAATTTTACTACTGCTGTTATTTTTTTTGCCATTTCTTCCTCTTTATATATAAAAATATAATTTTTAATAAATTTTTTTTATTTAATCAAGCTAATATAGATTAGTTAATGAACCATTTCTAAATTTTTTTAAATTTTAGAAACTTGGTCAAAATTAAGTTCAACTGGAGTTTGTCTTCCAAAAATAGAAACTAAAACTCTCAATCTTCCTTGATCAATATTTATCTCGCTTATAGTTCCATCAAAATTAGCAAATGGACCATTAATAACTTTTACTGGCATACCAATTTCAAAATCAGTTTTTGCTTTAGGCTTTTCTCCAACTTCTTTCTTCATTATTTTATTAACTTCTTCTTCTGAAAGAGGCTGTGGAGAATCTTCGCTACCAACAAACCCTGTTACTCCTGGTGTATTTCTAACTACATACCATGAATCATCATCTAAAAGCATTTTAACTAATAAATAACCTGGAAATACTTTTTTAGATGAAACATGTTTTTTCCCACCATGTATTTCCATAACATCTTCAGTGGGAATATAAATATCAAAAATTTTATCACTCATATTCATCGATTCTTTCCTATGCTCAAGATTAGCTTTAACTTTATTCTCATATCCAGCATAAGAATGAATCACATACCATCTTGGTCTCATAAAAATTTACACCCTTGTTAAATAATAAATAAAAAATTCATCTATTAATTACTAAATCTTAGCTAAAAAAGCAATTAGTTTTACCCAAATAAAATCATATATTCCAAGCAAAACAGCAAAAATAGCTATGGTCACCAAAACAACAACAGTATATCTCCAAAGTTGCTGCCTTGTAGGCCATGATACCCTTTTTAATTCATGAGAAACATCTTTAAAAAATTTTGCAATTTTACCAGGAAGTTCCTTAAAAAACTTTTTCCAATCTATTTTCTTTCTAACTGGAGTTGCAGGAGGTTTTCTCTCTTGCAACATCTTTTCCATCATTGCTTTTTGCTTAAATTTATTTGGAATTTTTTGTTTAGCCATTATTTTATTTAAGTTAAAATATTAAATATAATTTTTTTTAAAAAATCTTTTATTCTTTTTTTATTTTTTTTTATTTTTTCTTTTTTATTACAACATTAATTTTTAATTATAAATTCTTAATTCTAAACTTTTAAATAATTAATTTTAATAATTATTTATTTTTATAAATAATAAAATTTTATAATTATAAAAACATAAATAAAAAAATAACTTATTAATGGCAGGGCTGGAGGGACTCGAACCCCCAACACTCGGTTTTGGAGACCGATGCTCTACCGATTGGAGCTACAGCCCTATCTGGTCTCCTTATGAACTGTATGTTTTTTACACCATTTACAATATTTTTTTATTTCTAATCTATCAGGATCGTTCTTTTTATTTTTAACACTTGTATAATTTCTTCTTTTACAATCAGTACAAGCAAGTATAATATTAACTCTCACTTCAACTCCAATTTAATTTATTAAATTTATTACTATAAATTTTAAAAATTTTTATAAACCTCTTTAACAAACGCAAGTTAATAAATTAACATTTACAATTATTTATGTCAACTAATAATTTTTTTATTATTTTCCCTTTAATATTCTTCTAATTATTAGATTAACACACAACTGATAATTATATTAATTAGTCAATTATTTGAGATATACTTCCTGCACCTATTGTTCTTCCACCTTCACGGATAGCAAATC
>Ga0078972_1010623_pt1 | contig 17040 bp, 30 predicted proteins | sample YelNatPaOPGAMG01_FD_67568 | JGI IMG/M metagenome (GOLD analysis project Ga0078972, IMG submission 67568) | Hot spring thermophilic microbial communities from Obsidian Pool, Yellowstone National Park, USA - OP-RAMG-01 (SPADES assembly) (version 2) | ecosystem: Environmental > Aquatic > Thermal...
CGGCAAATATTACGACTTACTAAACAATCGCAAACAACAAGAAACAAGAAACAAATCTTAAATCACAAGACAAATGACAAAATATATAAACCTTGCTATACAACTTCCACGACAGCAAAAAATAGGACAATATCTATAAGTCATTGTAACTCTATAAAAGCTCATTAACACACGTTATCACATAACATAAGAGTCGAGAAACAACAGTTAAGTAACGTTAAACGAGAAGGGGAAACGTTTAAATAAGACGGACGTACTATGATACAGTCCGATTAATTAAAAGGAGGTGTGAGAGAAATGGGCAAAGCAATATCAATAGCGCCACCATTAAAAAACGCGCTAAGTCCGGGAGACGTCGCTGAAGTTAAAATAAAGGGGGTGCGCATCATAAAAGACCTGGGAACCAGCATCGGCGTACTGACGCTTGGCATGGGCGTAAATGTTGAATACGCAGGTTCAGAATACAGTGCATTGTTCAGCTTGGACAGACAGGTAATCTCAGGCTCAGCCGGCAGACTTCTGGTCAAAGCTGGAGTGCAGAACACAGAAGACCCAGACCTTGAAACAAAGCTACAGAACCTGGTAGGCATGAAGGTAAAAGTCCAGAACAGAGGAGGAAAAATCTATTGGTATCCGTAGAACAAGACGTACAAGACACAGTTAAGCGTATAGTCAAAGCAGTGAACAGCGTGCTTGAACATACAGAAGACGGCGGGTTCACAGATGTAGACGAGATTAAAGCAGTGATATTCATAGTAATGCGAGAAGACACCGCTGGCGGTCTGTTATTCGGCAGAACGTCGCATTCCAAAACACTGAGGACAGTCCTTGAATTCTTAGCTGACAACGGCGTAATATCCGAACATTTTGCGCTGGCAACATTTACGGCGTGGTTGGAAATAGATGACGAAAAGTAAACGTAAACCTTTCTACGACCGCAAGGTGCAGGCGCATGGATACACGCGCCTGCTTTCTCTTGGCAAAGTAATACCGCAGGACTGGCGATATGTGCGAATATGGATTGACCAGCAAACACCAACAGAAGTACGCATAACAGTACAAAAATTACTCGGAGTCGAAACGAATGCACTCATTACAGCAGATAATAAACGAGGTAAACCGTACACATAAAGGGCTCGGAGAAATGATTGCCATGAACATACTCGCAGCTAAAGCACGCAGATGTATTTTAAACATAAGTCCAGCAGGCTGTGGTAAATCAACGGTGACTAACGCAGTCCATGCAGCGTTAGGCGAGTTAAGCCGTAAATACTCGTCAATGACGCTTGCAGGACTGCGCCATTTAGCGGAAACCTTATCAGGCTGCCAACAGCATCTTTTAATAGACGACTTAGGCGCAGAGAAAAGTTATTGGGCTAGGACATCAACAATAACAGTGTTGGCGTCACTTGTACACACAGGATACGTTTACAAGATAACACAGCAATACGCCATAGAAATAGATGGCTTTCAAGGTTCAGCAGCCATAAACGTCCAGCCAGTGCTGATGAACGCTTTAGTCGCTGATGAAGACTGGGTCGCAGTTGTACGGGATAAAACACTGCGATATTACCATCTGCACAGACCAAGGAAACCGCATGAAGCAGCGCCTAACATTAAAGTAAACTGGGGAGTGCCAACAGACACAGTTCGGCTTAAAATAAGAAAAGGCAAACTGTGGTATCAAATATTATCATACGGATTAACACAGTGGAGCTACGCACGATGTCTTGAACACATACCGGCATACTTAAAAGCAGCAGCAGCATTAGACGGAAGAAGTGAAGTAACAACGGCAGATTACAGGCTACTAATAAAACTTTTCAAACCTATGGCGCTTGAAAGGTACCTTCTAAAAAGCTTCGGCATGGAGTCAGGACGCACATTCCAGGACGACGTATTCTGCCTATTAACAGAGCTGGCGACTGATAAAGTGGTGCCAGTGGAAACAGTATGCGAAGACTACAAGGTTTCGCCGAACACAATAAAGCAGGTAGTACACGACAATAGCGACTGGTTTTATATAAAGGAAAACTCGCCTGAACTGCTCATGCCAACTGAGTACACTAAAAAAATATTAACATTAATAGGAGCGCAAAACTATGGAAAAGAAGCAGGAGCAAACAGCAAAAGTAAAGGAGAACAGCCTCCCGTCGTATGACTTAATAATAAAGCCGCACGGACATTCAACTGTGATAGTTAGATGCTGCATAGACCAAAGCCTGTATAATATAGTAGAAAAGCTGGTAGAAGAATACAGTAAAAAACGATGGCTTGACGGGGAGTGAAAAAATGAGCGCAACAGAAGTATATATAGACCGAGTTATGACGTCACAGGGACTCGCAAGACAAACAGCGTTAGCGCTGCTAAGATGGTATCTTAAAACAATAATGCCAGACACATTTAAAGGCGACGTGCAGGCAATACAGGACGTTAAAAAACTAAAAATACTATGGGAAGCCGGACTTAGCTCAGAACAGCAGACAATAGTGATAAAACGGTACGATGAACTGACAGGAGGCAAAAAAGGAACATGGGCACTAAAATAAGGTGAGAATAAATGAATAGATATAGATGTCCAAAATGCCGATACATTATTAATACAACCAATTACTTGGATACAATGCGCTTCTGTCCAAAATGTGGCACACTAATGACTTTTGAGGTGCGATAAGTGATATGGCAATTAATAGGAGGCAAAAAAGGAACATGGGCACTACGAAGCTAATTATAGCATCAAGAGAAAATGAACAGTACGGGTACTTTCTGCAGTTCAAAATCACTTTTAAATGCCCAGCATGCAATAGAGAAGTGGAGCCAGAAGAGCTAAAAATAGGTAGACGACACGTTTACGCCGTACACTGCAAACAACAATTCGAGGTGGGACTGATAAGTTGATTTGGCAACTGCGAATACGAAGCTGGAAATTCACGTTCACGTTTGCACAGGTGACAGACGTTATCGGCGTTAATTCATTACTGCCAGACGGTAAACACATATTAATGTGGGACTTTGACGGTGAATCACTGGAAAAGGTAGAAAACGCACTTTGGCTGGTGCAACATAAATACGGATTGCCAGACATATACATATTCAACAGCGGACGACCAGACGGTTACATGGCGTACTGTTATGAACGACTACCATGGCGACAGGCATTAGCAATAGTACTCGACACGCCTCACGTGGACTATAACTTTATCAAATACTCAGCGTTCAGAGAAAAATTTACGCTACGGGTGTCACCTAAATGCGGCAGATGGGTACACTGCGTAAAAGTACTAAAATCAGAATTCCCGCCAACAGTAAACATAAAAGAACTGAAGAACTGGGTACTGTATGAAACACTGACAAAACCAAGTAGAAAATACACATTAAAAGCAGGAATAGCAAGAGGCGAGTAAAATGGCTAAAGAAGCAAAATACGAGGAATTCGAAGCCTGGTTAAGACAAGTGGACACCCCTGCTTCAGAAGCGGTGTCACTTGACAGATGGCTTGACTATCTTGCAGAAGAACACCACATAGTTGGCGGAGCACAAGAAATAGCTGCAAAAATATATGAAGAACGCTTCGAAAACTGGGAACCGCTGGGTATAAGAGAAATCCGAATAACACGGACAAGAGAAGGCGAACCGTTCACAGATTACCGTTATGGAATAGCAGGCAACCCTGGTTTATGGGGACGTGAATCAATGCTGCTATTTGCAGAAGCAATGGCAGAAGAACATGGCTTAAAAGAAATGGCTGAAAGAATAAGAGCAATACGTAAAGAAGAATTCGGCAGATGATAAAACAATGATACTTGACGCAACAGCTGGCAACCGTTCAATCTACACGTACAAAAACAGCGAAAACATAATATTCGCCGACATGGAGAAAGAACTCTGGATTAAACCGACAATATACGCAGACAGCCGCAAGCTGCCATTCAAAGATAAAGCATTCCACACAGTAATATATGACCCGCCACACGACTGGGGAGACGACAAATTCGACTTTAAAGTCGGCGAATGGGCTAAAAAACGGTCATGGGGTAGAAGAATACCATTCCAGTCTACATACTACGGTTGGGACAAGTATAGAAACAAAACTGAAATAATAAAATACCTGTACTACAGCCAGAAAGAATTTGCAAGAGTTACAGTGGACACCGGCTTGCTGCTGTTTAAATGGTGCGAAATCAACATGAAAATATCACGAGTACTAACAGTGCTGACAGAATGGCGGCTTCTCGTAGAAATACCTGTCACTGATGTAGCGCAAACATACGGCGGAAAACAAACATATTGGCTTATAATGGAAAAAAACCAGGAATATAACAGGGAACTTGACGCGTACATTCAGACAGCGAACACTACACAAGCAGATACTTCTTCAGCAGCTTACGGAACGCTGACTCCATTTGCGCAAGCACACCAAGCTCAGCAGCAATCTTCTCTTCAGCAACACCCTTAGCCTTCATGTCCTCTATTTTTTGTTTCTGTTCCTCGATTAAGCGCTCCTGTGCAACAACTTCATCAGGTATTTCAACGTATGGTTTACCCTGCGCCTTCTTCATTAGCTCAATTGCACGACGCATTTCCCAATAACCCATAGGGTCACCAGCTGCAACAATACCATTAATGGTTAATATATACCTTGCCTCAGCATCACCATAACCAAGGTTTGTTAGAAACTGTACACCATCATCAAAACTGAACACTCCATTCTTAACGCCTTTAATAATTTCACTTTTCGTAAGCGCACGTTCTTCACTGATGCGGTTCATGCTTAACTCAAACATAAGACGCTTAACAACACTCTGAGCATCAGTTGGGCTTAAGCCTAAATCAATAAACCGCTCAAGCAGCTGCTGGTCATTAATGTACCCTTTATCATATAGTGTTTTAAGCTTAGGATACATATCGTCAAGTACTTCAAGCATGGTAAGTAAGCCGGCGTCTGCATCACTGTAACCCATGCCTTTATAAGCGTTGAAAACATCCTCTTCGTCCCATAAATTATACTTATACAGCGCACTAACATCACTTCTGCTTAAGCTTTTAGTTTTCGTAACAGTTGGCGGCGAATAGCTTATAATTTTCCAGACAGTACTTGCATCCGCCTGACTGTAACCTAAAGCCATAATACGGTTAATAGCTTCATCCTGCGTTATTAAACCGAGCCAGTACGCATCTTCAATCTGTGCTAGCGTCAAACGTTTAGGCTGTGGCTCTTCAGGCGGCTTTTGTTCCTCTATAAGCTTCTGTTTAGCAACAGCAACATATAAGTCAATAGCATCATCACTGTAGCCAATATTCTTCAGAACACTCCTAAGCCATGATTCATTGCGAAGTCCATGCATAAAAGCCCAGGTTGCATCAGCACGGGTGATAGAACGTGACTCAGTCTGCGGCGGTTCCCATATCAACCGCTCCTTATATAAGTCGCCGCGCCTTAACCAGAAATCAATAGCCGCCTGCGGAGTTGGCAGCTCTTTAAGACCAGCCTCGAAATCTTCCCTGCTTATCCTGCCCTGTGCATAAGCATACATTAGCTCCGTGCGTACAGAGTTACGTTCAGCTTCAGTTCGATAAGCAACCATTGCTTTAGCCGATTTCTCAGCATCTTCAGGAGACAACCCGCCCCACATGCGATAAGTCTTAATATCATCTTCAGTGTAAACGCCAACATCCCAACCGTAACCCAGTTCACGTATGCTTGGCGGATTATACATAACATTAACAATGTCATCCCACCACATCGGGTGCACATCTTGAATCTTCAGCACATTCTTAAGCCAGTCTTTATTATGCAAGCCGCGTCTAACGTTATCATAAGCCTGTTCAAGAGCAATAGGACGCCAGTGAGCAGTCCAATACCTGTCACTCCACTCTTTACTGAAACCACGCATCGCCATATACTTGGCAAATATATCCGGCGCAGGAGTAACCATTTCAGGGACAAAAGCTTCGCGCACAACCATTGTGATTAAATCACTTGTGCTTGGTATAGAATCCTTCAAGCCGAATAATGCAGCAGCAACATCATCACCATAACCCAGACGCTTCAACAATATTTTAACACTATTATCATTTATAAGCCCGCGCCAGTATAACTCAAGTATAATGCCAACGTCTGGAGCTCTGAACGACGCCATTGTAATGGTTGCAAAATCATCATCTGTATAGCCAAGTAACTCAGCATATGAGCTTGCATCTTTATAACTTGTAACGCCGGACACCACAGCCCTAGCTAAAGTGTTGGCGTCAAGCAGCTGCTTCTTAAGAGCTAGCAGTAAATCCTGAGCAACACCTGGAACAGCCTGCCGAGTTAGCCATTCCTTAGCAGTCTTGTCATCAATCATTTTACGCTTTAAAAGTTCAATAATGACGCCTGTGCTTGGATACTGATATTGACTGTCGCGCCAAATAGTACTCCAGCCTTCAGCCATGCCAAACCATTTGAAAGCGCCTTTCAACTGCGCTTCATCAAGTAAGCCTTTAGCTGCAAAATCAGCAACACGGTACGGCTCAGGGATTTCCTGATATAGCTGGTAAACAGCCTTAAGTGTGTCTTCAGGAATCCTGAGGTATTTACCCCAGTCCACGAAGCCTTTATCGCTTAGTATTCCACGGCGCACAAGCTGTAGCATAATACCTATGTCAGGCATGCGATAACCGCATTTACCTATAAGAAAGCTGCGGTCTGTAGTATAACCGTGATACATCATTTGACCAGAGAAAGTGGTGTCGTCAATGAAACCTTTACAGTACGCATCAACCAATATATCAGGCGGAACAATTACAGGCTGATGTTCAGCTAAAGCCTTATATCTGACGCCAATGCCGAATGTTGCATCATAATACGTTTCCCTAGCCCTAGCCGCAGCATTCATTACCGCTCTTAATATTGGCGCCTGCGGTAACATAAAAGCAGGAGTTTCAAGCTGCCCCATACCTGCAGCTTCAGTGGCTGTAACAACTGCTGTAAGTAACCCCCACTGTATATTAGCAGCTTCTTCAAAAGTTTCTGCACGTGAAGCAGCCTCTTCAGGAGTTAAAGGAGAATGAGGCTTAATATTCGCATCCCAAGTTGCCTTTAAATTAGCAACTGAATCACTAAGCGCCTGCTCAGGCGTCTTAGGAGTCATATTTTGAAGTAAATCATCCCAGCCCGGATAACTGAACAGCGTCACACTTTCAGTTTTTGGCAGATTAACAACTTTACCTTTCAGCTTATCAATCCAAAGAGGCGAAATGAAAGCCACTTTACACTCACCTTGATTTAGTCACAATGCCTTTATTTTCCACATATTTAAAGAAGTCAGCGTATTCCTGCTCAATCTTAGTTAGCAATTCAACCATTTTCGGCAGACTTTGCAGGTTATTATTCAGCACCTGGACTTCGGATAAAAATTGAGCTAAAATCTGCGGTAGTGTCAAATTTGCCGCTGATTTTTTACTCATATGAAACCATACCCAGTGTATTTAATCTTACGTGTTAATAAACGTTTCCATAGAAAACTTTATAAAGTACGAAGTTATATAGTTATAAATGTTAAAAATTAAGGGAGTTTGAATGTATGAAAAATGAAGAGAAAGAAAAATTCGATAAGCCGCTGGTGAACATAACATTCTACGACGGGCACTCAGGCGACGAAATCAGCAAAGCCAGCTTTTACACGGTCAATGTGGCACGACAGTTTATATACATGGTACTCAACGACCCTGACAGTATCTTCGGCGTCGGCGAAATACGCATAGAACTAGCGCCAGAAGCATCCGCAAGGATATACGACAGAAGCAGATAAGGAGGCATTAACAATGAGCGACACTGAAATAATTGGCATATGCGTATACTGCAAACAGCCAATATATGAAAATGAAAAATACCATGAAGCATTACTGCGAAAAGGCGTATATTACCACGACACCTGTGCAAAAATGTTAAGAACTAAAGCATTCGCAGTTGGAGCGTGGCTCAGAACATGAGAACCATGACTCCTAAATGTGCTAATTGCAGAAAGAAAATCACCCATAACGCTCTTCATTACTGGGACTACACGGGCAATCCGAAAGAAGTCTGGTTCTGCAGTGAGGAATGTTTAGACATGTACAATTTTGGCAAAACAGGTTTGAAGCATAGAAAGAAGGAAGCGAAATCATGACTAAAAAATACTACGACATAAAAGTCAGAACGTTCGGCGCGAAAGACAGCAGCAGATACATAACTGTGACCAAATTAATACCTAAAACATGGCAGTATATTCGCGTGCATACGCCAGAAATTAAAGGCAACACAGCAACCGTAAGAATAGAATGCTTATATAAAATGGAGGAAAACAAAAATGAATAAATATTACTGCAAAAAATGCGGTGAGCTAACAACAGAAGCAGACTACTTAGCCGAAGACTACATCATGTTTAAAATAATGAAGAAACAGCAGCTGTGCGAAAAATGCCTGCGAGAATTAGCCGACAGTATAACAAGGTAAAGAGGTGAAAACGATGCGTGAATGGAAAGAAGTTGGCGGCATACTTATGCAGGATGCAGGCGACAACTTACTAATGCGATTCTTAGCCTTCTCTAAAGGCGGCGACAGATTCAAAGGGTTGGATAAAATGCTAACGCCTCCAGAAATATACGAGCTGTACAGTGAGCTGAAAAGCAAAATACAGCGAGAAACATATGAGAAAAGATGTAAATACTGCAAATATTACAGTGTAGGATTCTGCAAATACCCATCAGGCGGCGTATTAGGACATGACTGCAGAAAAGAAGGAAACAAATACTTCGAGCCAAAATACCAGCTCTGAAAAGCAGGAACAGGCGTCATCACTGACGCCTGAATTTTACCTGCTGCGAGGTCCACTGCCAGAATTAGGCAAAATGGGCAAGAGTGAGCTTAAAAATGAATGTGAACTGTGGCGGCGACTGTGGGCATGGGTTCCTGACGAAGTGAAGTATTACGTCGCAAGGACAGGCAAGCTTTTAGGAGTCACACAGCGCAATTATAAACGATACCTGGGCGTGCTGCTTGAAACGCATTGGGAACTTAAAAGCCTCGAGCTGGGAGTTGCAGATAAAATCTATGACACGACGACGGGTAAATGGTATTATGAAAAGAAAATAATACGCATGGGCGTCGGCAGCTTAATAGATTTCCAGTGGATAGAAGAACGCAAAAGCGAAGAAGAACTAGGCGAACTAACACCGCCGCCACTACCAGAACTGCAGCAGACACAAGAGCCGATTGAAACGGCAACAGACGAAGAAAGCGAAATAAAGCCAGAATAAAAAAAAGGCACAGTCTTATATACTTCGAAAGAATACGATATATATATATAATAATGGAAAAACCTTCGAAGAGCAATCGAACAAGACACAAAAAAACACATAAAATCCCTTCTTTCTTTATTTTAACGTTTTTTTACACTGCTGTGTTTTTCGATTTTATTCGACTAACTGTCTGACTGTCCTAACTATTAAATTTATATATTTCTAACCGTCCTCGGCTTTGCCTTGCATATAAAGTATGGAGGTAGATTGAGAGATGGTCGTTAAAACGAAGGAGCAGGCTAAGGCAAACTTTGAATCTGCAATATCATACATACCTGAAAGGTATAAGGTAGGCGTTGCAAGTGCTGACTGGTACACACCAGCTAAGAGCGATACGGCAGAGAAGAACTATGCTGATGCTGTAAGCAGAGCCGTGGCAACGAAATCCAGACAGAAAGCTGTTTCTGCACTGAATAATGATGTCTGGAAATCTGCGGCTGTAAACAAAGGAGCACCAATAATCGGTGAACGCATCAGAGGCGCACTCGACAAGTGGCTTGGCACGTGGGGTCCGATATATGACCAGGTTGCTTCAACAGTACCGACGCTTCCGCCTAAGACGCTTGATTGGCGTGCGAACATCAATAACAGACTTGTTAAGGTCGTTGAAACATGGAAGAAAGCCAGCGGCAAGGCTTAAAATGCCCTGCCAATGGCTGATTAACCTACGGAGGTGTACAGTGTATGCCACAAACATATAAACTGATTAAAACATTAGACGCTGGAACTACATATAGAGCTGAAACAGATAAGTACCTTGTTATAAATAAAGTAAGCACTAACACTTCGACTGCTGTAGGCGAGTTGGACGTTGCAGGCGCAAAATGCCTTGAGATACATCAGGATGTTTCACCGCTAGCCATGCTTTCAAACAACTGGATTGAAATGCTTGACTTGGGCGACTATTTTGTCGTTGTGCCGCCAGCTAAAGAGTTCGTGTTCTCAGGTGACGCAAGCTCAAAGCTTCAGATTCAGGGCACAATTGGCGAAATGATGACTCCGGCTGATTTTCCAGCTGATGCTGGCGCAAGAGTCGGCGTGCAAGCTAAACAGTTCATAAAAATACAACGTGGAACAGCATCATTAGCTAGTGCTGGTCAAAACTGGGCAAGCAACGCAGAAAACAACGTTATAACATTGACTGCAACTTCAGGCGAAAGACACCTGATAGACTCAAGGCTAACGGTTTACATGGCGAACTTAGCCTCAGTGCACAAGGCAGGCGATATAGCGCTAAGGCTATACTACCAGGATAAACCATTAGATATATTAGACTCGTCAATGGCAGATTTAGGCATTGACATCTGGGAAGCGTACTGGAACGACGGTTCAAGCACATACTATAAGTACTATATTGACATGAGTGATATGGCAATACAGCTTGACCCTGGTAGGACACTGAAGGTAAACGTTAGAAACGTAAGCGGCGGAAACATAGCAGCGGCAGGCGGCGGAGCCTTAACATGCACAGTATCGCTGGTTGATAAGTACACAATGCTACCGTAACGGAGGGCTGATAATGGTCTTTAAATACTACAAAACTTTTTCTTATGATTCCCTGGGTAACGGTTCATCGTACAGCGACACGTGGGACTTGGACGAAGACCTGATACTGAAGCGAGTGCATATCGTACGAAAAGACGGCGCAGCATTAACGGCTAGCACGTTCTACATGAAAATCAAAGACAGAGTTTACACTCTTGCAGTTGCCCCCGCAGCTGTCTTGGGAACAACGGTACTGGCTAGCCCAGAGCTTGATATAGCGGCTGCTAAAGGCGAAAAACTTGCGTTCACATTTGCAAACACAGAGGGCACAGCAATCAGCGTATTCATAACCTTCGAATGCTGGACGCCATAAACACAACGGAGGCTAACACAGCATGAGCATACGAAGACATGACATAGCAAGAGGCGCAGTTAAAACAGAGCATTTCCCAACCAACGAAGTTCAAATCGAGGTTCCAGTGCCTTTAGGCTTTATACCTACAGGCATATCAATGGCAAACACAGGAGTACAATTTGAAAGCAAACAATACGTTGTAAGCGCTGAACTATTGAAGCACGCTAAATACGTGTATTTTGAAACTGACCTACAGCAGCTAACAGCTGGAGCAGTGGACATTGAACTGTACGACTACACAGCCACAACAGTAAGAGCCACAATTTCCCGAAACGCAACAACTAAACGAGCAAGAAGCACAAATATTCTATCAAGCCTGGTGAGTGGAAACCCAGTTGGCGTAAGGTTCAACGTTAAAACAGCCGGCGGAGGAACCGACGTAGGCGGCGGCTGTAGTCCTGCGCTAATCGTTGTGTTAGGCGTAAGCTAAGGAGGCGAAAACATGGCAAGTCAAATCCCCGTTTTTTCTGGTAAAATAGCCGCTAAGGCTGAAAAATTGGTTGTTGATTTAGGAGTCGCACACAATAGAACAGAAATTGCGTTTAAAGTTAAGAGGCTCAACGTGCTCAGTAAAGGCAGCGGCACGTTTACTCTGACGTTCCACTTTTACGACGGGACGGAGTTCACACTGGACAGCACGGAAATCGCTGACGGCGACTCCTTCGAGTGGTATATTGAACGGTTATACATAACTAACACTACACAGGCAGGTGCAACTGTCAAGTTAATAGCTGAATATTAAAGAGGTGAATAATGCATGAGTACAGATTATGGAAAAATATTGAATGCACTTCCAAGACCAGACCTTTACGACAGCTGGGAGCTTGTCAAACGACACATGCCGATAGAGCAGCCACCAGCGTCAGCGTCGTATATTGTCTTCCAGAAAGGCGGACAATACTACGCCAAAAACGGCAACACTGGACACATTGAATTTGGACCAGGAGACGCCAGCACGGTAATACAGTCAGCAATAAACGCTTTAACGCTTAATAGGACATGGCAGGAAACCATTATGTTGAAAGGCAATTTGGGCTATGTCCATGATGTTGAAGTTCCAAGCTACACGAGGATTATAGGCGATAAAGCTAAATTAACTTTGCCAAGCGGTTCAAGCTACATTTTTAAGCAGCCAAACGCCGACATAACGGACGTCACGTTTGAAAACATACATTTCATAAGCGAAACCCAATATAGCGGGAATGGACTTGAAATCTTCTATTTCACTGGCTCAACTTGGAGACATGCCTATTACGTTACTGTTAAAGGCTGTATTTTTGAAAACTTTGGCGATGGAATACACGCCATAGCTGACGAGAGCATTTTTACGGATAATATTTTCAGAGGCAACGGTGTAGGCTTATACTTTGATGCCGGTAGCACCGACGTTGTAACGGACAACTATTTTTATGTGCCGTCAAACAAGTATGCGTTACAGCTAACCGACATAGCAACCGTAAGTGTTGTCGGCAACGTGTTTATGGGGACAGACACGTCAGGTGCAGCATTTATTAAAACTTGGACTGCTTACATGATTGATATTGTAGGCAACATTTTTAGCATTCTGCCAAATGGGTATGCTATATGGTTTGACCCTGTTAATGGAACATCAAGCGGTATAAACATTGAAGGCAACACATTTTACAGCATAGGTGTTGGCATATTAACAAGCTATCAAGCCGCTAACTACGGCATACGCATAGCGGGTAACCTTATGGCTGGAAATGGCGGACCGCCAAACAAATTTGGAGAGTTATTCTGTTTCGGACCTTGGGGCGGCAATAAGGCTGGAGAAGTGCACGTTGAGGGTAATGAACTGTGGGTTAGCAAGGCTTTTGAATCTTACGGCAACGCTTACACTATAATTTTAAAGAACAACAATATTAACGCTAATAGTCCGCCAACGCTTGGAACGGGTACGCTTATAGCTAAAGGTAACATTGGTTACGTTACTGAGAATAGTGGAACCGCAACTTTCAGCGGAAACAATTCGCAAACACAGTTCGCTATTGCCCACGGTTTGGTTGGTACTCCTAAAAGCTGGCGTGTCGAGGCTGGGAGTGCTGACGCTAAAGGAAACAAATATGTTACTGCTGACGCAACAAACTTAACCGTTACATTTGCAACTGCTCCGCCATCTGGAACAAACAACGTTGTTCTTGTTTGGCAAGCAGAGATGTAACTGCTATGCAGGATTTCTTTACCATTCTTGAAATTCCAGCGAATACGAGTGCTAATAGTCCGGTTAGTGTTGATGTTGAAATAGAAGGTGATGAGCTTAGGCGAATAGCGTATTTAATTCCACCGGGCTGGCATGGTTTGGCTGGTTTCGCTGTTTACTACGGCATTGAACAAATTTATCCTGATAGAAGTGGCGAGTGGGTTACTGGCGACAGTGTTTATAAAGAGGTTGAGCTTAAATGGAAAATGCCGAGCAGTAAAACTATACTGTCCGTGTACGGCTATAACACTGATGGTCTTTATCCACATAAAGTTTTTATCTGGTTATCGACTATTTATCTTGAGGAAGATAAAGCGTCGTATATAAGCAGCATGTTGGAGAGGTTTATGACATGGCTGGGAATGTAACGTTACCTCAAAGCGGCGCCGACCCTGTTGGCGCTCCTGATTTTACCCTGCCAGTGTCAATACTAGCACAAGTCATTGAGTCACTTAAAGTTGATATTACTGCGCAAAGCCTGCCAGTGCTCCAGATGAATATTGCAGGAGTAGCGACAGGAGTCATAATTAACGTTGCACAAACAGGACAGTGGACTATTAACATTGGCAACCCTTTAGACGCTAGCGGTAATCTTAAGACAAGTATTCAATCAAGCGTAACGTTGAACATAAATATAACTAATTGCACAACAACGTTGAATGTGTCAATAACTGGTACGCCAACAATTAATATACAGACAACAGGCGGTACAAATATTGTTCTTGATAAGCTTACTCAATCAGCTTATACTGAACGAAGGAGTACGCTGATTAATGACGGTTGCACAATTATTGGGCAAACACCGCCATACTATAAGACTGGTGAAGCATATTACGGCAAATTCTTCCCTCGTGGCTGTAGAGGCATGATTGAAGGCGACCTTATATATGCAAAAGGTAATGGCACAGACACTATTACACTTGCTTATACCCCGCAACCCGGCATGGCTCCCATTTTCACATCTACGATAACACCGGGTACAAGCTGGAACTGGGTTGGCAATGCACTTGATTATTTCTGGAACTACGATTCGTGCTTCGTATATATTCAGTCATGTGGAGCATCCGTGTCATTTGGCTATGATTTAAACGGTCCGCTTGATGGTAGAGGCAGTATAAATCAGGGAGCGTCATGGATGCGCTGGGACGCACGACCATGGATAAGGGTAATGCTTACAATGGAAACAGTCGGCGACCTGCCTGTATGTGGCACAGTGAACACTATTGAAGTACCAACAATCACTTCGTCACTATCAAGCGGTAATGTACAAATTTATCCTGGCATTGTATCGTCAATCTTAAGCATTTATGGAACAGGGACATGTGATATGATTGAATGTATTGTCACTGCCAATACAAATTCAGAATATACTGTCTTTAGTATTTACTGTGATGGCAGATTAATATATAATTGTGCGATGTGGCTGCTTAATATGTACGGATATACTGCAAGTACTCCTAAAATTAGCCTACTAAAATACGGCGCTAGCGGGCTTTGCTGTGTCCTTATAACAAAAGAATTTCATTTCAAGCGTTCGCTTGAAGTACAAGCCGCAAATAATAGTAATCCAGAACAAGTTTTAGCAAGTGCCTATGTGCATTTAATGACGTAGGTTATAATAAACTGTGAGAGGTGATGGAAGGTTGGAAGCTAAGACGCAAATCAGCCTCAGTGTGAAAGAGATATATGACCAGCTGTGCCCGAAATGTAAGAAAGCGTTGAAGGACTTGATTAAGGATAAACTGACTGACCAGATGGTTGAGCAGATGCTGGCTAAGGAGAAATAAATAATGTACAGTGAAGAGGTTGAAATACTGCGAAGGGAACTTGAGGATTTAAAAGTGCAGGTGAAATATATGAAGTGGACTGTTGAGTTCATTATTGTACCGCTGCTTTTATGTATTTTAGGCAGGGTACTTCTCGTACAATAACTGTAAGGAGGTGAGTGTGCATGAATGGTTTAATTAACGCTGCGATAGGAGTGCTTACATCTGCGCTGTACGGTAGCTTCAGCTACGCCATTGCGCACGTTAAAAACGGCGAAGACTTCAACTCGTTTAAATTCGGCAAATTCCTCGTAATAGGCTTCATTGTCGGCTTATTCTCAAGCGCGTTCAACATTGACATGACAACAGCAGACGGCTTAAGCATTTCAACACTAGCAAGCATTATCGTTGATAAAATTGCAGGTTCAGCGCTTAAACAAAAACAGGCAAGTTGAAGCCGGCTTTAACCCAGCGGCTCAAAATATACCCAAAATCCTTTTTTATCGCCTATTGGTTCGTAAACGCGGACTACGTTCACATCGTTCGGCATGAAGTATGTTGAGTGAATGCGGCTGTATCCTTTATGTCGCTCAACCTGTATTATTTTCGATTTGCACGGTATTGTGCCCGGCTTTTTGCGCAGTAAATCTTCTATTCCTTCTGCTTTACGCTGCTGCACGTGGTATTGATGTACATGTGCTCCGAGTTCCCAGATATGCTGAAAGAACAGCCCGTGGCATTTACATCTATAACCGTAATGTCCGCGTTTTCCTTTTGGTTTTGGCTTTTTAGGCGTCAGGATGTCCGAATCTTTATTTTCCTTGTTCATACGTTCACGAGCTTTTATAAAGTTACAATAACCTATAGATATTGTCCAATTTAAAGTTTTCGTTATTTTTTAAGTTAAAAAATGGAAGCTTAACGCTGCGTAAACCTAGCTCTAAACTTTACAGTGGACAGGCTGTCATGATATTTTAATGTTTAAGATATCATAATATTTAAGAAATATTGAATTTCCATATTTCGAAATGTTTAAATACTTCAATGTTACTATACTACGACCAAAAACAAGGAGTTGATAAACATGAACAAAGAAAAGAAAGAAAAACTAAGAAACGCAATATTTGCAACACTGAAAGCAAGACTCCCAGAAAGAGATAGCATAGAAATAGCGTATCATGCAGAAGCAATACTTAACGCAATTGAAAGAGTTTAAAGTTAAAAAGGGGGTGATAAAAATGGTAGAGAAATATGAAGTACACATTGAATACGACGACGAACGTGACAAATACTTTATCTACCTTAATGACGACAACAGTGATGTTCAATGTTTCTTTTCATGTGATGAAGCGCCGACGATAAAGTTTACGCGGAACTTGAAGGAAGTTAAGAACGTCCTGGATGCAAGTGAATATGTATAGCTGTATAGTTACCTATTTAGGTAACAAATAAACAAAACGGGGGTGATAAAATGAAAGTGAGTAAACTTACGAGTGCTGAAGCTGAACAGTTGTTAGCGCAGGCTCCAGTTCGCAGAGTCGGCGAATATGCTAAAATCATTGAGTCAGTGCAGAAAGATAAGCAACCGAGACTCGTTGAAGGCTTAAGCCGCGGCGCCGCCTGGGGCTTAATCCGCAAGTGTAAGGAAGCCGGCATTAACGCCAAAGCTCTTGAGCATGGAACGAAAGTTTTAATTTCGCCGTAGCTTTTTTTATCGGCGATTAACTTTCGTTTCAGCCTTTTTTCTTTTTGTTTTTCTCGGCGTGTTTTGTTTCGTTTTTTGGCTTTTGTTTTTGTGTCTTAAGTCTTGATTCTTGACTAGTATTTCTT
>Ga0078972_1010625_pt1 | contig 17038 bp, 10 predicted proteins | sample YelNatPaOPGAMG01_FD_67568 | JGI IMG/M metagenome (GOLD analysis project Ga0078972, IMG submission 67568) | Hot spring thermophilic microbial communities from Obsidian Pool, Yellowstone National Park, USA - OP-RAMG-01 (SPADES assembly) (version 2) | ecosystem: Environmental > Aquatic > Thermal...
CATTAATAAGGACTATCTTGAGCTCGCCCTGAGGCTCCTGCACGAGACATTCGAACTTGATAAAGATGAATAGATCCTTTTTGTTTTTCCTCTCAGTCCTTTTTATAACAGGTATAATCGGGGTAGTAGAGGGGGAAGATACCATAGAATATTATTCAGATGACATTCTGTGCAGATATAAAATACCTGTGAGTTGTGGGATAAAGAAGACCCTTTTGTGCGTATCGGATGATCAGGATTATGCAAGCCAGGAGATTATAAAAGGTTGTGGTTGTGATATCAAAGATATCCAGCCGGTTTATGGAAGCAGAGTGTATATTCATAGTGGGTGTGTTATAGAGGAATTTAAGATGAGCGGTTATGAAATACTGTTGCTCGGTATGAAGATTGATTTAAATTCTGCAACCTTAGAGGATCTTGTCAGTATAGATGGTATTGGAGAGTCAATTGCAGATAAAATATTGAATTACAGACTTTCAGTTCAGAGATTTGAAAGGATAGAGGTTCTGCTACATATAAAAGGGATAGGGCGCAAGACTCTCAATAAATTGAGTAAATATGTCTGTGTAGACTGTGATAATTTTAACTGATCAATAGTGCTTTTTGATGGGGTATGCATCTGACTCCTGTCCATCGGGGTTTTGTACCTTGAAGTTGTATTCAGATGCAGTTTGTACATCCACTTTTATCTGAATCCTGTTTTCCAGCCTGAGTTTGTATTCGAAATTACTATAGGCCGTTATCTCTTTCCAGCTGCCCCCATAGTCTATCAATACCCTGGATGCATCTTTCACAAAGAAACAGCCGTCGATAGTAAATATGACAGTACTGAATACCTTCCAGTCCTTTGGATTGTAGTCTATTACCCTCGGTCCCGTTTTAACACAGCCATTCTCGGAGCAATTATTCTCGTGACAGCAATTCATCAAAAATGTGTATTCAAGCCCATTCGGGGCGCATATATATAGGTCATTATCCTTACACTGGTAAGAGCTTGATGGCTGGCAGATCATACAATCACCCCCATAGCAACCGATCTGGCAGTCTGTCTTATCCCACTGTGTGCCAGTGGGATTACATACTACCGCAGTCTTATCCTGACAGTATTTGTCCTGCGGTGTACAGATAACACACTGGTTGTTATAGCATTTGTAGTAGCATTTTTCTATCTGGTATTGTCCTTCCTTTGAACAGATCTTGATATTAGTCTCGTCTTCACAAATCTTTTCACCTACCGGACACTCAGCACAGTGGTCATTTATACAGTCTATATCACAGGTCTTTTCAAATACCCATTGATTATTTTCATTACATTTATACAGGTCTTTTATCTGGCACGAATAAGTGCCAGTTATACATTGAGAGGCATCAGGGGATGTATCACTTATGATATCAGGATTGGACTCGGAATCATCAGTGCCAGTTATGTCACTTAATTCAATGTCATGTTCATCAGAGATATCCTTAATATCATAATATGCATCTGTAATGTCTCTGTGATCGATGTCCAGAATTTTTATGTCCTGTGTATCTATATCCATTCCTACATCCGTTATCTCTCCTTTTATGCATTTTCGGGTACTCAGATCACACCTGTAGCCTTTGAGACATTCATTGGAGGTATTGCAATACCTGTCTTCAAGTATTGAATAGTCCACTGAACACGCAGCAAAATGGATTGTATACATAACTAAGAATAGTTTTTTGAAGAACGGCTTCATACTTTAATAATATACATCCATAGCCATATATAGTCAATTAGATACGATCGATTTATGGGTGCCAATTATCTAAGAGAGTTCAATCCTGCTATTCACCATCACCATTCAAAATTTTGGGCTTTTGCTGGTGAGCTGGGTAGTTACTGCAATAAATATAAATAGGGTAAACAAGTTTTTGTAATAATAATAAACATATATAATTAAAACTTTGAGTAAAACTGCCGTTATTTCAATATATTACAAATCAATTTCGTTTTTTGATTGACAGGAACAGGTTTCGGATATATTTATTGCTACCCTTCAAATCTATTTAATGGATTTGATATGGAAGTAAATGATGTTTTGTTAGAAATAATTGCCTTAAAGAGGCTTAAAAAGAAAGGGATGGGGGAGAAGAGGCTTTTTGATCTGTTATTATCTTTTAGTAAGAGTAGTTATGATAGTCTTTATGCGTTTATTAGGGAGAAATGGAATAGGGGATATGATGATAAGGGGGATAGGGCGCCTTATTTTAGTGATGAGGAGTTAAAGCAATACTTTAATATTTTGTCTCAACACTCTGATATTAGGCAATATTTTAAGGGTCTTGATGAAAAAAACATAAGGATTTGTACCCTTCTGGATGAGGATTTCCCCGCCATCTTTTTAAGGGAGAGACTCCTGCCTGTATTCTACTACATAGGTGATATTTCCTTATTGAATGGTGAGAATGTGGCGGTTGTGGGAACGAGGGAGCCCACTCAGTATGGTATAAAGGTGTGTGAGAGGCTCATTGGGTTTTTAGGAGGCAGGTTTAATATTGTAAGTGGAGGTGCGATTGGAATAGACTCTGTTGCTCATAGAGCGGCCCTAAAATACCGGGCAAAGACTATAGTTGTATTCGGTTCCTCCATCGATCTACCTTATCCCGCCGTCAATAAGGGGTTATTTGAGGATATTATTCAAAATGGTGGACTTATAATATCCCCTTATGGTCCAGATGAAGAGTTTAATGAATACTCCTTTGTAAACAGGAATAAATATATTGTAGAGATCTCCAGGTGTGTTGTGGTGGTGGAGGGCGGGGAAAAGAGTGGTGCAAGAATTACGGGTGAATATGCCTTGTCTAAGGGCAAACCTGTATTTGCTGTGCCAGGCCCTATTACTTCCGAAAAATCTTTTTGCCCGAATCTATTAATTCATAAAGGTGCAAAGATACTCTATTCAGAAAAGGTTCTGGGTGAGTTCTTAAATCTCTCTTCCTGTGATGTCTCTGAGGTTCAAAAGATACCTGACCTGACGGAGGAGGAGATGCAGGTCTTAAGCGTATTACAGGGGAATAATACAGTTCACATTGATGACATAGCCTTTATTACTAACTATAAGATTGATATTTTAAGCGGTATCCTCCTCTCCCTTGAGATGAAGGGTGCTGTGGAGGAGTTACCTGGTAAATTATACAGAAAGAGGAGTTTTTAAGTTTATGAATCTATTGATAGTTGAGTCACCGGCAAAGGCAAAGACCCTGAATAAGTATCTGGGAAGGGAGTTTAATGTAATAGCCTCTATGGGTCATATAAAGGACCTTCCGCCCAACGACCTTGGTGTAGATATAAATCGGGATTTTAAGCCCTCCTATTATGTGATAAAAGGTAAGGGGAAGATTATACAGAAGATGAGAGAATACGCAAAAAAGGCTGAAAAGATCTATCTCGGCCCTGACCCTGATAGAGAAGGAGAGGCGATTGCAGTACATATCTCAGAGGAGCTGGGTGTCCCTGATGACAGGATTTACAGGGTGCTGTTTAACGAGATTACTAAAAATGCAGTGATAGCGAGTATAAAGAACCCGCAGAAACTGGATATGAATAAGTATCAGTCCCAGCAGGCGAGGAGGATCCTTGATAGGCTTGTGGGTTATCTTATATCACCCATTCTATGGAAAAAGGTTATGCCGGGACTCTCAGCGGGGCGTGTCCAGTCGATCGCTGTAAAACTGATAATAGAGCGAGAGCAGCAGATCAGAGGATTTACAAAGCAAAAGTTCTATGAGATTAATGGGATCTTTACGAAGGATAATAGCACTAAATTCAAGGCAAGACTCACATCAGTCGATAACAAAAAGGCGGTATTTGATAATGAGTCTGAGGCATTAAAGAAGAAGAATCATATAAAACAGCTCTCATATTTCCGGGTTGCAGATGTTCTAAATTCTCAGAGAAGGAAAAACCCTCTTCCACCATTTATTACGAGTAAGCTCCAGCAGGCGGCATATAATGCGTTTGGCTTTTCTGCAAAGAAGACTATGCAACTGGCTCAGGATCTTTATGAGGGTATGGATATAGGGGACGGTAAGCTCGAAGGTCTCATTACATATATGAGAACTGACTCTGTGAGGGTATCTAAAGAGGCAATAGAGGCTGTCAGGGGTTTTATATCAGAGAAATGGGGATCTGAGTACCTCCCTGAATCCCCGAATTTCTATTCATCGACGGGAAGGGTACAGGACGCCCACGAGGCAATAAGACCAACCCATGTGGAATATGCCCCTGACTCCTTAAGAGATGTATTACCGAGGGATCACTTCAGGTTGTATGAACTGATCTGGAAGAGATTCGTTGCCTCACAGATGAGTTCTGCTATCTACTCCCAGCGAGTTATAATCATTGAGGCAGGGGCATATGAATTCAGGACTACATCTTCCAAATTGATATTCGATGGTTTTATGAGGCTCTATAATGAAAGGGAGGAAAATGGTTCTGATGAGCAGGAACAACCCGAAGATCTGATCCCGGATCTCAAAAAAGGGGATCTTTTAGATATTGTTGATGTAGAGATAGTCTGTAAGGAGACACAACCACCTGCGAGGTATACTGAGGCTACCCTTATTAAAGAGCTTGAAGAGAGGGGAATCGGGAGGCCATCTACCTATGCCTCGATTATATCCAATATTCAGGACAGAAGATATGTGGAGAAGCAGAATGGCAGATTTGTACCGACGGAGTTAGGATATCTCGTGACCAGACTCCTCGACAGGGCATTCCCCAAAATTATGAATCCCGAATTCACAGCCCTTATGGAGGAGAGCCTCGACAGGATAGAGGAGGGCGAGATAGACTATATCGAGATGCTGAAAAAGTTCTATGCGGAATTTGAGGGGATGCTCAAAAATGCCATAAGAGATATAAGTAAGCATAAGGATGAGATCTCAACTACTGATGTGCGATGTGAGAAGTGTGGCTCATTTATGAAGATTATGATAAACAAAAACGGGGCCTATCTCGCCTGTTCTAATTATCCTCGGTGCAAGAATACCAAAGCGTTTTACAGGGATGAGAAAGGGAATGTGATAATCTCGAAGGACAAAATACTTGAGGACCGGAAGTGCCCTATCTGTAATTCAGAATTGGTTATAAAAGATGGGAGATACGGGGAGTTTATTTCCTGCATAAAGTATCCCGAATGTAAGTACACAGAGACACTCACCACTGGAATTAAATGTCCGAATAATTGCGGGGGTGAGCTTGTAAAGCGAAAGAATTCCAGGGGGAGGGTGTTCTATAGTTGTAGTAAATATCCCGATTGTAAGTTTATAAGTTCATATCCAGTTGTTTATCAGAGTTGTCCTAAGTGTGGTTCGCCATATATGTTAGAAAAGGATACTAAGAGGGGAGGGCATTTTTTTGAGTGTCCAGACAGGAAGTGTCGCTTCAAGATGAAGGCAGATAAAGAAGCAATCTCGAATGAAAAATAGTTCAAGGGTTGCAATTGTAGGAGGAGGTTTGTCGGGGGCTGAGTGTGCTTCTCAGCTTGTGAGGCTGGGAGTTACGGTGACTCTCTTTGAGATGAGGCCCATCAGATTTACAGAGGCACACAGAACTGAATATCTCTCTGAACTCGTGTGCAGTAATTCGCTCAAGTCCAACGATAGAAGTTCCCCGCAGGGGTTGCTTAAAGAGGAGATGAGGCTACTTAATTCTATAGTAATTGAGGCTGCTGATAATACCTCTATACCCGCCGGGGAGTCCCTGAGTGTGGATAGACTCCTCTTCTCTAAATACATAACGGATAAGATGCTCTCTTATCCTGCTTTAACACTCATCAGGAGAGAGGTTGGGAGTATAGATGAAATTTTAGGGGATTATGATGCTGTTATAATTGCAACGGGTCCCCTGACCACACCAGAATTACTGGATTCATTGAAAAGATATATATCTGATAAGGGGCTTTTGTATTTTTATGACGCCATCTCTCCCATAATTACATTTGATTCGATTGATATGAATTATGCCTTCTTTGGCTCAAGGTATAAAAAGGGTAGTGATGATTATATAAATTGTCCTCTCAATAAGGAGGAGTATGATGCCCTGTATAATGAGATTATTAATGCCGAACTGTATACTCCACATATAGATGAAGACTTGAGATTCTTTGAGGGTTGTCTACCCGTGGAGGAGATTGCAAAGAGGGGATACAAGTCGCTCTCTTTTGGACCCTTTAAGCCTGTAGGTCTTGGCTATGATAAAAACAATATGCCATACGCCGTGGTTCAGTTGAGGAGGGAGAATAAGGCAGGGACCCTCTATTCTGTTGTGGCATTTCAGACGAGAATGAAGTATGGGGCTCAGGAGAGGGTACTCAAAAAGATCCCGGCATTGAGGAATTGTGAGATTGTGAGATTTGGGCAGATGCACAGGAATATATACCTGAATTCTCCTATTGTGCTGCAAAAAAACCTCTCCTTAAAGGGGAATGAAAGGGTCTTTATAGCCGGTACACTTACGGGTGTGGAGGGGTATGTAGAGGCGGCGGCGTCGGGTATAATGGTTGCACACTCAGTAAGGGCATATCTTGATAGGAGGGAGTTTGAGCCACCACCCGATATGACGGCTATGGGATTGTTGTATCGATATATTACGGGGGAGATAAAGATAGGGAGGGAGTTTAATCCGTCAAACATTAATAAGGGGCTTTTCCTGCACAATAAAGAGAGGAGGTATTCTGAGAGATTGGCCCATAATGCACTGAAATTGTTTATGGATTATGCCTCGACTATCAAAAAGTATTATCTTTGAAATATCCAATGCCTACCGTAAATATTTTGCAAATAAAGGGGCTATTTTACTTTATTATCCCGTTGATGTTGTAGACCTCTGAGAGATTCAGGGCGATTCCATCATTCTTTGCATCAAAATATAAGCCTCCAGTTACGAGAATATTATTTTCGTTTATGAACACTGCTGATGCAAATGCCCTTTCTCTCTTGAGACTTACAGAATTGTTGTTTATTATCTCATAATCGCTGAGATTTGATTTTATGATAGATATAGTATTATCAGGGATTAGCGGTAAGCTTTTTATACCTCCAAATTGTACGAGATAGCTGTTTAAAATGGCAAAGGCTGAACCAAATGACTTTTTGGGATATTTATTATCCTTTCTTATAGATATCTTATCCCCGTTTGATATGTTTATAATGTAAGGCTCTGAAATATCTTTATAATAGCCACCAATATTCAAATACATAGTTCCTATTTTTATGGGAAAGTTGTAGGGGAAGTATTTCCTCTGTGGTATAATCCCACTGAAGTCATCTGCCACATCTATGTCGAGCCTCTTAATAGAACCATCGGAACCCAGTAGCAAGGCATAGTCTCTATTCCCCCCATAGAATATATATTTGTCATCGGATACCTTGAGCCTCGAAAACGCAAAGAAACCACCCTCGGGGATATCTATTTCACTGACAACTGGAGAATTGGGCTTTGTAAGATCTATTACACTCATACTTGCATTTATCCCGGCTTCTGAGACATTATTGCAATCAAAAGAGGTGTTTATACCTCCGATTATATAGATCTTCTTCCCAATGACAGCGGATTGGGCAAAGGCGCGAGGGGTATTTAATCTGGCAATCACACTAAATGAGTTTTTCTCTGGATCGAAGATCTCTACATCATATACAAATTTCACATCATCTGGCAGACAGAAAAGAAAGTCTGAGGGATTCTTGACAAAAGACGCCTTATCGATCCCTCCCGCAATCAGTATCTTTCCATCCGATAAAATCTCGTATATATATCCAATCCTTCCGGATACCATTCGGGAAGTCAGGGTACTGAATGTCCCGGCGATTACATTCGGGTTTACATTGTTAGACTCTTCTACTTTATAAGGATAGTAGATCTCTGCTGTGCCAATTGAGGTCAGTTTATATGTATCGTATTCCCTCTCAATGAGATTCGCCCCACCAAATATCAGGACGCCCCCATTCTTTAGGAGCACAGAGTCGTGGAGGAATCTTTTATTATTCATAGGTTCGGTACAGGTCAGACCCTTCTCTTTTGAGAGGTTTATCTGCACAAATGTTTTGCTCTTTGGATTTACGGGCACATTATCTGCATAACCCGACCAGATGTCATTATCTTTTGTCAACGCCCGTATTACAACCCTGTAATTGTTGTAAGGTTCAATGTTATCAACAATAAGATAAGAGTCACCCGGGGAGTACGGGACTGATATTTGCTGAACCAGGGAATTGTCCTTATAGAGTGACAGTTCAAATTTGATAATACTGGAAGGGATTGGAGTATTATGGGGGATGTGAACATTGGAACAGTCCTCCGAGAGGAATCTCAGACTCGTGCTGATGCCTCCCCTTTCTATCTCTGAGCAGGAGGTAGAGTACAGGAATAAAAAAACAAAAATGAGACTAATGGTCTTTACCTTTGATGATATCATTGTAAACACCCCGTGAAGGTACACCAAAATATCTGGAAATAATATTTGCAATCTCTTTAGTCCTGATACCCTCATCTAGCATTATCTGTACAAGCCTCCAGTCATAAGTATTACTCTCTTTCCTTTGTGAAGGTTTTATAACTACAGTTATCTCGCCTTTTACCTCTCGTTTACTCAATTCCATAATTATATGCTCAGGCTTACCTCTTATGTATTCTTCATAAAGTTTTGTAATCTCCCTTGCAATAATTATATCCGCCTGAGGGTCTTCTTCACTGATGATCTTCATTGTTTCTATTATCCTTTTGGGGGATTCGTAGAAGACTATAAGGGTACCTCTGCCTCTGTAAAAATTTATTATTTCTCTTATTTCATTCTTATTTCTGGGAACAAACCCTAAAAAGACCGATTCTCTCCCAGTAAAGCCTGATACAGCAATGGCTGAAGCAAAGGCAACTGGACCGGGTATACATCTGATCTCAATAAAATTCCTGTGTGCCTCGTCAATCAGGTACATACCGGGGTCCGATATGGAGGGCATACCTGCATCAGATATTAAAGATACCTTTTTATTCTCCTTCAGTTCACTAATTATCTGAGGGGTTATCCGTTTCTTGTTCTCCTCTCTAAAAGTTATTATATTGTTTGCCCTGATGTTATATTTATTCAGCAGTACAATTGCCTTTTCTCTGGATTCACATAGAATCAGGTCAGATTGAGCGAGTATCTCAATTGCCCTTATTGTTATATCCTTTAAATTACCGATAGGCGTACCAATTATGTATAATGGCATTATTCCTCTTCTTCCGGTTTTTTCTGTCGGGCCGCCTTCTCTTCCTCCTCCATATCCTGAAGCGCCTGCTTCAGATCGTATATCTCATCCCTTACCTCCGGTGCCAGGTCATCCTCCGGGGCTATCTTCAAGAACTGTTCAAAATAACTTATTGCCTTTTTGTAGTTATTCTTCCCTTTATAAATATACCCCAGTCTGTAAAATGCCATTGCGATGGACGGATTTTTTGAAATGGCTTTTTGATAGTATTCGATAGCCTTATCGTACTTCTCCATCAATTCGTATGTCCTTGCGATCTCGTAGTATGCCTTATCGTTATTTGGATTCTTCTCTATACATCCCTCGAAGGCTTTGATGGCCTGTTGATAGTCCTTCTTTGCCTGATAACTCTTCCCTGCAAAAAAGAGTGCTGATTCATTTGAGGGGTCCTGGGAATATACCTTGTTGAATTCCTGAATGGCCGCCTTATAGTTCTTAGAGAGGTAGTAGCCCATTGCAAGGTTGTATCTATATTCTGTGTTATCCGGGTCTTTTTTCAGGACATTCTTTAACTCCTCAATCCCCTCATTGAACATATTATTCTCAATCATAGTCTTCCCAAAGAGGAACCTAAATTCGTTGTTGTCTTTTGCCTTGTTAGTAGCCTGTTTCAATGCCTCGACAGCGCTGGTCTTGTCACCCTTCCTTAGGTAAGCCATACCCAGCTCAAAGTATGCAAGGGCATTGCTGGCATCAAGAGTTGTTGCGCTATTGAGTATATCAATAGCCTTCTGGTGGTCATCATTCATACTATAAGACTTCCCTAACAGGATCATAGCATCAATAAACTGTTTATTCGTCTTAAGCTCCTCCTCAAGACTCTTGATAGCCTCTGGGTATTTCTTTAATCCAAAATATACTTTACCAAAATAGTAGTTTAGTTCGGGCATCTTCTTTATCTGGATTTTGACTACCTCCAGGTGCTTCAACGCCTCCTCATATTCCTGTTTTTCTATATAAGCCTTTGCAAGGAAAAAACGCGCGTGAGTATTGTAATTGTCCAGCTCTATGGCGTGTCTGAGGTTCTCAATAGCCTGATCAAATTTTCTCAATTTCAGGTAGATCTCTCCCATCATCATTAAGACATCCAGATTATCAGGATTATTCTTCTTGATCTCTTCGAGGAGATTTAGCCCCTCCTGGGTCTTATTTTGCCTGATATATAGATTTGCAAGGGCAAGCTTTGCATTGGTAGATTCTTTATCAATGCTGAGTATCTGATTGTATGTATTCTCTGCATCGGGGTACTTTTCGAGTTCCTCCTCTATCTTACCCTTATAAAGCAGGACGATTGTACTGGATGGATTTTGGCTGTAAAGACCTGAAACTATCTTCTGTGCATCAAGTATCTTTCTCTTCTTTATCATCACTCTGATCAGTCCGATCTTGGCCTCTATATTATTGGGGTCCTGTTTTATTATGGCATTGAATTCGTCAAAAGATCTGTCGAGCTCTTCAATGTTATAGAGATATTCTGCATAAGCCAGCCTGTAATCTATCTTTTCAGGAGAGTGGGATATGGCGGCCTTGAAGTATCTCTCAGCCTCATCATTCTTCCTTATGGACCAGTACATCTTCGCGAGTATATATTCGGCCCTTGCGAGTTCCTTGATATGTAATGTAGTAGCCCCGGAATTTACTATGTTCTCAAGGGCGTTCAGTGCCGATCTCTGATCCTTCTGTGACTCGAAGAGTATCCTGTTGTATTCTATTGCAGCCCTCAAATTCTTCGAATTTGTATCGATTGCCTTTTTGAAAAACAATTCGGCATTTGCCATATCTTTCTGGTTCAGGTATAATTCTCCTATGATCTCCATAGTCAGGGAGTCCTGTGGAGCCATACTAAGATAGGCTGTAAAATCCGCTATCGCAGCGGCAAAGTTATTGGAAAAGATATTGTTCAAGGCATTCAGATATCTCTGATAATGAGGCGAGGAGTTCAAGAGTTTTACTGTCTCGCCGTAATTCTTAGTATCTTTTACAGATAAATAATACAATCCCTCTGCAAAGATGCTATCAGGTGTCTCTATATTCTCAGATTTGAAGCTCTTAATACATCTGGCGAGGATTTCTTCATTCTCCTTTTCAAGACTCAAAAAAGTTCTCTGATATATAAATATTCTTGTGAGAACGGCACAGACAGGTGTCTTATATCTTACCTTTGCATAGAGGGTTTTTAGGGCTCTTACACTCTCTGTAATGTCAGCATTATTACCCGAGTACAGGGAATTAAGGGCGTTTGTAACAATCCTCTGATCTTCTGCAGAAAGTTTGGCGCCGAAGAATCGGTTGTATATCTTAAAACCTGCAAAAAATATAATTAATGCAAGGATTATAGCCACGGCTGAGATGATGCCGGTTCTCACATTCTTTGGGAGGGTTGAGAATCTCTCCTTAAATTCTCTATATTTTTCCTTTAAATTCTCTTTTATCTCGTCCAGTTTTGATGGCTCTTTTACGCCACTCTTTTTGACATCGACCTTCTTTTTGTCTTCCTCTTTTGGATGTGGGGATGGGGCGGTGGTTGATGACACAGGTGCCTTTGCCACCGGTGGTGGAGTAGAGGATATGCTCTCAAGCATATTCTGTATTGCCTGCTGAAACTCGGGTATCTTGTTTATTGGCTGCCAGTTTACACCGTCTTCACTTATATCCTCATTCCCTAACAGTTTGTTCTCGACGAGCATCCTCACTATGGTGTCCTGATCAAAGGGACCAAATATCTTCCCCGATTTCCTCTTGACCTTGAATTTCTTTGGGCCAGGGGATTCTGTTTGCTCAACAGAGGCAGGTTGAGATGATACAGGTTCAGAAGTAGGGGCTGAGGTTCTTACCTTTTCTTTGACCTCAGTTCGGGATGCTACGGGTTTTTCCTCCGAAGTTGTAGTTGTTATTGAACTCGCTATGGCCTCCTCCAGATTTACCATACCAAAGTCAAGCCCTTTGTTGTTTAACTCTTTTTCTGGAGGGGTTGGAGGCTGTGGTGGAGATGAAGGTGTACTTTTTGCAATCTCACTATCAAGGGTTCCGAGAAGGTCAGACATATCACTCCCCCCAAGATCCGGTAGATCTGGAAGATCCGGAAGGTCGGGGAGATTATCTAATGAGATTGATGATCCAGGTTCGGGTTTTTTTTCTACTGCATCTTCTTTGGGTGGGGGCGGTGGTGTCTTTGGAGGTGCAGACCTTGCCTCGGGTTGCGGTGAAGGCTTATTGATGCCTGATGCTGTACCCATATCTCTGGGCTGGGGTGGTGGAGGAGTGGGTTTAGGCGTCTTTGGGGCAACTACTCCATCCTTACTTACAGGGAAACTATTCAGGCACTTGGGGCACTTAATCTTTATTGTAGCACTTGTTATCTTTGAGGATTCGATATTATATTCAGTATTACAATTTGGACATCTGACTTTCATTGTTATTCTCCAGTATCAATACCCTTTTACATAGCATTTTTTATCCTGTTAGTCAAAACCTATTAAAATAAAAGACGCAGGAACGTATGAATAGACATCCCTGCGTCTTTTGAGGATCCTAAGATCCTTTTCAATCTTCCTTGATTCTCATCTTATAGAAAGAGCGATAGATGAATGTGATGGCTACTATGAAGAAGATGGCAGATAGTATATATTTCAGAATTATGATATCCTCTGGGATTGTGATTGCCAGTTCAACAGCAAGGAGTCCAAACAGGGTCGTAAATTTGATCACCGGGTTCATAGCAACTGAGGATGTATCCTTGAATGGGTCTCCCACTGTGTCTCCCACCACTGTTGCGGCGTGCAGATCCGTACCCTTGGCGTTCAGCTCTGTCTCAACAATCTTCTTGGCATTATCCCAGGCACCACCTGCATTAGCCATAAATACTGCCTGAAAGAGCCCGAATATGGCAATAGAAATGAGGTATCCAATGAAGAAGTAATGATTAAGACAGGCAAATGCAAGCGTTGCAAAGAATACAGCTAAGAATATATTGAACATACCTTTCTGGGCGTATGTTGTGCAGATCTCAACTACCTTCTTGCTATCTGAAATGCTTGCCCTCTCTCCACCGCCTTCGAGTTTGATATTTCTCTTGATAAACTCTACAGCCCTGTAGGCTCCAGTCGTGACTGCCTGGGTTGCAGCACCTGTAAACCAGTATATTATAGCACCACCTGTGATGAGTCCGAGTAGGAAGAGTGGATTGAGTATTGAAAGTCCCTCAAAAACAGAGGCCTCTCCAAACATACCTCTTAGGACCTGGATGATTGAGAATATCAAAGTTGTGGCACCGACTACAGCAGTACCAATGAGAACGGGCTTGGCTGTGGCTTTGAATGTATTGCCGGCGCCGTCATTCTCCTCCAGATACTCCTTACCCTTCTCGAAGTCAGGTTCAAAACCAAATGTGTTCTTTATGTCCTCCTTTATGTTCGGGATGGTCTCTATAGTTGAGAGCTCATATACAGACTGGGCGTTATCGGTAACAGGCCCGTATGAATCAACTGCTATCGTTACCGGACCCATTCCGAGGAATCCAAATGCCACAAGCCCAAAGGCAAAGACCGCTGGATATTTCATTATATTTTCCAGTCCGGTAGTAGAGACAACATAGGCAATAGCCATCAGCACAATTATTACGAGTCCAAGCCAGAAGCCCGAGAAATTCCCCGCTACGAAGCCGCTCAGGATATTAAGAGAAGCACCTCCCTCTTTGGAGGCGTTCAGAACCTCACGGACATGTCTTGAATTTGTTGATGTGAATATCTTTACAAACTCAGGAATCAATGCACCAGCAAGAGTTCCACAGGTGATTATAGTCGCAAGCTTCCACCATATTGTGGTATCTCCGTTGAGGTTTGGAATAAGGATTACTGATAGTATGTAAGTCATTATGATTGATATAATGGATGTAATCCATACGAGCGTTGTCAAAGGAGTTTCAAAGTTGAGTTTGTCCACATTACCATACTTTGCTTTAGAGTAGGCACCATTGATCCAGTAGGCGAGGGCACTGGTGATTATCATACCGACCCTCATAATGAAAATCCAGGTTAGAAGCTGAATCTGAACTGCTGCATCAGGGACCGCAAGGAGAATGAATGTGATCAGGGCGACTCCAGTGACTCCATAGGTCTCGAAACCATCTGCGGTTGGACCGACCGAATCTCCGGCGTTGTCTCCAGTGCAGTCAGCAATGACACCGGGGTTTCTGGCGTCGTCTTCTTTGATTTTGAAGACGATCTTCATCAAATCAGAGCCTATGTCCGCAATCTTTGTAAAGATACCACCGGCGATTCTAAGGGCGGCGGCACCGAGCGATTCACCAATTGCAAATCCAATGAAGCACGGTCCTGCAAAGTCGCCGGGAATTACGAGCATAATGAAGAGCATTATTACCAGCTCTACGGATATCAGTAGCATTCCAATGCTTATTCCGGATTTGGCTGGAATTTCATATACGGGATAGGGTTTACCTTTGAGGCTTGCAAAGGCAGTTCGGGAGTTTGCGTATGTGTTTATCCTCATCCCAAACCACGCAACCGAATAAGAACCCAGAATACCAATTATTGAGAACAGGACGATTATAACTACCTGAAAGGCGGGGGTGTGTGTCAGGATACCGAAATATACAACGATAATAACCGCCACGAATGCCCAGAGAATTGCGAGGAACTTGCCCTGAGTAATGAGGTAGGTCTTGCAGGTCTCATATATTAGCTCGGAGATTTCGAGCATAGCCTTGTGGACTGGAAGTTTGCGGATAGCCATAAACTGAATAAGTCCAAAGACCATACCGAGGAGACTTATGACGAATCCAATCCAGAGTAGTGTAGAGCCCGGCATTCCGAAGAATGATGCGGTGTTTGTGTCATACAAATTGGGTAGTTTGAGTGAAGCCTCACTCGCAAAGGCTGAACCTGTCAGGATTAAGAGAACCACAAGTGATGACAGGACTGTTTTGATTCTCGTCATCCTCTCGATAATTGCGTTGATTCTTTCTTTCATATGAAATCTCCTTTCAAAAAGTTGAAAATAACAACAAAGAACTGGGCTCTTACTTATGAAATTTGACGCAAATAGTCAAGAAATATTATGGGCTTTCGGATTTTTATAAAATCTTAAAATAGGTTGTAATCAAATCTATAATTTTGCGTCTATACAGGTTGGAAGGGTAGTTAGGGCGCCTGGATACCCTTTGAGGTGTTTGACTTATTGGTTTTATTGAAGTATTATTCAGGAGGTATTACTATGAATTACAGAAAGAGCTTTTTATTCGTTTTGTTAGTTGTTTATTGTTTGCTTGTGTCATCTTGTGGAGGTGTTACTACAATCACCCAAAACAGCGAAGATGGAAACACAGAACCATCAAAGGGGGTTAGTGAGGGAGATGCGCACATTATTGGTAGATGTCTCGATTCTAATAATAATCCTCTCGAAGGTGTTAAAGTAATTTTGATTAGAAAATCCGACGAAGGCAGGATTATATCACAGACTTATAAGGATGGGAGTTTTGAGTTCAAAAATATATCACAGGGTGAATATATCGTAGTTGCTTCGGATATGAAGGGGAATGGGAGTATAAGGGAGGTGAATATCCTCGGCGGTGGTAAGACTACACTCAAGGATTTTATAGTACTCCCATTTGAAAAGATACCGCAGGCATATAAGATTAAGGATATATGGTTTGAGGAGAGGATTACCGAGACATTGGGTGATCACTACTATCCCAGATACTCGAAGAATTCTGATTTTGGCATAAGTTTTGTAAAACTGCCCGGAGAGACAAAATTCAAACTTACCAAGACCTCATTATCTGATGGTTCTGAGAGTGTGATTGCAGAGTCTGAGGAGCTGGATACGAGCCTATCTTCGCCATTTCTTGATACTTCAAGCGGTGTTCTCTCCGAGGGTATTGTCGGAGATAAGTATATTCTCTACTGGGCTTATCGAATTGATGAAGATGATAACAATATGAAATCCTTGCATATTGCTGTTCGTAATCTTGTGAATGGGAAGAGTGGAGTAGTTCCTATGAAACCCAAGAGTAATTTCTATCATCCTCAGGAAACCTATCAGGATTGCCAATATGACCCTTATTCACAAACGCAAATTTGTACAACCTATGAAATAGAAAAGCGGAAATGGATCCTATCTTATTTTGTCTCTGATGACAGGTTATATTATTTTATTCAGATTTCTCAGAAGGTGTTTAAGAGCCAGAACCAGTCATTCGGTGAATATTTGGGTTCGATGGTAGAGTTTTGCTATTATGACCTTGATAGTTTTGAAAATAGATGTATCCCCACAACCAGGAATGATGATTACACTGCCTTTAATCGAAAATTCCTGTATACCAATGGTTATGCAGTCTTTCAGACAGATACTGTAAGGTGTGATACAAAGGTAGGGTATTGTGATTCAGATGCAAGTGGCTGGATAAATTTCATTGATATCTCAAATATGTCGCTGGGCAGATGTGAGGAGGTAGGATATGATCCAATTGCAGGAGAAGAGGATGGTTATGTCTATTACACCACGCAGGATAATGGTGCAATACCTTCTCGATTTGTGAGGTGTGATTTGAAGAGTGGCAAGATAGAAGATTTGTATTCGAGTGAAATCGGAGATGGGGGAGACCTGAGATATTCAAGATTTTCGCCTGATTATAACAAGGTTATTTTATCCCAAATAATGCATTTGAAGAGGTTAGTCTCTGAGATGTAGATTTTTCAAGCCCCCCATCCACCTCTTCACCGCAAATATAGTATTTAAGCCATTTCTA
>Ga0078972_1010626_pt1 | contig 17037 bp, 18 predicted proteins | sample YelNatPaOPGAMG01_FD_67568 | JGI IMG/M metagenome (GOLD analysis project Ga0078972, IMG submission 67568) | Hot spring thermophilic microbial communities from Obsidian Pool, Yellowstone National Park, USA - OP-RAMG-01 (SPADES assembly) (version 2) | ecosystem: Environmental > Aquatic > Thermal...
TCGGTCCACAGTCGGCTTCGGCCCACGAGAACCACCCACACCCAGCACAGGTTCCAGCAGCCGCCACTGCCTATCGGTCACATCAGTCGGGTACGGCACGCCGAAAGCATCGGCAACAGCTGGGCTTCACCTGAGTGAAAACTGTCCACGGGCCCTTACCACTTGGCTAGCCGACTCAGCAATTCGAGAGCAGCTTGAGACGGTAGCTATTCAAGCCGAGGGCTGATTCAGCAGATTGTTCGGTGAGCAGATGGATTGCTTCGCTAGGGCGCGCGAAGAGGTTGCTGTTGTATGGGTGGGATTCTCCAACTGCCCGGTGAGTAGGGCTCTTGCTATGCTGGGGGGCTTCTACATTAGGCCTCGGCTCTCCTAGAGCCATTGCGGTGAGGAGGGGGAAGGCGCTGGTCAGGGGTTGTAGGGGAGATGCACCGCTCGACGTCTTTGCGTGGCCGGTGAGTAGTACCGGCAGATGATGTTGACAGGTTCGGCATTGGCTGTAGCGCGCGAACAGGTTGAGGTCCGCCACCGTTCGCTAGTCGGCTGCGTGTCACTACAGCATCGATTAGAGATCTGCGCTCGATAGGTCCGGGCTGACATCAAGCAGAATCGGTTCAGGTTTCTTAACGGCAGTCATTGCCGTCCGGGACGACACCAGATACTCCCAGGCCAGCTCAGTTACCGAGAAGACCTCCCGGCCGACTTGCACACAGACCGTACCTCCGGAGTCGTGGTTGTCTAGTTCTGCTCTCCACGCCTAAGCGTGAAGGACGTGGTGACCGACCTCCTGGGATCGATGAGTTCCTGAGCGGCAGAGGTGAATGAGGTTACCTGTCTGCCGCTACCGTCAGCGGAAGATCCCTGGGTTGCTATCTCAGCGCCAAGCAGGATCCGAAGCACTCCGGCCTTCGCCTGTCGTCGCAACTTGCTCGGCCTGGTTGAGACGCAGGTGGAAAGGCCGAGGGCGCTTGGCGCTGTGTCCTGATTGGCGCTGTGTCCTGATCAGCTATGTGGCTCGTTCGACACGACCTGCGAGGCGTGCGTATGTTTCACGTGGAACATTCGGATAGGCATTGTCGGCCGCCCGGCATTCGTGTGCCGGCTGTGCTTGAGTCGAGACATTATTAGTGTCCCTCTGCACAACGAGTTCCGGGGGCATACCCAAGGCCCTCACTCCGAATGTCAGATAACTTAGCCATCTGGGATTCGAGGCCATCTTGCCCGCATGGTCGGCCATGGTGCCATTGGCCGGATGGCCTATGCGCACCCGGCTGGTTGGTTGCCGACGATCGAATCCAACCTGTGGGTTTCACCGGTCTGCCGTTAACGGGGCACGCAACCCGTGCCCCCTGAGTTGGTGAGCGCAGCGACGACACCGGCATCGAGGCCGATCTACAGACCAACTTCCGGCCGCTCCTGGGCTCAGTCCCCCGGACGGGAGCAGTCGGCCTGCCCAAACGGGCTGCTGTGCAGGAACGCGCTGCCGCGCAGGAGTGCCAGGGTGACTTCTCTGACGGTTGGAGCCGCCGGCTTCTTTTCACGCAGCTTGGTTGGCTGTGAGAAGGGCCAGTCCAGCCCGGAGGGTGTTGCGGGCGGCGTGTTCGTCGGCGTGGGCGTCGTGGCCGCAGCGGACGCATCTGAACGCCGCCTGGCTGAAGCGGTTCTCCCTGGCGGCGTGCCCGCAAGCTTCGCAGCGGTCGGAGGTGTGTCGGGGGTCCACGCTGATCATCTGCCGCCCAGCTTCATGCACTTTGGCTGCAAGGATCGAGCGGAACTGTGCCCAGCCCGCGTCGGAAATGCTTCTGTTAAACCCGGTCTTGGCCCGCGGCCCCGTTGGCCAGGAACGCTCCGGGGATATCCGGGTCGGGGTGGGGCTTGGCCCGGGCGGGCACGTCGTCGCACGACAGCACCAGCATCCACTTGCGGCCTTCGCGTCGGACCTAGATCGTCTTCACCCGTCCTCGACCTGTCGGTGTGCACTCACCGTCACGTCGCCAACACCTTGGAGATACACACGGCCTGTCTCGGGCTTGAAGCGCCACCCGTCGCCGTCGGCGGGCCATTCCACGCTGTCGTAGCGCTGCGCGGCCTTGAAACGGGGTAGCCGGGCTTGTCGCCCGAGGCGAGCCGGCGGAGAAACGCCCCGAAAGCCTTGTCGAGGCGACGGAGATTGGCCTGTTGGGACGAGAACGACCACCGGGCCAGTTCCGGATCGGCTGCCCTAATCTCCTTCAACTGGGTGGACTGGGTGGAGTAGCGAACCGCCGCGAGCGGAACTCTGAGCGCAACGACTGCGACGAGCGCTCTTGCAAGTTCCAGACCACCTCGGGAAAGGCTGTAGCGGATTGAAGTTATGCCACCAGGTGGGCGGGATTGGGCCTCAGTTCGAGGTCGATAGCTTTCAGCTTGATCACCCGTCGCCGGCCTCGTCGACTCCCTCGAGGATGATCTCCCCCCATCCGAGCCTCTCCGGCCAGACCTGCACGCGAGCTGTACTTCGCTGACCATAAGAAGTGCTCGTTGGTCGGCTAGACAGGCCGGTTCGCCGAGTTAGCGACGAGGAGCTTATTTTCACAGGAAGGTGCGACTACCATCCGGGTCGCTGTGCTACCGGTCACCAGAAGAGCCCTTGACCCGCCACCGAAGGCGTAGGTCAGAAGGCTTGGCCGTTCAGAAGAGTGGGCGCTTTGCTGGTATACCGTTTCGACGGGGATACCGTTCGGGGCAGGGACCGGACTGAAGTAACACTTGGAAGGCATAGGGTTCGTGCACTGCCCGACCAGCGGCCAGGCCAAGCTTGGATAGGCCTAACTCCGGCCACCTGAGCGGGTCACCGTTCGGAGGTTCGGCAACGATGAGGTGCCCGCCAGGTCGCAGAAAGGGCGCTCCGCACTCGGCGGTCACTCCAGGGGCGGCAAAACTTCTGGCGGTAACGACGTCGCAGGCGCCGCGCAGCGGGGTACGAGCCACGAACTCGGCCCGGTCCCCGACGACCACAACCCGGCGAGAGAGGTTTAGGCGCTTGACGCTGTGATCTAGGAAGGCTGCGCGGTTCTTGCCGCCTTCGAGTAGATGCCAAGTCAGATGTGGAGTCAGGACAGCGAGCACTATGCCCGGAACCCCTCCTCCGCTGCCAAGGTCAAGGGCGCGAGAGCACTCGTCGGGGAAGAGGTCGAGGAAGGGCAGAGAATGCTCGACATGGCGACCTACGGGTCCCGGGCCGAGGAATCCGAGTTGCTTGGCTTCATCCAGTACGCCGAAAACTGCCTCAAGACGGCCGAGCTTCCAGTCCGGTGGCGCGGTCGGCATATGTGAGCACCCCTCCGGTGGCTCAGTCAGGTACGACCACGACCCGTCGATTTGGTTCTTCGCCGTCTGAAACTGTGTGAACACCATCGATCGCTGAGATCGCGTCATGGAGCACCTTGCGGTCCGGTGACGGCATCGCTTCGAGGACGACCCTCTTGCCGGACAGGCGGACCTGCTCGGCGACTTGGGCGGCGAAGCGGGCCAGGGCCTCCGCTCTTTTCGCTCGATATCCGGCTACATCGACGTAGATGTGCCCGTTTGAACCGTTGGTTTGGTTGAACACGGCCGTTCGTGTCAGGGTCTGTAGTGCCAACAGGGTCGCCCCCTTTGGTCCGATCAGGATCCCAAGATCCTGACCCTCAATCCGAATTTCGACAGTGTCGTCGTCAGGTCGCAGAGCTGAGACACTGGCGTCTAGACCGAACTTCTCAAGAAGGCCTACGAGGAACTTTGTTGCAACTTCGCCTTGCTGGTCCAGGTCTACTTCCACTTCGGATCCTTTCGTAGAAATCTTTTCCACTAGCTCTTCGGAGGCTGCGGCATTGGATGCGCCAGACGTGACTGCGCGTGGAGCTTGACCCGTCGAGGCCAGATGCTCGAGCGGTCCGTCGGCATCCTCTGGGCTAGGTCCATCGGCGTTTGCCTCGGATTGTGAAGCTAATGATCCTGGTGAAGCACCGCCAGCGGCCGCTTCAGGAGGATCACCCTGAGTCTGCTTGGGAGCCGAGCGGCGCCGCCGGTCCCGGCGGTCCTCCTTGGTGCGCGGCGTTCGGGGTTGTACCCTCGCTCGGACACGTGCCTCGCTTCGGATTCGGCCGAAGAGTCCCACTTGGGCATCAGCAATGATCTCGAACTCGGCTTCTGAAGCGTCGACTCCGAGCTCATCGAGGGCTGCTTCCTTGGCTTCTTGGATCGACCGACCGACGGTCTCTACCCACTCCAATGCTATTGCTGTTCCTTCCGGGGATCAGGGCTCGTCCGGCTTGCCTCTGCCGGCCGAGCCAGTGAGGCGTCCGGCTTCACTGGCGAGCCACCTTCTGCTGGTGTCTCGGTCGATGGCGCACGCTTAGCGGGACGCTGGGCTGTTGAGTCTTTCGGGGATGGAACTTGGCGATGGGGCTGGCCGTTTGCTACCGACTTCGTGCCATTAGTAGCGGTAGTGCTGGCAGGTGGTCGTTGTGGCCGTGGCTTGGATCTCGACGGATCTGCCGGTGGCTTCGCTGCTGCCTTGGGTACGCCGTTGCCGGCTGGCTTCGGCTGCCCTTTGGCGGCTGGCTTCGGCTGCCCTTTGGCGGAGCGCGGAGGTACCCCCTGCTTCGCGACGCCCTTCGAAGTCGGCGAACCCTTCGTCTTTGCGGGCTGCGCCTTGTTGGCCTGCTGCTCCGCGGCCGCCGCAAGAAGATCTCTGAAACGACTCTTTATAGGCTGAGCTCCCGATCCTCCGGCGTCTTTGGGGGAGCGCAGGGACTTCGGAGGCGTGTAACTTGGCTTCGACGCCTCTTGCTCGTCGATGTTACGAGTGATGTCTTCAACCTCTTGCACCTCGCGCACCACGAGTGCCTTGACCTTGGGATCGAACCTGTACATCAGGTCCTGCTGCACGATTCGGGCGATGTTCGAGACGGTGTAGTACAGCACGACCCCGGCTGGGAATCTGACGGAGATCAAGGCAAACAGCGGCGCCAGGTACTTCATCATCTTCATTTGCGGGTTGGCTTGCGATGCCTGGTTGCGGCTCATCATCATTGCCGACTGGACGTAGGAGGTAGCGGCAAGAGCTAGCAGCAATATCCAGTAAGGCGACGCTGCGAGCACGCTCGAGTGGTGGGTGAGAGCCCCTTTGGCCAGGTTCATCCCGAAAGCGTCAATGTGGCCACCGGCGTGTTGAATCGCCTTGTACATCTTGGTGCCGGAGTTGAGGAACCGTGGGGTGGCGACGACTGTCTGCACCCCGTTGATGACCACCTTGGACGTGTGGCTAAGCCCGTCGATGACCTCGAAAAGAGCGAAGAAGACGGGCATCGGGAGCAGCATCGGCAAACACGACCCGAACGGGCTTACCTTGTGCTCTCTGAAAAGTTCCATCTGAGCCTGTGCAAACGCCTGCCGGTCGCCCTTGTGCTGCTCTTGCAGCTTCTTCAACTGCGGCTGAAGCTTCTGCATGGCGAGCATCGACCGAGTGCTCTTAAGCGTGAGAGGCGAGATCAGCAGCATCCAGGCGATGCCCAGCCCGACGATGGCGACCCCGTAGTTGGGGATCACCGAGTAGATAGCTGCAAGCACCTCCGCCAAGGGTTTCGCTATAGGCCCGAGGATCCCGCCGCTAGATGAGCTGCTTGCAGCGGTGGTTGTAGTGGTGGCCTGGACCAGGCTCGCCAGATCTATCATCAGAAGTTCCTCATTCCGGGATGGGGTCGTATCCGCTGGGGCCGCCGGGTCTGCAACGAGTGAGTCGCCTCAGAGCGAGCGCCAAGCCGCGCCCAACTCCATGGCGTTCTATGGCTTCCTTGGCATACTCAGAGCAAGTAGGGGTGAACCGGCATGGTGACACTCTGCCGAGCCTCGCCAATTGGTAGGCGCCGATCAAGCCGAGGATCGTGCGTCGCGCCAGCCAGGAGGTCCCCTTGCGGGTGCCGCTGCACCTCTCGCCGGAGAGGAGGTCCTCGTCGCAGCGGCGGTTCACGGCTCGCGGAACGGGGTTGTCAGTCTCAGCCACTGGCTCTCCAGATCGGGGTAACGAAGGCGGGCCGTGGCGGGTGTGACGGCCACCAGGTATGCGCCAGGCCTTAGATCGTTGGAAACCTCGCGGGCGAGCATCCGCAGCCGCCGCTTGATCAGGTTGCGAGTGACCGCAGGCCCGACTTTCCGGCTTATCGAATAAGCGACGCGCGGCGGCTCGGCCAGCGTTCCTGGTTGCCAGGAGATGCTCAACGAACCGCTGCGGTAGCGTCGGGCTTTACGAAGCTCCCCGAAAGTGCTGCGCCGGTCCACTCTCCAAATCAGGCCGACAGACGAGCGCGGCCCTTCAGCCTTCTCGCCTTGAGAATGGCACGTCCTGCTCGTGTCGCCATCCTGTGCCGAAACCCGTGGCGCTTGGCCCTTCTGCGGTTGTTCGGTTGATATGTACGTTTCACTCATCGCCTCCTCGGTCCCGGCTGCGCTGTCGCCGGCTTCACCGGGCGAGATCGACGCGCGTCAAAGACGCAGCCCTCTGGCTCTACTTAGATCATACTAGTAGTCGGAGCGCTCTGCCAGCCGGCCAGCGCCAGGCTTAGGCTTAAAGGTATTAATCATGTTGTCTTATGGTTTATGACATGAAGTTCTTCGGAGCAGCTGCGGGAGCTGGATCTGCAGCAACGGACCGCGGCGTGATCCACCAGCTCCTAATCGACTTGGGAGTCAACTCATCGGCGGCCCACAGCGCTGAGATTTACCTGAGCGCGCCGGTGCGCATCGCCGTAATAATCCTGGTGGCGGCGGTGCTGGCTCGACTGGTAACACGCCTTGCGAGAAGGATCGTACAGTCGCTTCGCTTCGTGTCGCCGCTGATCGATACGACAGGTCGGGGCGAGGCGCGGATCAAGACCCTGGCGGGCGCATTCGCTCAGATTCTCCGTGCTGTCATTTGGCTGGTCGCGATCCTCACGATCTTGGGCCAGTTCAATATCAGCCTCCTTCCTTTTGTGGCGACGGCGACGGTGATAGGTGCCGCTTTGGGCTTCGGTGCCCAAAGCTTGGTTAAAGACTTCCTCTCGGGGGCGCTATTGCTCGCCGAAGATCAGTTCGGTGTCGGAGATCGAGTGACCGTAGGAACTGGTGTGACGGCCACGGTCGGGACTGTCGAAGGGTTCACCCTACGCGTCACCCGCCTTCGGGGGGCCGATGGTGGGGTCATCTACGTTCCGAACGGTGACATACGCACATTAGTAAATGACACTGAGAATGATAGTAGAGCACTGATAGATATCAACGTACCGCTGGGCACTGACCTAGTCCGGGCGGGCGAGGTTCTGGAAGCAGCGGCGAGGAAAGTGGCGGCCGACCCCAAGTGGTCAGGCTATTTCATCGGCGAGCCGTCTTTTGGTGGAGTTCAGGATTCATCGAGCCCCACCGTGGTCACTCTGAGAGTGGTGGCCGCAACCAAGCCAGGAGCCCATCTGAGAGTTGCCGGGGAAATCCGGATGTGCTGCTTGGAGCGCCTTCGCACTGAGGGAATAGCCTGGAGCGAAAGTTGACAAACTTTATCGGCTTACTCTTCGGTGGGAGGTAGCCTGGGGTCGCGGGTTAGGCGCCTATGGCGCTGTCGGGCCCAGCAGCACCATAGCTGTGAGCCCTGCCACGCGGATCGGCAAGAACTATCTCAACAGGAGGATCAGACATAATGGCGTTGCAGCTAGGCGACGAGGCACCGGACTTCACTGCGGAAACTACGCAAGGAACCATCGCTTTCCATGAATGGCTGGGGGACAGCTGGGGTGTCCTGTTTTCCCATCCCAAGGACTTCACACCGGTGTGCACGACTGAACTCGGAGCAGTAGCGAAGCTGGCCGACGACTTCGCCCGGCGAAACACGAAGGTGATCGCTGTCAGCGTCGACGCTGTCGACTCGCACAACGAGTGGGTTCCCGACATCAACGACACTCAGGGGACTTCGGTCGACTTCCCGATAATCGCCGACCCTGACCGGAAGGTCGCTGGCCTTTACGGGATGATCCATCCGAACGCCTCAGACACCGTCACCGTGCGCTCGGTTTTCGTGATCGGGCCTGACAAGAAGGTGAAACTCACTATTACCTACCCGCAGAGCACCGGACGCAACTTCCAGGAAATACTGCGGGTGATCGACTCTTTGCAGTTGACGTCGAAATATTCGGTGTCAACTCCCGCCGACTGGCAGGAGGGTCAGGACGTGATCATCTCCCCTGCGATCGACAACGACACTGCCAAGGAAAAATTCCCCAAGGGCTTCAGGGAGCTCCGTCCCTACCTGCGCCTCACTCCCCAACCGGACAAATAGGCTTGCTTAGCCAAGACCGCCTGTCGGTCGTCGGCACTGCGGCGCTATCTTCGGCTTAGACAAAACTCAACCTAGGGAGTAACTATGCCAAACGCCGTAATTGTTGACGCCGTTCGTACTGCAGGTGGCAGGCGCCACGGAAAGCTGTCAGGGTGGCATTCAGTCGATCTGGCCGCCGAGGTGTTGAAGGTCCTGGTCGCTCGTAGCGATTTGGACCCTGTTCTGATCGACGATGTCATCATGGGCTGCGTGAGCCAGACCGGGGCTCAAGCCTTCAACGTCGCGCGCAACGCCGTTCTGGCGGCTGGCTTTCCTGAGTCCGTTCCAGGCACCTCCGTGGACCGCCAGTGTGGCTCCTCCCAGCAGGCAGTTCACTTTGCTGCTCAAGGAGTTATGGCAGGCCAATACGACGTCGTGATCGCAGCCGGCGTAGAGGTGATGAGCCTCGTACCTATGGGCGGCAGCGCCGGCCAGGGAATGGGAATGCCGTTCGGCCCCATGGTAGGTCTGCGCTATGCCCCTAAAGGGGGTCTGGTTTCTCAGGGTATCGGAGCCGAGATGATCGCAGAACGCTGGAACCTGAGTCGCGAGGATATCGACGCTTTCAGCGCGTCGAGTCACCAGAAAGCCGCTCGGGCCACAGCAGAAGGTCGTTTCGACAACGAGATAGTCCCGGTTGTCTCCAAGCACAAGGACAAAGAGACCGGTAAGGTCACCGAGTCCGACGAACTGGTGAAAGCAGACGAAGGGATTCGGCCTGACAGCACGGTCGAAAGTCTCGGGAAGTTAAAGCCGGCCTTCAAGGAGGATGGCAAGATCACGGCTGGTAACTCCTCGCAGATCACCGACGGTGCCTCCGCTGTGCTCATCATGAGCGAAGAGAAGGCAGCGGAGCTCGGTCTGACACCCCGCGCCCGCTTCCACGGTTTCGCGCTCGCTGGCGACGATCCGCAGATCATGCTCACAGCACCGATCCCGGCCACCAAGAAGGTGCTCGAACGTTCAAAACTGACGATTGACGATATCGATCTGGTCGAGATCAACGAGGCGTTCGCCCCAGTCGTCCTCGCTTGGGCCAAGGAACACCATGCGGATATGTCCAAGGTGAACGTAAACGGCGGGGCGATAGCCCTTGGCCATCCCCTCGGAGCCTCTGGAACCAAGCTCATGGCTACCTTGCTAAACGAGCTTGAACGGACTGGTGGTCGTTACGGTCTTCAGACCATGTGCGAGGGTGGCGGCATGGCGAACGCCACTGTCATCGAGCGTCTGGGCTAGCTATCGCGTCGCGGCCCCTGCTTCGTCATCTTGGCTAGTGCCATCGAGTCGAGGTGACGAAGCCGGCCACGATTAGGCCGAGACCGACGAAAAGGTAGACATTGTTCGCCGGTCCACCGAGCAGGCTCAGGTAGTTGAGGAGGATGACAATGATGCCGAGCCCGAAGAATCCGATCATGAGCGCCGGTACCCACCAAGGGCTGACCTTGAACTCCGTCGGGATCGGGGCGGTGTAGCGACCACTGGTGGTCGCAGCCTGCCCTGCGGCGGCCGCGACTCTGCGCTTGGGTGGTCCTCCCTTGGGTGTCACGCGGCCTGGTCGGGCGTCCTTGGTCTTCCTCGCCATTCCCTGATAGTAGGGCTTCCGGCCCGGCCTTTGGGACGCTACCGTAACGTGATGGTCCGGGTGCTGGTCATAGACAACTACGACTCGTTCGTGTACAACCTCGTGCAGTATGTTGGCGAGCTCGGAGCGGAGCCCCTGGTGTACCGCAACGACGCTATCAGCGTCGCTGCGGCGGCTGATCTCCAGCCGGACGGAGTTTTGGTGTCACCGGGACCGGGAAGGCCCGAGGACGCTGGGGTGAGCATGGCGGCGATCAGCTTCTTCGCAGGTCGTGTTCCCGTGCTAGGCGTGTGCCTCGGGCATCAGTGCATAGGGGCCCTCTATGGTGCCAGCGTCGTGCGTCACAAGGTGATGCACGGAAAGACGTCACATGTGACCCACGACGGGAAAGGGCTGTTCAAGTCGATCCCGAGCCCTTTTGTAGCCACCCGGTACCACTCGCTGGTGGTTGAGCTCGCTTCGATCCCCTCCGCCCTCGTCGTGACCGCTACATCGGCGGATGGCACCGTGATGGGACTCCGCCATCGGCGTCTTGCCGTCGAGGGAGTCCAGTTCCACCCGGAGTCGATCCTCACCGATGGCGGGCATCGGATGGTGGCTAACTGGGTCGACATGTGCGCCCGGGAGCCGAACAACCCCGACTGATTCAGTTGTTCTGCCCCGGGCCTTGGCCCGGCCCTTGCCCCGGGCCGGGGGTGACCGTGGTCGTCGTGGTCGGCACTGGAGCCGTGGTAGACGTGCTGGGAGGACTATAGGAGCCGATCGCTACTGTCACAGGCGACCCGGTGGCCACCGAGGCGCCTGCGATTGGGCTCTCAGATTGGACTACCCCGTTCTGGCTTGGGTCGCTCACGGGCACTGTCGTGAAGGTGGCAGTCAGTCCGCTCGCTTTGAGGGTGCTGTCTGCCTGGGAACGAGTGTCGCCGGTGACGTCAGGCACTGTCGCCTGGGGAGGGCCGGTTGAGATGTAGAGGGTTATCGCAGAACCGGTGGCAACGCTCGTACCCGCAGGTGGACTCGTGCGGGTCACCTCTCCTGCCGGGACGGTCGAGGAGGCCTCGTTGACCTGACTGCCGAGCGTCAAGCCTGCAGTAGCCAGAGTCTCCCCGGCCACAGCCGGCGTGTAGTCGGTAAGCGACGGCACCTGCACCTTTTGAGTGCCGCTCGAGACGACGACCTGGACTTGCGAACCCTGTGCTAACAAGATGCCACTGGCAGGGTTGGTGGAGATCACGTTTCCCGTGTTCACGCTGGTGGAGAACTGAGTGATGTTGTTGGCGACAAACCCGGCTTTAGTCAGAGCTTCGTCAGCCTTCTTTTGCGACGATCCGACGACGTTGGGTACGGCGACCTTGGCCGGGCCGCTGCTCACCAGCAAAGCCAGAAGGGCGTTGGCCTTCATCGAGGCTCCGGGGGGTGGGTTGGTGGAGATCACCGATCCGGATGGGACCTTCGAACTGGGTTGGTCGGACGTCTTGATGTTGGTGAAGCCATCGGCGCTGAGCTTTGACTGCGCTGCTGAAGCAGGTTGTCCGACCAGGCCGGCAGGGACGACCAACGTCTTGATCGAAGGTCCGAACAGCCCAGCTTCCTTGGCGCCCAGGAAGCCGCCAACAGCCAGCAGTACGAGCAGGAGAGCCAGTGCGCCGTACAGGCCTGACCGCCGCTTGCCTTGTTGTGCCGAGCTCCCCCCAACGGTCGCAGGGATCACGTCAGTATGGTCGCTGACCGTCCGCACCTGGGTTTTCGTCGGTTCGACGTCGCTGAGCGGCATGACGCCTGTAGGGGCCAGGATTGGCGCGAGGGGCTTCTGCCCACTCGCGTAGCGCGCCAGATCGGAGCGCATCTGCTCAGCCGTCTGGTAACGGTCGGCGGGGCTCTTGGCGAGCGCCTTCATGATTATCGCCTCGAGAGGAGCGGGAACCGACCGTCTCACCTGGGAGGGAGGTACCGGCGCCTCTTTGACATGCTTATAGGCGATAGACACCGGGCTGTCACCAGCGAAAGGTGCCTTTCCTGCGACCATCTCGTAGAGCACGACGCCGAGTGAGTACACGTCGCTTCGGGCGTCGACTGGAAAGCCTTGGGCCTGCTCGGGCGAGAAGTAGGTTGCGGTGCCCATCACCGAGCCGGTCTGGGTGAGATCTTCGGAGGTTCCGATCGCCCGGGCAATGCCGAAGTCCGCGACTTTCACCTGACCCCTTGAGTCGATGAGCACGTTGCCTGGTTTGACGTCGCGGTGGATGACGCCTCTGCGGTGGGCGAAGTCGAGAGCGGCAGCGACGCTTGCCGCGATCGTGGCTGCCTGCTCGGGGGCTAAAGGCCCTGATTGGCGCACCATTGCCGACAAGGTCGGTCCGTCAACGTACTCCATGACGATGAAATAGGTCCCGGCACCCTGACCCCAGTCGTAGATGGAGACGATGTTCGGGTGCGTGAGGTTCGCCGCCGCTTTGGCTTCGCGGCGAAATCGCTCCACGAAGGACTGGTCAACGGACAGTTCCGGGAAGAGCACCTTGAGGGCAACGGGACGGTCGAGCAGCAGGTCCCGGGCAAGGTAGACCTGCGCCATGCCTCCCCGGGCGATGTGTTTGACTATCTCGTATCTCTCGCTGAATACGGTCGGTGAATCGGTCACCTCGGCACCTATCCTGTGGCCTGGTTGGTGGTCGACGACGTCGAGCCGGTCCCGCTCGACGAACCCTGGGCGGCCTCGATACCGAGGTAGTCCTCGATGACGGTCTTAGCTATCGGCGCAGCGAGAGTGCCACCTTGGTCCGAGACCAGATCACCCTGGTCGGGGATCACGACCGACACGGCTATTTGCGGGTTGCTAGCAGGAGCGAACGCCACGAACCAGTCGTCGGTGTGATGGGTTCCGGTCTGGGCTGTGCCGGTCTTGGCGGCTACCTGTATTCCGGGAATCCGGGCAGCTACGCCGGTGCCGTCCGGGGAGGAGACCACCGACTCCATCAATGTCGTGACTTTGGAAGCGGTCGAGGCCGACGTCGCCTGGAGCCAGACCGCGGGCTTGTAGGTGCTCACAACCTGGTTCTGTGAGTTGGTTATGGAGCCGAGAATATGCGGTTTCATAATCTTTCCGCCATTTGCGATTGCTGCGCCTACCAGCGCCATCTCCAGCGGGCTGGCCTCGACGTTCTCCTGGCCGATCGCCGAGTAAGCGACGGTAGGGAGGTTACCGGCGAAGCTTGAAACCGTAGGGAAGTTCGACTTCACCGGGAAGGGAAGGTCGAACGGCGGGACTTGGTCGAAACCGAAAGAGGTGGCCTCGTCGTAGAGGTTCTTCGCACCGAGATCCAAACCGATCTTAGCGAATCCTGTGTCGCATGACACGGTGAAAAGAGCGAGGATCTGTCCCCCACACGACGACCCGGCGAAGTTGTGAAGCTGAGTGGTCGTGTCCGGGAGCTTGAGGTATGTGAGGACCGGTTGGGGTTTAGTAGCAAGGGTAGGGTCATGGTCGTAGACAGCTGAGGCAGTTACGATCTTGAACGCCGAACCCGGGAAGAAGATCTGGCGGTAAGCGGGAGATGCGAGCGGACCCCCCGGGGTTGCGGTGATCGCCTTGTAAGCGGCTTGCACAGTGGCCGGGTTGTGGCTCACCAGGCCGTTGGGGTTGAACGTGGGGTTGGAGTACATCGCTAGGACAGCGCCGGTCTTGGGGTCCAAGGCGACCACCGAGCCATCCCGTCCTGCCAGGCCAGCTTGAGCGGCCTTCTGGAGCTTGTCGAGCACTGTCAGCGTTATCGACTCGGTGTCGTTGGTGTTGGTCAGCAGGTTCTTGAGGCCGCTGAGAGACTTGGGTAGCTTGAAAGGGCTGCTCTTACCGGTAAGGACCCCGTTGTAGTAGGCCTCGGCGCCGTCTGATCCGTAGATGTAGGAGTAGTAGCCGGTTACTTCTTCGAACAACGACCCTGCCGGGTACTCGCGTAGGTATTTGAGCTGGTCCTTCGTCGGCACCGACGTAGCCAGGGTCACGCCGTCAGCGGAGATGATGTTGCCCCTGGGAAGGGTGTAGGAGTTGATGACCGTCGCCCGGTTGAGTGGATTCGCCGCGAGCTTGGTCTTGTGGACTACCTGCAGGTAGTTGAGCTGAACGAACAGGGCGATGAAAAGAATGCTTATCCCGAGTCCGAGACCTCGTATCTGCCTGTTCATCGGTCGGCACCCCTGGCGGTTAGCGGCTCGTGGGCCACAGGGAGGGACCTCGCTTCGCTTTCAGCGCCGTGCGACAGTCGCAGTAGCAGCGCCAGGAGGATGTAGTTCGCCAGCAGCGAAGACCCTCCATACGACACGAAGGGGAGCGTGATGCCAGTAAGTGGGATGAGGCGTGTGACGCCGGCGACGATAACGAAGGTCTGAACTCCGAGGATGAGAGACAAGCCTGCAGCCAGGAGCTTCTCAAAAGGTCTTTCACAGCGGACGGCGATACGCAGGCCGGACCCCACCATGAGCAAGAAACCGATCAGGATCGCAGTGACCCCGAGCAGGCCGAGCTCTTCCGCCATGACCGCGAAGATCATGTCGGTGGATGCCTCGGGTATGGAAGCGGCACCGCTTTGGCCTGGGCCCAAGCCGTAGAGGCCGCCGTTGGCGATGGCGAACCAGCCCTGGATGATCTGGTAACCGGTTGTCTGAGCGTGCACCCACGGGTCCAGCCAAGCCTGGACCCGTGTCTGAGCGTGCCCTATCGCCTTGAGCGCGAGAACCGCTCCGCCGCCGAACAAGGCGGCCCCTACACCCAGGTAAAGGGCCCGGCCGGTCGCCACCCAGAGCATGCCGATAAACAAGGCGAAGAACAAGAACGACGAGCCGAGATCGTTTTCGGCGAGAAAAATGACCAGGGACAGGCCCCAGGCGGTAACGATCGGGGCTAGGTAGCGGGGGTCCAGGACCAAGAATCGGCCGACCCGCTTGGTGCCCTGGCTGAGCAGGTCGGCCCGCTCCGCCAGAAGCGACGCGAAGAAGATAGCCAGCGCGAGCTTCGCAATCTCCCCGGGCTGGAAGTTCAGCGTCCCGACGTGAATCCACAGGCGGGCACCGTTGATGTCCTCGCCGATGCCTGGGACCAAAGGAAGCAGCAGCATCCCGATACCGCCGGCCGCGAACATGTATCGGTAGCGTTCGAGGTCCCTCGCTCGTCGGACTATGAGCAAAGTTCCCACGAACACGGCTATGCCGACCGCAGTCCAGATCGTCTGAAGACGAGCTTCGTGTGGCGAAAGGCGGGCGATGAACACGTAGCCGATGCCGTTGAGCAGGCCTGCCACTGGCAGGAGGATCGGGTCGGCGAGTGGCGCCAGGCGCCTCAGGGCGATGTGAGCGGCTATCAAAAGCGCAAACAGGGTCCCGAGGAACGGTCCTATGTTCGCCGGGAGGCTACCCGCTTTGCCGAAGCCGGCCAGCGCGTAAAGCCCGCCGGTGAGGATCACGGCGAGGAAGATCAGGCCGAGCTCTGTACGCCGGCGGGCTGGAACGGGGATCATGACGACGTCGGCGCCGAAGACGTAGAACTCGACGACGACCGGGTGGTAGGTGGGACCGACGCAGTGGTCGTGGTCGAAGGTGGGATCGTCGCCGGGGGCAGAGCGGCTGAGCGACTCAACTGGTACAGCTTGGCAAGGTTGGAGATGAAGGCGTCCGCGGCGGCCGCCGTCGGTTCCTCCACGCCCGCCCGTAGCTCGGGGAGGCTCGCTTGGAGAACTTGGGCTGTAGTCACCGACGAGACGTGGTCGAGCGTCGGTTTGAACCACAGGACTCCCCCCGGCCGACCCTGGTACACCGTTAGGGACTCTCCGTTCAGGCCGACGAAGTAGGCCGACCTGGCGTAGAACCACACTCCTAGGCCTCCCGCACCGAGGATCACCAGGAAGGCAAGCAGGAAGGCGGCCACCCGAAGGGTGAACGGGGAAGGGCGCCGCTGGCGTTCATGAGACGCCGGCGGTTCGCCCGTGGATGGCGCCGTGGCAGGGTGAGACACCGAAGACGGGGAGGCTAGCGGCGCTGCAGCGACGTCGTGGATGGTAGTCACCGGATCCTCTGTAGGAGCCAGGTCTTGTACTACGTCGAGGACGATGACTGTGACGTTGTCGTTGCCGCCGTGGTGTTTCGCCTCGTGTACCAGCTCCTTCGCTGCGTCTGAGGGATCGGCGAGGCGTCGAAGGATCGCCGATATGCGCTCGTCGCTCAGCTCCCGCGGCAGCCCGTCGCTGCACAGCAAGAAGCGGTCCCCTGGGTTCACATCCTCTATGAAGATGTCCACCTTGACTTCGGGCTCGACTCCCAAGGCCCTGGTCATTATGTTACGGCGAGGGTGTACCTCGCCTTCTTCCTTGGAGATCCGGCCTTCAGCGACCATCTCAGCCACGAGGTTGTGGTCGATCGTGACCTGCTGGAGGTTTCCTTGGCGCATCGCGTACAGGCGGGAATCTCCGACGTTTACCACCGCAAGCTTGGGGCCCTCGACGAGGGTGGCTGCGACAAGCGTCGTGCCCATACCCCGCATCTCAGCGTGCTCGACAGCTTTGTCCCAGACGGCTCGATTAGCCGCCTGGGCCGCCTTGAGAAGATCGTCGGGGGACAGCGAACCGACCCTGGGGGAGAGTCGCTCGCCGAGGGTCTGCACCGCCAAAGCTGACGCCACCTCCCCCGCTGCAGCCCCGCCCATACCGTCCGCAACGGCGTATAACGGTTCGGCTACCAGAAGTTTGTCCTGGTTGTTGGACCGAACGAGGCCTACGTCGGTCGCCGAACCGGCCTCGATTTTGACAGCCGTCACGATTTGCGAACCTCCAGAACGGACTTACCGAACTGGATTTTGTCACCTTTGGCGATACTTACCGGTGCTGTCACCTTCACGCCGTTCAGGAAGGTTCCGTTAGTCGAACCCAAGTCCTCTACGAAAAGGCCTCCGTCGCGACGGAAAACCCTGGCGTGCAGCTGAGATACGAAGCTGTCGCCGTCCAGTAGAACGGCGCAGCCGGGTGCCCTTCCTACGGTCAGCTCAGCTCCGAGGGGAAACTCGCGGTCTTTGACACCTGCTGGAGACAGACCCACCAGCTTCTCGAGC
>Ga0078972_1010629_pt1 | contig 17035 bp, 19 predicted proteins | sample YelNatPaOPGAMG01_FD_67568 | JGI IMG/M metagenome (GOLD analysis project Ga0078972, IMG submission 67568) | Hot spring thermophilic microbial communities from Obsidian Pool, Yellowstone National Park, USA - OP-RAMG-01 (SPADES assembly) (version 2) | ecosystem: Environmental > Aquatic > Thermal...
TCCAGTCCAGAAAAAAGTTGGGCCAGAAGTTTTTGATTTGGATGATAGTAAAAGATTTTTAGAAAAATATAAAAATTTGGCGATAAATGGGCCTTTTATTGAAGGCAAGAACTGGGTTGTTGAGGTTGAGAGAAAGTTCAAGACAGCTAGAGAAAAACTTTTTCATAGCTTGAGTGTTGATGTAAGCGTGTTAAAAGCAAAGGGGATCCCAAACCATATAGCAGAGCAAATAGCAAAAGGTTTTGAGATGATTTCAGATGTTAACAGGATAATCGAGCTTGTTGGTAAAGATAGAGATTTTGGTATTTTCTTAAGGAACTATTTTGAAAAAGAGAGCTTTATTTGATGTTTCAAAAATGAAATATTTATAATATCGCTATGATATTAAAAATCAATAACCAAGTCAGATTGTGAATTGTTGATAAAAGAGGGAGAGATTTATTAGCTGGTTGAAAATTTCGTGAAATCATGATTCAAATAACTTTTTTGGGCACAGTTTCTGGAATTCCGAGTAAAGAGAGAAATCATCCAGCTATAGCTCTAGAGTATTTTGGTGAAGAAAAAGACACTCTACTTTTTGATTGTGGTGAAGGCACACAAAAGCAACTCATGCTTTCAAACATAAGCTTCATGAAGATAAACAAGATTTTCATTACACACTGGCATGCAGACCATTTTTCAGGTTTAATTCCATTGATTCAAACAATGAGCTTAGAAAAAAGAAAAAACGAGCTCAAAATTTTTGGGCCAGAGGCTGAGAAATTTGTTTCAAACATTTTAGATTTGGGATATTTCGGCTTGAGGTTTCCAGTTGAAGCGATAAATGTTCCTTTTGAAGGAAACAAGCTCGAGCTGATAGATGAAACGAAAGAATATCAAATTTTTTCAATTCCAGTTTTACACACAATACCGGCAGTAGCATACTGCTTCCAAGAAAAACCAAGATGGAACATAGACGTAAAAAAATTGAAAGAGCTTGGGCTAAGGAGTGGAGCTTGGCTTAAGAAATTGAAAAAATTGGGAAAATTTGAATACAGAGGAAGGGAAGTTAGGATAGAAGAAGTTGCTAACCTTAAGCCTGGGTTGAAAGTGGTTTATTCGGGCGACACCAAGCCATGTGATAACATACTTGAAATTTCAAAAAATGCTGATTTGTTGATTCATGATGGAACTTTCCTTGAAGAGGAAGAAGGCAAAGCTCATGCAGACGTAAAGCAAGCTGCAAAAATTGCAAAAGAGGCAAATGTCAAGCAGTTGATTTTAACCCATATAAGCAGAAGGTATACAGATGCAAGAGAACTTGAAGAAGAGGCAAAAAAGATTTTTCCCAACACAAAAGTTGCTTTTGATTTCATGAGGATAAAGCTAAAGTAAGTATTCTATCAATTGCTTCAAGATTTTGTTTTTTGAACATTCGTCCAAAAGAATATGGGTTAAAGCTGAAATGCTACCTTGCAAGCCGTCTGAAAGAAAACCCACGATTAAAGCCGAAGCTGGGTCATGAAAGAGAATTCTATGTTTTTTACCAAAGAATCTTACAGGGTAGTCAATGATCTTGTGAGTTCTTTCACAAGAATAACCAATTAAAAGTTTGGAGAATTTTTTGTGTTTGTAACGGGAAGGCATTTAACCACCTATTAGCTTTATTAGTTCTTCAACAAAAGCAGGAAAGGCACCAGTCTTGATGAGATATAAAAAAACAGCTCCAAACTTCAAAAGAGATTGGAAATCAATTTCATTTTTTGAGTTAGAGCTTACTTGCTGAATGTAGCCATCAACTTTTTTCAACATTTTTTCTTTGTCTTCTGACATGAGGAAAGGGTCTGAAGAAATCTCTTTCTTCAGCTCTTCAGCTTTCATCAAATATTCAGAGGGATTTTCCAAAATTGTTTTCAAATGTTCTTCGCCAGCTATTTCTATTTCTTTTAAAAGGTTTGAGTACCGGATTAGTCTTAAAAGGTAATCTGCCATGTCTACTCAAAAAAGCCTTCAACGAACAAAAAGATTTTTTTAATTTTTGCATAAGTCTCTATGAAATCTTCAAGTTCAGAATCTATTTTTTTCTCTTCTTTTGAGTTGAAATATTCTTCCACTTCTTTATGAACTTTTCTGTAAGTTTTAATTCCATTCAAAAAAGTGTAAAGGAGGGGGATGATTTCTTTTTCATCCATTTTTTTCCACCTTGTATTTTTTGAGCTCTTCTTTAAGTTCTTTAAAAGTTGAAACGAGTTCGTCTATTGCTTTATAAATTTCTGGCCCAATCCCCCAATTCTTAATCTCATTTGCAACGTATTGTGCAGTAGTTTTCCCAAAAAGTTCTGCATCTTTCTGCTTTTCGGCTTGTCTCATTTCTTCTATCGGCTTTCTCGCATAGTAGCCAATGGCAGCACCTATCAAGGCAATTATAATGTCTTTAGCTCCAATATCAACTTCACCTAACTTTACCATTCATTCACCTCCCAAAATTTTCCAAATTTTTTTGTAGAAAACATAACCACCAACTTCGCTAACAAAAGCGGCGGCAGAAGTATAAATCGCATAGTCTTTCAAAATTTCTGTGAGCGGTGCCACAGGCAAACCATTGATCAAGTTCATCACTTCTCGACTTGCTATGTAGGCAATGGAACCGCACTGGGCGATCATGTAGCCTAAGCCTGTTGCACCAGCTGTACATATAAGTGAGCTTAAACCTTTCCAAAAATTCTTCTTCATCTCTTCACCTCGAACAACAATTTTTCCATTTTTTTAATCTCACTCATGAGAATTAGGTTAGAAAATGGGCATTATTTAGATTTTGAACTCAATGAGTGAGTGAAAAAGAGAAAATTATGAAACAAACAAGCTTTTCTCCCCCTACTTTAATTTAATCTTATGAAGAAGTTGCTGAAAGTTGTGGAAAATCAAAAAGTTTTTCTTCACATTTTGGAAGGTTTTTGATAGATGGAATTAAAGTTGAGGTCATGGGAGACTTGAAAGCTAAGGTTGAAGGAAAATGGGTTTCCTTGACAGGCAGGCTCAAAAGGCTCGAGTATGTAAAAGTTGGGAGTGCAAGAATTCCTGTGCCAAGCTTGGAAAATCAGCTTGAAGTTTATTCTAAGGTAAAGAGGAGAAAAAATTTAGAAAGAGTTAGAAAAATAAGAGAATTTTTGGAAAAGAGAAAAAGTTTAAATTAACAGAAAAGATTTAATTTTAAAGATAGCGGGGAAATTTACTCCAGGATAGCGGGGTGGACAGGTTAAACCTGGCCTAAAGCAGCCTGGAGTTAAGACAGAATGCTCGCCGGGCTCATAACCCGGAGGACCTTGGTTCAAATCCAAAAGAGTTCAGTGATTTGCTGGCTCTGGAGAAGCCCCGCTATCAACTTTTTTCTAACAAAAAATTCTGGAAAGAATTTTTCTATTTAAATCAAATCTTAAATTATGAAAATCTTTTTGACAGGATTGGCTGGCTCAGGGAAATCAACAGTTCTGATTAAAACAATAGAGCTTTTGAAAAACAGCGGGAAAAAAGTTGGCGGCTTCGTTACACCTGAAATAAGAGAAAAAGGAAAAAGAAAGGGTTTTTACGTAAAAGATGTTTTTTCTGGGGCAATGGAAGTTTTCGCGAGTGTCGACTTTAAAATTGGTCCAAAGCTTGGAAAATATTGTATAGACATAGATGCTTTTGATAAAATTGCTTTGAAGGCAATAGACTTTGCTTTAAAAAATTGTGATGTAATAGCTGTGGATGAAATAGGAAAGATGGAATTCTTCAGCGAGAATTTCAAGAAGAAGCTCGGGGTTTTGATGCTTGAAGATAAGCCTTTGATTGCAGTCCTGCACAGAGATTTTGTTGGTCAGTTCAAACAATTGGGCAAAGTTATTGAGGTAACGAAAGAAAACAGGGAAAAGCTTCCAGAAGAATTGGCTAAAATCATTTTTTAAATTTAATTATAGCTTTTACCAATTCAGAGCTTGGAACTCCAAATGCGCCAAGTCTAAGCTCATAAACCTTTTTTGAAATAATAATTTTTCCCAAATAAATCACCATAGACTTGAAATCTGAAGATTTTTTCAAGCTTGCTAAAAGTTTTTTAGACCATTTTCTCTCAGTTAAGTAAAGGTTGAGCTGCTTAAGCTTGTCTTTCTTATCAATAATAATATCAAAGTTTTCATCTTCAAGAACAAATTTTTTTCTTTTAATTAAATCCTCAATTTTTTTGCTCGACAATCCCAAAAATTCAAGAGACTTTTCTATTCCTTTCTTTTGAGCTAGGTTTATAGCCTTGCTGAAAGCTTCTGCGATTTCCATATCAATTTTTTTGGTTTTCATTTTAAAAGTTTTTGGAGTTTGAAGAAGATTGAAAGATACTCAAAGGCCTTTAAGCTTAATGGGTCTGGGGAGAATCGAACTCCCTTCTCCACCTTGTAAGGGTGGCGTCCTACCGTTAGACTACAGACCCTTAAAATTTTTCTTGAGTTTAAAAATAAAAATTGTTGCTATCAACATTATAAAGAAAAATTGGGTCAAGCTGAGTTCAGGCAAGCTCTTGAAATTGGCTTTAAGAGCTGCACAACTTGAGCCAGAAAAACCGAAAGATGAAGTGATATTAACACAAAGGGTTTCTGGTTCGTTTGCATCAAGAAGAGTAACCTTTATGTAGGCTTGTTTAGTTTCTGGCCCTGTTTGGTTCCAGCTATGGGGGTCGAAAGCATCACCATGAAGTTGAATAGAGAAATTTTGTGTTGCAGGGTTTATGTAAACTTTTTCAGGTTCGTATGTCCAGGCTTGGATTTTGTAAGTATCGGTGAAAAGACCAGAATTTTTTATATTTACAGGAAAGTTGAATTCTTCACCAACGAGCGAAGAATAATTGGAGAACCAGAAAGAAAAATCGACTGGAACAAAAGTTCTGTTCAAATAACCTTTTGTCAAGTTTGGAGAAACAGGATCATATATCCTGCAACTTACATAATTTGTTGAAGTTAGGTTGTAATTTGGATAAAGTATTGAACAACCTCCAATCCTGCCAGGAGGATAGAGCAGGCTGCAATTTTGGGCAGAAGAACAGTCTTGCCATCTTTCGTCACAGTTCAAAAAACAGACAGTACCGATATCCCTTTCTGAGCCGTCTGAATAATAAGCTTCCCAGTAAGTGATGAGATAGCTTAAGTTTCCACTCAAATGAATTTGACCGTCAGGTATTATAATCGAGGGAGTTGTAAAATTGACTTCCCCTGAGCCAAGGGCAATGCTATAGCTGAAATTTTCTATCCTGCTGTTGTAAGATGATGAGCCATATATGAAGCTTGCAATAATCTTATTGAATGAAGTGTAATAGGAAACATTCCATAAAGAGGATATAAGATTGGTAGCACCAAGCTGTTCTGTTGTGAAGTTTGCACAAGCTTGCCATTGGCCTCCACCAATAGAAACATAAACCCTGACAACAATTGAATCATTGTTAGAGAGCTGAAATCCTGGGCAAGTCCAGTTAGCATATTGATATCCAGAGCCTATGCTTGTTCTACTTACCTTGGCAACTGGTTCTGAAGTGATGTTTATTTCATATCCTGTTGAGTTTCTTTTCCAAACCATTATTCCCCAGGTTGCGTTGTTTGAAAGTAAAGGCGATGTAATACTGCATGAAGTCCAAGAAGAAGATTGAGAAGAACTAAGATGGTTTGCGGTTAAGCCGTTGACAGTTATGGTATTCGAAGTCATGTATCTTTTCTCAACTATTGCTTTAGCAGATGAAGTAAAACAAATTGATAAAAGGATGAAAAATAGCAAAAACAAGTAAAGCTTCATAATTATTCTTTGTTTTTTGGTTAAAAATGTTTGGATGAATTTTTACCTATAAACAAAAAAACTTGTCAAACGATTGAAAATTTGTTTGACGATCAAAACAAAATTGTAAAAGCCATTTCCAACTCTGAATTGAGCTTCTGCTGCCCTTAAGGTAACAGGAAAGCTGAGCAAAATTGGAGTGACTTTTATCTTATGTGGGCCTGGATTTAAATTGCTCGGTAGTTTTGCAAAGAATTCAATCTTAGCATAACCATTTTCCATGTAAATGCTTACGTTGTACTCACTACTATTCCAACTTTTATTATTACCTCTTTTGCTGGCATCACATCCCATTTCTTCTAAGCTCTTGCCACACATTTTGCAACCGTTGCTAATATCCCAAGGGATTTCATCTATGGTTGCATCAAGCTTTAAGTTGAAGCCTTGATTTGAATTGTAGCGTGAATCGTTGAAAGTTAAAACTAGTCTCAATTGCTGGTTTGGTATTAGCTGGGTATTTGGGGTGACGATTTTATTTGTTTCTGTATAGACTGTAAGTGTTGTGTAGCAGTCAGATGGGCAGTTGATTTGATTTTCATTTTTTACATATTCACAAATTGTATTACCGCATCCTGTAGGAATTGTTGTTGTGGTACCTCCCCCACCTCCACCCCCTCCACCCCCAGGTTGAGTAGTTGTCGTGGTAGTGGTTGAAGTGGTAGTTGTCGTGGTAGTTCCAACAGTTATTGTGCATGATTTTGCATCATCACTGCTATCACAGTTTGATTCACTTGCGTATGTGGAACCAAAGCATTTTACAGTGTAAGTGTAAATTCCTGGCGTGGAAGGAGCAGTTATTGTAAAAGAATCAGAATGCCAAGTACATGCTGTTTCATCTGTGTATTTACATCCTATTCTTGTCCCATCCTGCCATAAAGAGCGATGCTCATATTTGTAAGTTGGTCCTGTTCCGTTAAATTCAAAACTTATGGTAAATTCTTCACCTGGTTCCACAGAGTCTGGACAGTTTAGATTTCTAATTTTGCAGTAATAACATTCTGTGATTTGGCAAATTCCTTTTTGCCATTGAGGACCGGGGCAACAATAGTAAGTTGTTCCACTTATAGTCTTGCTCCCAGTGTATATTGGATATTTTGAGCTTCCACATTCTGCCCAAACATCATTAGAACCAGCAATTGCTAATTTTATTGATGAAAATAAGAGAAACAGGAAGAAAGGTAAGAATACAAAATCTTTGTTCATATTTTCTATTTGTATTTTCATGAGATATAAATATTTATATTACAAAAAAAAACTTTTAATTAAGATTGAATGAAAACAACAACTATTTTTCTAATCATAATTATTCTCTTAATTTTTTTCTTATTCATTTCTTATTTGGTTTTAAATTTAACCAGCAAGAAAGTTGACATAACCGAGATAGTAAAGCTTAATCCTGACGAAATCACGATGAATGTAATTAAAAATCAAGAATGTCGTAGTCTCGTGAAAAAAGAAGAATATTGGCTTGTTGATGAATGTAAAGATGATATTTATTTTAAGCTATTTTTAAAAAATGGAGGCTATTATCTTGGGTATTGTACTTCTTGGTCAACACCAAGGGAGGCTTTTCAAAAACTTAGCTTTTTGTTGGGCAGGGAATGTTTGAACGAAACAGCACAGGATACTGAGTTTGACATAAAAAGTAGAGAACTTAAAGCTTATTATGTATGTGGATTAAGAATATTCTTTAGAGATGAATGTATAGTTATGGTGATTAGATGAATGCAAAGATTTTCATGTTTTTCATCATTCTAACATTGATTTTTTTAAGATTTTCTGAAACTGTGAGTGCGGGAACAATATGTTGTTATGATATTAGTTGTAATCAAAAAAATGCAAATGATTGTTTTTGTTCATCAGGGAGTGCTTGTCCGGATACAGGTGTATCAAAATGTGGAAGTTGTCAATGTACGCCAGGCAGTACAGCTAGCTGTGATTATTGTTCTTCAACGTCTTGTCCTGGCGGAGGGACACAATATTGCACAGGTGGAAGTAAGACATGCAACAATGAGTGGACTTGGGGTTCTTGTTCTGGAGGAAGTTGTTCTTGTACAGTCGGGAAGTGTGGATATGGAACCACAACCACTACAACCCAACCTCCAACCACCACAACTCTCAAACCCACAACCACAACAACTCGACCTCCCACTCCAACAACCACTCCAACCACCACAACCACAACTCTACCTCCAACATGTGATAGCTCTAGCTACACTTCTTGCGGTTCTGCTTATAATTTTGGAACATCTTCTGGAAGTAAAATCGGCATGTGTGGAAATGACCAATATTATAAAGCTTCACCACCAACAGGAAAGAAGTGTGATTTCACCTGGACTCTCACACCATCTTCAAATGTAGATTACGATTTATATGTGAAGAGAGCGGACTGTCCTTCAACATCAAACTCTGATTGTAGCTCAATAAAGACAACAGGAAAGACTGAATCTTGCACGATAAGTGGAGCAGCAGAGACTGTTTACGCTTTGGCTCATAAATTTTTAGGAACAGGTGATTATTCTATTTCAGTTTCAATCAGCAATTGTGTTGATGCTGGATGTAAGGCGTGTGGCTATCCTACCACTGACAGCTGTTGGCGTAAGATGAAAAATAGCAATTGTAATGATATAGATTGGTATGATTTCGCAGGATTTGGTAGCACAGGAAGAGCTTGTGGCATAAAAGCAAGTCAAGAACCACATTATGATGTAAGCTCGTTCATAGGAGAAGGAATTGGGTATTTGTGGTGTCCTGAAACAGAAACTATGTGGAAAGGAATAGACTGTTCAAGCTATCCATCTTGGGCTGGAAGTGAAGGGGATGTTTGTAAGGTTTGGTATAAAACAGGGCTAACAACTTATGACTCAAAACAAGGTAATTGGGATCCTGATGATAATGCTTGTATAATAAATTGTAATGGCAAAAGGGAATCTACAGCGAGTGATGCAAGAGATTATTGTGGATCTTCAGGAGCAGGGGACTCACAATGTGAACAAGCTTGTGGTGCTGATCCTAAGTGCGACGAAAAAAACACCCTTTACGATTGTGGCACAAATGGGAAATGTACAAGCGATTGTACATGTTGCGAGGCAAGCGATTCTGATGGTGGTGAAGATTACTTGGTGAAAGGAACAACTACAGGGTTAGTTTCTTCTAACAATGTTCTTTCTTGTGACACGAAGACAGATTATTGTTGGGACAGTACAACTTTGGTAGAGTATTATGTCACATCAGATAAGTACTTGAGTGGGAGAAGTTATTCTTGTAGTTTGAGGAATGATGGAAATGTAAGATGTATAGATGGAAGGTGTGGTTGCTTGTATGCTTCAGACTGTCCTTCTAGAGATGGAAGAAAAGGAACATGTGTAAATAATATTTGTAGGTGGGGTCCTTGCGGAGAAAATTCTGATTGCGATGCTGGATATTGTTGTGAAAAAGCAGCATATTCAGGAGCATCAATAACCATCAATCCGCCATATGGATGTGTTTCTCAAGGAACGATAAAAGATAATAAGTACCTATGTGATCCTCCTGAATGGAATGGTGCTTCAAAACAAACTATTTTTGATTTGTTTTTCTCTCATTTCAAGAGTTTACTCCAAAAAATTATGGGTTAATTCTTTCCCATTCTCCATCAGGTCTTCTAAGTCGAAGGTCTAACGGATACTTTCCTTCCACATGGTCTTTTATCAAAGGCTCGGCATACTGCCACCATCCAAACATGTAGGGCAAAGTTGTTTTTCCATATTGAGAAATTTTTTCATGAAGCTGTGGAGAAATTATCACGTAAGGCTCGTCATGATAGCCTATGCCATTTGGATATTTATCAGTTAAAACAAGAGCAGCCCTTCCGAAAACTCTAGCAACGAGCACAGAATAATATGGGCAAGTTGGTTCTTCCATAGGAACTACTGGTCTTATAGGAGGATTGTCAAATCCACTTCTTAATGCCCTTGGGTAACCTTGGATGAAAACAGCAACTTCATCCTCTTTCATTAAACCATCAAAAGAAACAATTATATGATCCTTTTCTACCGTATTGCCAAAAAGTTTTTTATAAGCTGCGTCTGAATTTGGCCACTCACCATAAGCAGGATGCCCTCTAACCGCTTCATCTATCGCAAGCAAATACCTAAGAGTTTTCTCCTTGAAATCTTTTTTACTCATTTCATCCAGCCATTGCTGCGGAGTCTTTCCATCAATCCTTGAATCTTGTGACACATTTCTCCAACCTATTTCCAGGCTAGGTGTTATTTTACCGTTAATGATGTTGTGCCACCCGCTAACAATATCAATTTCAAATAGATCTATAGGAAGCAACCTTTGCCTCCTGTACCATGCTTCTATTTTTTTGTCTGGTATTTTCAAATCATACTCAGCTTCTCCACTATCAAGCTTATCCACAACATACTTCACACCTTTTTCCACAATGCTCCAAAACTTTGCTTCATCTTGAGAAGCTATTCCAGTTCCATAGCCAACATCATCAACTTGTATAGCTCCTTCCCTCCATTCTTTCGGATATTTCAAAATATTCTCAACATGCTTAGCTAGCCTTAACATGTTGACATGCTTTCTCGCGTTATCAAAATCTTTGTTAATTCCATCATTTTCACCAAGCCTCCTCACACTTGCTAAAAGAGAATCATTTCCAATCTCATTCATCAGCTTAGAATAACTTCCAAAGTAAGAGGTTGCATTGTTCAAAGCATATATCTGCGAGAATCTTTGAACTTCTTTACCAAGATTCTGGTAAACCTTCAAAGCTTCCAAGAACAATCCATTTCTATCAACGCTTATCCTAGGGTCTCTTTGGAACTGGTCATAAACAATTTTTACTAAGCTTGAATTAGCTGAATAAGCGGGCAACACTTCTTTATAATTTTCAGCAAGCTTGGGAAAATCTTCAAGATACTTCAAACCATCATAGCCGTTATTATTCACGAAATACATGTAATCCAAGCTTTCTTTCAGGCTACCAAAAGTTTTTAGGCTTTTATCAGCCAAAGCTTTATCCTTAACCCAAGCTTTAGCAAAGCTTACCCAAGTAGAATTTCCATTCTGTCCAGGATATTTAGCTATGAACTCATTTGCTTGTTCATCACTAAGACCAGCTTCCTTGTAAGGCTTTTTAATCTCTTCTTTACGAGTTTGGTCCAAATGCTGCTTGTAAAGGCAAGCACCTATACCAATCCCAATTGCTGCTAGTAAGCCTAAAGCACCCAAGCGCAAAATCAACTTTTTTCTCTTTTTCTTCCTTTCTTCAGAATTAGCTAATCTTGAGAATTCTTCTCCCAATTCTTGAGCTGCAATTTTTATGGCATCGCCAGCAATATCCTTATAAATTCTTTTGACTTCATAAACAAACTCAGAAAAAGTTTTTTCTTCTTTTCTAGCTTTACAAATCTTGAAATAATTCTTGAGCTGGTCGGCAAGGATCAGCTTAGCCTCTCTTTTAGCTTCTTCCCAAGAATTTTCAAAAAGGCTTTGCAAAGGGGTTATTCCCCTATATTTTTCTTCCAAGAAATCTGCAACTTTGAGAATGTAAGAATCGTCTTCAGTTTTAATTGAGTTGAAAGCTTCTTCCAGCATGGCAGCCTTTTCAGGATCTGAAACAGAAAGCTTTACAAAAAGCTCTGCATACTCTTTGCAAGCTTTAAAGTAATCTCCTTTTAAACTCAAGCTTAGCTCTCCAAAAGGGTCAAATTTTACAGCTAAATTTTCAGTTATAAACATGTCTTTTGAAGCAAGCTTTTTAGCACTTAATTTTTTTGTTGAAGAAATTAAGCCTGAACTTATACCCAAGCTCACGTCATTCACCATTCTACTCAAATTCTAAACTTTAACTCGAGTTCTTTCTTCATATTCTTAAAATAGAAAGACAACTATTTAAACTTTTGCCACCCAATAGTGGTTAATATTTAAAAAGTACTCTCTCAAATCTTCGGCCTTCAAATTGCTCAATCTTTCATGCTCAAAATTGACATAGAGAATATTTTCTTTGCTAATACCTTTTTCCACTAATGCCTTAATTATGCTAAACATTTGATAAGTTTTGCCAGCCCTTCTTGGCCCTATTATAGCGGCAATTTGGTTTAATTCTAAAGGTATTTTTACCTCTCTTTCTATGATTTCTGGTAATTTTTTCTCTCTCCACTCTCTTAGCACTATTCTAAAATCATCTTTTCTGTTCGCCATAATTAATTATTTGAACAACTTTTATTTAAAATTGTTCTATAGGGAAGACGATTTGAATTTTTTTTTGTATTTAAGATCGATTTAAATCTATTTTAACAACCATTTCCACAAAGGCAAAAATTTTATTTTTTTGTTTTCAGATTAAGTAATCATCTTCAGGAAACAGAAGAGACATTTTTCAAAACCAATTTTAATGAAAAATTGAAATTTCTCTCAAATTCACTTCTCTAGCATTCTTCCATAAATTTTTCAAGTAATTGTCCATCATGCTAACAAAAGAAGGGTCAGAGCTCCAGATAGATTGGAAAGTTGGCTTCTCATTATCAATCCTTATAGCAACTTCTCTTCCATCAACTGCAAGTATTCTTGGATGATTTTTTGTCTCAAGCAACTTAACCTTTATCCCATTTTTAACATACCATTTCACCTTTTCTCTATCTTCCAAGCTCATAGCCATCACATGCAAGCTTACACCTTTTTCCTTACAATCGAGCAAAGCTTTCCTGTAGCTGGAAGAATAGGGCAAGCTTTTGGTTACATCGTAAACATACTTCTTAGCTTTTTTGACCATTTGAACAAGCCTGTCCAATATTTCCATGTATTTTTCAACTTTCTGGATCCATATACCCTCAACAATTTCTTCATCAACTTCTATTGGCCTTAGCAATCTACTCACAAGAAAAGCTTTCTGCTTCAAGCTATTAAACTCTTCTTTTTTTGCCTCTAACAAATTCTTGATTACAAAGCTTGGTGTTATAGCTTTGAAAAGCTTAGGCCTCTCTTGCGAAACTTCAACAAGCTGCTTTTCCATAAGACTTTCAAGTGTTACGTATATCTTAGACTGAGGCACATTAGCTTGTTTGCTTATCTCACTTGCTTTAGCAGGACCTAGCAAGCTTAGCGTGACATAGGCCTTAGATTCATACTCAGTCAAACCAAATTTCTGAAGAGTTTCTATTATCTCCTCTTTTTGCATCAATTTTTCATTTTCTATTTAATATGAAATTGTTTTCTAACCACTAGGATAAGTGGCAGTTTGACTTTCTGCTTAAGCTTTTTTGCCACTAGCTGGGGTGGCAAATTTTCATTATCTGCAGAGTAATGATAGAAAGCATGAATGAGATATTTAAAATTGGAAAATTGAATTCAGAACTTCTTGTAGAGCTTTTACAGTACAAAGGTGCGAAAGATGAAAGAGTGGTTTTGGGACCAAGCCTAGGCGAAGATGCTGCAGTCATAGATTTTGATGAAGAATGTGAAAAATACTTGGTTGCAAAAGTTGATCCAATAACTTTTGCTACCCAAGAAATAGGTTGGTATGCTGTCAACATAAATGCAAATGATTTAGCAACAAGAGGGGCAAAGCCAAAATGGTTCTTACCAACAATCCTTCTTCCAGAAGGCAAAACAACAGAAGCTATTGTGAGAGAAATTTTTTCACAAATTTCTTTTGCTTGTGAAGAGCTTGGTATAGCAGTTGTTGGTGGTCATACAGAAATTACCTATGGCTTGAATAGGCCAATAGTTGTTGGAAGCATGCTAGGAGAAGTTGAAAAAGGCAAGCTGGTAAAAACTTCTGGTGCAAAGCCTGGTGATGATATCATAATGACAAAAGGAATAGTGATAGAAGGGACTTCTATAATTGCAAGAGAGAAAGAGGAAGAGTTAAAAAAGAAAGGGTTTTCTCAAGATTTCATAGAAAGATGTAAAAATTTTCTTTTTCAAATTTCTGTTCTGAAAGAAGCTTTGCTTGCAGTTGAAGTAGCAAAAATTAATTGCATGCACGACCCAACAGAAGGAGGTCTTGCAAACGGACTTTATGAGATTGCAAAAGCTTCTGGAAATGGCTTTCTTGTTTATAAAGATAAAATACCGATTCTTAAAGAATCCAAAATTCTTTGTGAAGAATATGGCTTAGATCCATTAAGAACAATAACTTCTGGTACTCTAATTTTAACACTTCCTGAAGAAGAAACTGGAAAGCTTTTATCAAAATATAAAGATGCAGGAATTTCAGCAAGTGTGATTGGAAAAATCAAGAACAAAGAATATGGTTTGAAGATTTTGGAAAAAGGAAGAATCAAAGATTTGGAGTATTGTGAGAGAGATGAAATTGCAAAAATTTTTGAATGAACTGAAAAACATTTTATTCTTCTTTTACCACTATTTTTTAAAGAGAAGGATGGAGAAAGTTGAAGTGTTAAGTATACTTCAAAGTCTTGGCTTGAGTGATTACGAGTCTAGAGTTTATTTCAGTTTGGTGTTGCTAGGTCCTGCTAAAGCTAGCGATATTAGCAAGCAGGCTGAAGTTCCAAGGTCAAAAATTTATGAAGTTCTTGAAAGTCTTATGGAAAAGCAGCTTGTTGAAGTTTCGCAAGAGAGGCCTAAGCTTTTCAAAGCTATAGATCCAGAGGTAGCGATTAAGGCGATGATAAGCAATAAGGAAGAAGAGTTGAAGGTTTTGAAGGAAAAAGCAAAAGATTTGATGAAAGAGTTTTATGCATTACCAAAAGAAGAAAAACTTGCAGAAGGAATTTGGGAGCAAGAAAGTAGCAAATCTATCGAAGTCTTGAACAAACTTGCTGAAATGATAAAAAGGGCGAGAAAATACGTGATCGACATTACACGCGATTTTTCAACTTCACAAGCACTTAAAGATGCAATTAAAGATTGTTTGAGAAGGAATGTGAAGGTTAAGATGATATGCCTCGGAATAAATGAGTATAATTACTATCGGGCAAAGTGGTATATTGATCAAAAAATTCCGATAAGGGTTTTTGAAGCAAAAGTTCATCCACGCATACTTGTTGTTGATGGGAAGGAGGTTGCCATGAGGCTTGACAAAAACCCTTTTGCAAAGAGGTTTGAGTTCAAGTCGATTTGGAGCACAGACCCTTCTTTTGTTAGCATGATGGACAGTTACTTAAAGAATTTGTGGAAGATGGCCAAACCTATCAATTTGAAGAATTTTAACTCGTTAACCGAGTTTTAAATCTGAAAACAGCCAAATAACTAATGTGGAAATTTTAGATTAAATGCCCCCACTGGGATTTGAACCCAGACCAAGAGCTTTTCACTTGATCCGCAAGCTCCCATCCTATCCAGGTTAGACTATGGGGGCAATTAATTTATATATCATCCAAAATTTATCTTCTACAAATAGAAAAATTTAAATATTTATCACTCTAAGATAGTAACGTGAAAATAAAAGAAATAGTCAAAATATATGAAGAATTGTGCATGGAAAGATATTCGGCTTACGACATAAAGAAAGCCCTTTCAAAAATTGAAAATGCTGGCTTAATATTAGAGGTAGACCCAAACTCTGTTGAAGCATATAATTTTCGTCCTTTAGAAATATTTTTAGGAGGAAAATTAAGCGATATGATAGGTATAGATGGAATAACAGTTCAATCAACATTTTTTGGAAATCCAAAGATTTTCGTTTTGAACTACTCAAACGAGGTGATTTTACCTCATGAGTTAGTACATTACGAATTTTTTATTAAACATGAGGGAAGAAAAGAATTAAAAAAATTAGCAGATAAATATTGTGGTCCTTTAATTAGATTTTTAAATGGAGAAGATGTTGATGTTAAAGATATTCTTATTACAATATTTAAACTTCCAAGATACATTGAAAAGTTTCATGAGTTACATAAGGATCTTTTTGAGTTGGGCGAAGCATACGCATGGCTTGTTACAAAGAAAATTAGGCCAGATATTGAAATTCCTTCAGTTTATGATGAAGATTTAATTGATACTATTAAGAAGTACAATTTTCTACCTCTTGAAAAAATTAGGTCTAATATTTACAAAAGCTATAGCTTGGAAGATTTTGTAAATAGGCTCAACTCAAATTTTTAAACATATTTGCACAAATTTATTTATTAACATTTTAAAGTGATTTCATGTTGAAATGCAGTAGTTGCAATGTAAACATCTTAGCTAAAGATAATTTTGTTAAGTTCAATTGCCCTGCTTGTGGAAAAGAGCTTATAGTGAGATGCTCAACTTGCAAGGCTTTAAGTAATAAATATACTTGCAACAATTGCGGTTTTACGGGGCCTTGAAGATGGCTGAAGTTATAGTTGGCTTAAAGGTTTTACCAAAAACAATTGATGTTGATTTAGACAAGCTTGAAGAAGAAATAAAGAGAGCAATTTCTCCAGAAAGGATGCAAAGAGAGCCCATAGCTTTTGGCTTAGTTGCAATTTTAGTTACAAAGTTAGTGCCTGATGAAGCAGGCCAAGTTGATGAGCTTGAGAGAAAGCTTAAGTCTATAGAAGATGTGGGTGAAGTTGAAGTTACAGGCATTTCCAGGAGCCTATAGATTTTTATTCTGCTTACCAAATAGTTTTTAGTATGGTAAGGATGATTCCCAAGATTTACAAGAGGAAAAGGTGGAAAATAGCTTTCCTTTGGCTTCTAGCTTCTCTCTTCTTGCTTTTTGGTTCGATGATAGCAGGTCAATTGCAGAGAAGCTTTGGCTCGAATGAGATAGCACTTTGGATAGCCTTTCTTTTAGCTTTAATTTTCTTCTTGCTTGCAGGTTTGTTTTGGATTGCGATAGCAGTTGCATTGCGGCAATATGAAGAATAAGCTTTTATACTTTTCTTTTCATAAGGTTATTAATATGCCTGAAGAAAAATCCGGAGCAATAAAGATAAAAATCCCGAAGCTCGACATCTGGAGAATTTTGACTATAGTCTTCGCTGCTATAATCTTGGCTCAGCTGTTTGGGGTTATAAATCTAACAGGTTTTTTGGGCTTACCGGTAAGCAATCTTGGAAGCCAACAAGTTGGTGAAAAAGTCATAGATTATATAAACAACAATCTTGTTCAAACTAGAACAAAAGCAAGCTTGGTTTCGGTAGAAGATGTGGGTGGAGTTTACAAAATTATAACTTCTTATCAAGGTCAACAAATCCCGGTTTACGCAACAAAGGACGGACGTTTCCTATTTTTACCCCAAGGCACGATTGACATGACAGAAACTCGAACAACC
>Ga0078972_1010630_pt1 | contig 17031 bp, 16 predicted proteins | sample YelNatPaOPGAMG01_FD_67568 | JGI IMG/M metagenome (GOLD analysis project Ga0078972, IMG submission 67568) | Hot spring thermophilic microbial communities from Obsidian Pool, Yellowstone National Park, USA - OP-RAMG-01 (SPADES assembly) (version 2) | ecosystem: Environmental > Aquatic > Thermal...
TTGACTTTCCGGATAATAGTAAAGTTCTCTTAAGAAAACTATTTGGAGATATTCCCTTAAAATTGTAAATCGGTCTATTTTATACTTGTTTGCTAAGTTAGATATTTCTTGTTCAGAAATCATAAAATCTTTTCAACTATTTTTTTTAACGGTTTAAAATTATGTTTTTCAATATACGCATAAAAAACTTTTCTATCCAAACCTGATAGATCAAGTTCATCTAAGTGAATTTTTCTTATCCCTTTAGAAACAAGATAAAGTGTGTCAAACAATGCTTTTTCCTTACTGGCAATGAGAAAATTTTTTTCTTTAGTATATCCATAAAAATATTCCGGATTAAAATGCACATATTCAAAAACTTTTTTATTGACTAAAATCTTTTTACTCTTTTTTGGTGTTACAGAAGTTATAGTATATGGAAACTGGCTAAGAATCCCATAAAAATTCAAAGCAGTTTCAAGAGAAATATAAGAAGGCCAATAAAGGAAACTTGCAATCTGTAAATCGTCTGAAGAATCTATACTATAAATGTACAAGCCATTTTTTAATCTTTGAACAAGTTTCTTTTTTATCAACCGTTGAATGAATTTATATGCGGTATTGCTATTATTCGTTTCTAACAGCTTTTCTATATCTGCAAGTGAGAAAATTTTTAAATTATTTTCTTTAAGTTTTTGAATGAATTGTATAGATTCCATTTTTTGTATAAAATTATACCAAATGTGTCTTCTATATTTCAAGTTTCTTGAAAATCAGTATTTTAGGATTGGGTATTAACCAATCCCCTGGCGGATAATTTTTCTTAAATTTAAACCATAAAAATTTTGCTTCTTTGTCAAATTCGGCAACTTTTATAAATTTTTTTGAGTTTAGAATTTCGTCTAAGACCCTTGCCTGCTCAGGAAAATTTTGTTTGATTTTTGGGTGAACAAATTCTCTAAATTCAAATTCTGACAAAACAATATATTCAGTTTCATTGAGATATTTTTTTAGGCCTATTATTCCGTCGGAATAACCTAAATTTGGGTCGTCCACGCCTATCAAAAGTTTATATGGTGGATTATATTGTCTTAAAACCGCAGGTGTCCAGAAATAACTTTTTGGTATTGCTATGATACTACCTTTTGGTATATTCTTTTCTATCCATTCAGATGCTTCTTCACGAACATTCTTTTCTATATAGAGATTTAAATTTGCTATAGAATATATCAATGTATAACCCGAGACAATAATCAAAATGACCGTCGCAAATATTTTGTTGAAGTTTTCAAGTAGAATTCTAAACAATCTTGCAGAAAAAATTGCAAAAAAAGGCAATACAGGAAGAGTATACCAGATAACCTGATTTCTTGTTGAAGAGATTACATAAAAAATTATAATTCCAGATATAAAAAACAATATGTCAAATTTTTTGGTATAGAGATTGTTTTTTAATATTCGGTAAGATGTCAAAATAGCACCTGCAACTCCGGTTATTAAAAGTGGCAATCCAATTCCGTAAGGTAAGTAATAAGTAAAATAACTTTTCCAGCCAGTGCCAAAAAGTATTTCCTGGCCAGGATTCATTGTCCCTCTTGACAGTGAAAAGTTTATCTTAAGATAATGAAGGAAACTTTCAGAAGAACTGTTAAAGTCAATTACTGAATATGGACAGCCAATTATAAAACCAATAAGACAGATGAAAGGAATAGAAAATAATCTTAGAAATCCCCCCCAGCCCCCCTTTTCCAAAGGAGGGAGCCCTTCTGAATATTGCTCTGATTTTTTGCTCAAAAAATGTGCTGTCAAAGGAAAAATTCCGTAAACAGCACCGCTTAATTTTGTCGCAGTGGCAAGTCCAACAAAAAATGACGAAAGAACATAAAACTTGAATTTACCTGTTTCAATAATTTTCAATGAATACCATACAGAAACCAGTGCAAAGAAAATCATAAGCGCATCTGGTCTAACATAGAAAGAATTTACTATATGTGCTGGAAGAATAGCGAAAATAAAACCTGCAATAAGGCCTGTTTTTTCATCAAAAGATTTTTTACATATTAGATAAATCAGAAAAACACTTAAAACACCAGAAATAATCATCAGCAATCTACCTATTATATAAAGTTTATCAACTTCTTTTAGGTTGTTTATTAAAAATTCTCTTGGACCAAGTTTGACAATTCCAATTATTTGGCCAGTTTTTACAAGCGTGGCAAGAACATAGAGATGAAACCCGCCCCAGAGGAGAGCACGGCCAGGATGAAAATACAATTTTTTTGGGTCCCATTTCTCCATAGGATAAAAAGAAAGTGGCTCATCAGGATTATATGTTGTCAATGCAAGATTTTTACTCGGAAGGCCAAAGTTTATTCCTGATAACCTTAAGAAAAAACTGAGTACCAGAATTAAAATCAATATAATTGATGTTTTTTTCATAACTTATCAGAGTGATTTTTTTCTAAAATAAAATTTTCAAGAACTAACATATCCATTTCACTTTTTGAGAATGTCTTAAAAGCATCTTCAGGTGAATTGACTATTGGTTCACCTTTTAGGTTAAATGAAGTATTTAGAATCACAGGAACACCTGTTGCTTCTTCAAATTTTTTTATCAATTCATAATATCTTGGATTGGTCTCTTTTGAGACGGTCTGAAGTCGTCCAGAACCATCCACATGAGTTACAGCAGGTATTATATTTTGTTTGTTTCCTTTTACATCAACGACATAGAGCATAAATCTTGTGGGATAGTGTTTTTCTGGTTCTTTAATATCAAAATACTCTTCTGTTTTTTCAATAAGTACCGACGGAGCAAATGGTCTGTATGGCTCTCTAAATTTTATTTTTGTATTTACAATATCTTTCATATCCTGACGTCTTGCATCAGCAAGTATACTTCTATTTCCGAGTGCTCTTGGACCCCATTCAAATCTGCCTTGAAACCAGCCAACTACTTTACCCTTAGAAAGCGCATCTACAACAATTTCTATTATCTTTTCATCATTTTCTTCATATCTATAACTGATATTGTTTGTGTCTAAAAATTTTCTTATTTCGCTATTAGAATAACTTTTTCCCCAGAACGCATGTTCTAAAATAAACTTTTTAGAATTATTTGAGAATTGATTATAAGCATATAACGCTGCACCAAGTGCTCCACCAGCATCAGTTGCTGCAGGTTGAATATAAATTTGCTTAAAAGGAGTGTTTTGAAGGATTTTGTAGTTTGCGACACTATTTAAACTTACACCACCGCCAACGCATAGTTTCTCAATACCAGTTTCTCTATATGCAGCATTTACAAGATTTATTATTGCTTCTTCTAAGACCGACTGAATTGATGATGCAATGTCAGCATAGTATTGATTTTCTTTACACATTTCTTCATAATTGGATGGCTTTTCTCCAAAATAAGATGGATAAGGAGTTGTTGAGGTAAAAAATTTTGTTTCTGGATTTCGCGGTTTGCCAAAAATTTCTATAAATTTTTTGTTATAAGTATTTTTTGTTGAGCGATGAAATTCAAAATAGTCCATATTCAGTTCAAAACTTCCGTCTGAATAAAGTTTTATAAGTTTTTTAACCTTGTCAACATATCTTGGTTTTCCATAAGGTGCCATTCCCATAACTTTGTATTCGCCATCATTTATTTCAAAACCAAGAAATGCAGTAAAGGCAGAATATAATAAACCGAGTGAATGTGGGAAATAAATTTCCTTGAGAATTTTTATTTTGTTGTTTTTCCCAATCCCGATAGATGCAGTAGCCCATTCGCCAACTCCATCTAAGGTTACAATTGTTGCTTCATCAAATGGTGAACAGTAATATGAACTTGCAGCATGTGATAGGTGATGTTCTGAAAACAATATTTTTCTATCGTCAATTTGTAGTTTTTTTCTGATTTTTTCTTTAATCCAGAGTTTGTCAAGAAGCCATGTAATCATAGATTCTCTGAACACAGATGATGACTTTGGAAAATTTGATAGGGTAGTTTTCAAGATTCTTTCAAATTTTAAGAAAGGTTTTTCATAGAAAACAACATAATCTAAATCAGCAGGTTTTATTTTTCCACATTCTAAAACAAATCTTATAGCATTTTCTGGAAATCCAGAATCGTGTTTTTTTCTTGAAAACCTTTCTTCTTCAGCAGCAGCAATTAATTTTCCATCTTTTATTAGAACCGCTGCTGAATCATGATAATAACAGGAGATTCCAAGGATGAACATCAAGATTGCCTTTCTAAATCTTCTTTTGTTTTTATTGTAGAAAAGTTATTAATCCAATTCGATTCTTTTGATTTTATACTAGACTTATTCTGAGAAAATTTTATTACTAATGCAAATGGTATAACAAGTGTAAAATAAAAAATTGTTAAAAGTAATCTTGAATTGAAATTCCCAATTGCAGTTGTAATCTTTTTCCATTTTCCCCAGAATATTTTTAAAAAGGGTTTCATATTTGTATTAAAACATTGTGTAAATAAAAGGACCTAATGGGCTTGACTGAACAAAAAACATAATAATAGTAAAAAGTAGCAAAAAGAAAATAAGAGGAATTAGCCACCAGAGTTTCTTTTTCCATAAAAATCTGAATAATTCTTGAACGATTTTCAATTTTGTCTTCATTTTTTTTCTGGAGGAATCAAAATGTACTCATTTCTATCGGAATCAGTTTTATTATATTCTTCAGTTACATAGTTTAATAAGAGTGCAGTTGGACTTAAATTTCTAAATGCATGTGCAACATATGGCCCTGTATAAAGTCGGACAAATTTTTTATCGTTTGCATCTAAAATTAAAGTTATTCTTTCTTTAGTTTTTACATCTTCAAGAACAACTTCTATTCTTCCATGTGCAATTCCAAACCATTCAGAGAACCTTGTATGGTAGTGATTCCCTCTTACTACATTTGGTTTATCAAATGTCACAAAATATATTTCACCAAATTTTTTAAACTCTTCTTCCAGTTCGCTGTTTTTAAGAAATTCCACTAAATAACCCCGTTCATCTGTATGTTTTTCGCAAAATACAATTTTATAGTCCATTGTCATAATCTCCCTATTGTGTATAGAAATAAGTCAAAAAATGTAGAAGAAATGACTCTTAACTTCACAGCACCACTTTTACCAGTTTTTCTTGGTCTATGATTTATCTCAACTTCTTTTATTTTACATCCTTTTCTTAAAAGTTTTAAATATATCTCTGCATGAATAAACGCACTTTTGCTGTTTAATTTGACATTTTGTAATATTTCTTTTTTCAGTAATGCTACACTGTTTACATCATGAATACGAGTAGTTGCAATTAGACTTATAAGAATATTATAAAAAAAAGAGAATATTTTTCTTAATAATGAATCTTGCCTATTTTTTCTTAAACCCAAAATATAATCAAAAGTTTCTATATGTGGCAGTAGTTTTTTAATCTCAACCGGAGGAATCTGTCCATCTCCCGGAATAAAAAAGATCCATTCTTTATTTGGCAGAGTAAAAACTTCTTTAATAGTTTCGCCAAATCCTTTATTTTCTATATGATTGTAAATTTGAACCCTGTGTTCTTCTTTTGCTATTTCTTCAATTAAATTTTTTGTCTTGTCTGAACTTCCATCATTAATAATTACAATTTCATAATCATTAGTCAACTCTGAAAGAACAGTTTTGCTTTCTTTGATTAAATCCACTATTGTTGATTCATTATTGTAAGCAGGAATACTTATACTTATTGAAGTCATAATTTATATGGTTTATCTATAAATCCTTTGTCACATTTAATATCAAAAATTTTTCTCCTAACCTTGGCTGGATTTCCATAGGCAACAGAATTTGGTGGTATGTCTTTTGTAACAACACTTCCTGCACCAATTAGAGAATTTTTCCCAATAGTCACAAAAGGTAAAACAGTCACATTACAACCAATTTTTGCACCTTTTTTTATTGTTGGACCTCTCATACATTTTTTTGAATATTTGCAGCCAGGATGAGGGTCATTTGCTATAATTACTCCAGGGGCTAAAAATACATCATCTTCAATTGTAGTATATTGAGCAATGTAACAGTTGCAGTGAATTTTTACATTATTTCCAATTTTACAACCATAGTCAACTACAGAATTTGACCAGATTTGAAAGTTGTCGCCAATTTCATTTTCTTCGCGAATAACCACATTGTGTCCTGTTTGTAAGTTGTCACCAATTTCTGTACCTGAATAGATGACCGTTCCTGAGCGAATATTTGCATTTTCCCCTATTTTAAGTGTTGTAGATTTACCAGTATTTCTGTTAGAAATTACACCAAGTTTTGCAGTTTTATCAATTTTGCAGTTTTTTCCAAGTATGATATTTTTTTTCATTTGTAGAATTCTTTTATTGTCTGGCACACATATTTAATTTCTTCTTCTGTTAACTCAGGATACATTGGCAGAGAAATTACCTCTTTAGCAAGTTTTTCTGAAACAGGGAAATCGCCATTTTTGTATCCAAGAAAAGAAAACGCCTTTTGTAAGTGAAGCGGTATTGGATAATGAACTCCTGTTGCTATATTTTTTTCTGCAAGATAATCTCTCAGTTGGTCTCTTTTTTTTACACGGACAACAAACATATGGTATATTGGTTCAGCAAAATCTTTGACTTCAAGATGTCTGACCGGCAATCCTTCAAGAAGTATTCTATATTTATTTGCAATTTCTCTTCTTTTTTTATTTCTTTCATCAAGATATTTTAGTTTCACTCTCAGGATTGCTGCCTGTAAGGTGTCAAGCCGTTTGTTATAGCCAATTGATTCGTGTTCGTATTTTCCTGTTCTCCCATAGTCACGCATAAGTTTTATTTTTTTTGAGATTCCTTCGTCATTAGTTGTAATTATTCCGCCGTCGCCATAACATCCAAGATTTTTTGCAGGATAAAAACTGAAACATCCGCATAAACCTATGCTTCCTGTTCTGTGCCAGATGCCACCATTTAGTTTAACTCTTGCACCATGTGACTGCGCTGCATCTTCAATTATTTTTACATTATATTTTTCTGAGATTTTTATAAGAGAAGCCATATCCACTGGTTGGCCAAATAAATGAACAGGAATTATTACCTTTATTTTTTTATTCTTTTTCAAAATATCTTCTACCCGATTTAAATCAATGTTTGCTGTCTTTTCATCAACATCAACAAACACAGGTTTTGCACCGACATAACATACACTTGCAGCAGTCGCATAAAAAGTAAAAGCAGGTACAATTACTTCATCTCCTTCTTTAATTTCAAGTGCTCTAAGTGCAAGTTCAAGTGCCCCTGTTCCTGAGTCAACACCAAGAGCATATTTTGTTCCGCAATATTTTGCAAATTCTTCTTCAAAGAGTTGAAGGTCTTTTCCAAAGATAAAATCAGATCTTTCAAAAACATTATCAATTGCTTGTTTTAATTCATTTTTGATTGTCTCGTATTCTTTTCTTAGATTTACAAGTTCAATTTTCATTAGTACCCCTTTCTAATTTGTTCTAATTGTTGAAGTTCATCTTCAAGATAGATAATCACATTTAGTTTTTTTGCCCATTTCTTAAGATACTGAAAATCAATCTGTTTTTGAAATCTGAAAATATCTCTTATATCCTCAATATCTCTTGTTCTACCAGAAATTAGTTTAAGCAGAATTAAATCTTCTATGCTAACCAGTGGAATTTTTATGTTTTTGTATTTTATAAGTTTTATTCTTTTAAATATTTCATTCTGGTATTCAGTTCTGGCAATAAATAAGTCAATAAACATGTCTTGGTATTTAGTTGTCAAAAAAGGCAAATTGTGAATAAGTTTAATAGAATTTTCCTTATTGCAAGTGAATCCAGATTTTCTTAAATACTTTAAGAATACATCTAATTTTGAATTGTCAATTTTTATTATACCATCTATGTCATAAGTTAATCTTGGTCTACCCCAGATGTTTGTTGCAATTCCACCTGTAAATGCTATCTTTGCTTTTGCATTTTTACAGATTTCTGTCAGTTTTCTGATGACTGTTAAGAAAGTGTTCTTAATCATCTATGTTTTGATAGTGCTTTTAGAACCTTATAGTCAGAATTTAGATGTTCACCTCTTAACTCCTTAAATTTTTCTTTTAATTGTTTTTTTGTAAAAAAAGAAGACATTAACTTATTTGAAAAGTCAATTAACTCTAAGTATTGCCGAATTTTTTGTGTTTTATTGACAGATTTGTAATGCTTCATAATTTTTCTAATATGTGTTTATTTTCTTCAATCCATTTTATAAGAAGATTCAGCCCTTTTTCTATATTTATTTTTGGTCTCCAGTTTAGTTCTTTTTCAAGTTTTGTGTTGTCAGATACAAAAATTTTCTGGTCACCTGGTCGCCAATCAGAGAAGTTAAGTTTTATTTTTTTGTTTAATTTTTTTTCAAGCAATGATATAAATTCTAAGAGTGAAATTTGATTTTTATAGCCTCCGCCAATATTATATATCTGACCCTTTGTTTTTTTAATGTTTTTGATTGCAAGTTCAAATGCGTCAATTAGGTCATCCACATAGAGAACATCTCTTACCTGTTTTCCATTTCCATATATTGTTATAGGTCTATTAAATAAGGATTGAATTGCAAAGTGTGCTACCCAGCCCTGGTCTTCTATTCCAAACTGGTGTTGGCCATAGATACAACTCTGACGAAAAACAACCGTCTTTAAACCATAAATTCTTGAATAATCTCTGACATATTGGTCAGCAGTCCCTTTGCTACAGCCATAAGGAGAATGAAAATCCATAGGGAAATTTTCAGGTATTCCTTTTTTAAATTCCTGAAGTTCATATCTTGTTGATTTTTCAGAGATTTTAAGTTGTTCAAGTCCGCCGTAGACCTTATTTGTAGATGAAAAAATAACTATTGATTTTGGAGAATTTTTTCTTATTGCTTCAAGAAGGTTAAATGTTCCAATAGCATTTATTTCAAAATCATTTCTCGGGTCAACTACTGATGTTGTTACTGCAACCTGTGCAGCAAAATGAAAGACAACATCAATACACTTTTCTTTTTTCAAAATTTTATTTAGCGATTCAAAATCTCTGATATCAATTTTATAGAATTTTATTTTTCCCTGTTTTTTTATCCAGTTAAGGTTTATATCTGTGCCTTTTCTTGAAAGGTTATCTATTATTATTACTTCAGCGTTTTTGTCAATATATCTTTTTGCTGTATTAACACCTATAAAACCTGTTCCACCTGTAATTAGAACTTTCATCTTTTTTCCTCCAGTTTTATGTGGTTTTTAGATATAAATTTATTTGTGTTACTGAGAACCGATAACTTGAGAACAGAGATCAACTTATAATAGCAGGGTTAGAACTGTGTCTACATTTAGAATTCATACAAGTTTTTTCTCCTCAAGTTCTTTTTGTGCCCTCTCATAATAATCAACTGCTTTTGCTGTTTTTGCCCATTCAATAAGTTTTTTCATTCCTTCTTCAAAACTGAATCTTGGTCTGAATCCAAGTAATTTTTTTATTTTCGAGATATCTGCAAAACAGTGCCTGACATCACCCTTTCTGAATCTATTTGTTATTTCTGGTTCAATATTTTTATTATACAATTTTGAAATTGTTTCTGCAATTGATTTAATTGTAACAGGATTGCCTGTACCTACATTGAATACCTGATAGCTTGCTTCTTGTTTTTCAAGCGCAAGAACACAGGCATCTGCAACATCTTCTACATATATAAAATCCCTTGTTTGAAGACCATCTTCAAATACAACTGGTTGCCTATTATTTTTTATTCTTGACATAAAGATTGCCGCCACACCAGTATATGGATTTGAAAGCGATTGCCTTGGCCCATAGACATTGAAAAATCTTAAAACTACTGTCGGAATTGAGTATGTTTTCCCAATAATTAAAGACATTTCTTCCTGCTCTTTTTTTGTTAAAGCATATATTGAGTTGCAGTAGAAAATTGCAGATTCCGGTGTTGGAATTGGTTTAAGTTGACTATTGCATTTAGGACAATATAGTTCCCAATCTTTCTTTAAGAGTTGTTTTTCAGAACGAAGAGGTGGCCTTACATCTCCACAGTTTTTGCAATTATAAAGTCCTTCGCCATAACTTGACATTGAGCCAGCAACAACAAGTTTTTTTACTTTATTTTTTTCATTCACAAGGATATTGAGAAGATTTGCTGTCCCGGCCGTGTTAACATCTACATATTTTTTTATTTCATATTGGGATTGGCCGACGCCAACTTTTGAAGCAAAATGAAAAATATAATCACAAGTGGTTACAACTTTCCTAAGTTTTTTGTAGTCAAGGACATCCCCACGAATGAATTTTGCTTTTGGGTTGAGATAATCAGGCTTTTTTCCGTCAATATGAACCTGCCTGTCTAAATTGTCATAAACAATAACTTCATAACCTTTTTCAACAAGTTTGTCAACTAAAAATGAACCAATAAAACCTGCGCCGCCTGTTACAAGAACTTTAGACATTTTGTCTGGACTCCTTTTTCAATATTAAATGATAAAATCCATATACTGCAAAAATCATAATGTATGGTTCAATTGGTAAACGGTATCTTGCAATAGGTGCAATCAAATTGTGCATAATTCCATAATAGATAAAAAGAACTGTCAGAGGCGAATATAAAATTTTATTGGGTGATTTTATAAATCCATAAATTGCAAGTATTATCCAGAAAAAATGTAAAAGATAGATTATATAACTTAAAACACGAAATTTTTTTGAGACAAGAACTGCGCCCACGGGCTGAAACCAAAACCTGAGAAATTTTTTTATTGTAAGTTTTAAGAAACCAAGCGGGCTGTCAAAAATATTTTTTATTCCTTCCTTAAACATTTTTCGCTCGTTGTCAACAGGGTTGGGAAGATTGAATTTTTCAAAGAAATTCTGGTCGCGGTCTGTTTTGCATATTCCGTCCCATGGGATATAAGTTCCTGACCAAAAAAGTTCACCTGAACTTGTGTTTACCAGTAGAAATCTATCAAATGTCAAATAGTTTCTGACTGTCCAGGGGATAACCGGTATAAAACTAATAATAACACCAAGGATAAATGTTTTTAGCCATTTAAGATTTTTGATTTCAGGTATGAACCAAAGTCCAATTCCAAGAAAAAATATATAAAATATTGTCGTTGACCTGCAGATATTTGTTACACCAAGAAATAACGAGCCGAGAAGGAAAATTTTTTCTTTTCTATCTTTTAGCCCTTTATTCAAGAAATAAATTGTAACTGATAATAAAAAAGTATAAAGAGTTTCTGAGCCGATTATTTGTGTGTAAACAATCAACGGCGGATAAATACATAGTGCCAGGGATGTAAGATTTGCTATTATTTTGTTTTCAAAAATTTCACTACAAAGTAAAAATATAATTATGACTGTAATTGCTCCGATAATTGATTGAAAAACTTGAACAGAAATGAAGTTGTGTCCAAATAAAATATAAATTACCGCAAGAAAAATTGGATAAAGTGGTGGCCTTACATGTGTTGGCTTACCATCTGCTTCAATAAATCCATTACCCTGTGCGAGGTTCCAGCCAACCGCATCCCAGGAAAGAGTGTCATCCCAGGTGACAGGTCTTGGCGGCATAATAAGGATATAAAGTAATCTCACAAGAAGTGCAAAAACAAAAATCAAAAGAATATTTTTATCTAATTTATCCATGTATTTTTTATAAGCTGTATTGCATTTTCAATATTTTGTAGCAACTCATAGAAAGTTCTTATCTTAAACAATCTTTTTATCAGGTATTTTGGTCTTAAATAAAATTCTTTTACTGCTCTTTGACGCAACTTTTTTACATCTTCCTGATTTAAATATTTTGTTGACATTGCAATTTCTGTGCCTGATTGGTCCATAATTTCAAATTTCTCGTCAATAAGTTTTTCTGAGATTGCCTGTTTTCTTAAGTCAGTTCCTGCCCTTGGAACAGCAACATTAAATGATGCATAATCAAGTGGCAATTTCTTCAAAAAATTGATTGTTTCATCTGCTGTATCCTGAGTTTCGTCAGGAAGCCCAAATATAAAAGTTCCAACTGTTCTTATGCCAAGTTTACTGCAAGTATTTAATGTTTCTTCAATTTGTTTTTTGTTATATCCCTTTCTATATTTTGAAAGTATTTCATCACTTCCTGATTCTATTCCAAGAATTAAGGTATGGCACCCGGATTTTCTCATAAGTTCAAGTAATTCGGTATCTAAAACATCTACTCTTGAAAAACCAAACCATTTAAAGTTAAATTTGTTTTTTACCATTTCAGAAAGGATTTCTACTGTTTTTTTTCTGTTTGCACCAAATGTCTGATCAACGAAAAAAATTTCTTTAACTCCCAGTGAATCTATATATTTCAATTCAGAAATAACATTTTCTGGTTTTCTATATTTGTATTTAAGTTTTCCCATTATACAGAAACTACACTTAAAGGGACATCCATATTCTGTTAAAACAGAGCAATATTTTCTTGATAGTGTAAATGGATAACGATATGAAAGTTCTAAAAAAATCCCATGCCTTGGAACAGGAATTTCAAATTCTATTTGATTTGTTTCATCTTTAATTATTTCTCTTTTAGATGTTTTCCCTTTTACATAATCAATTATATTTTTTGATGTAAAATCAAGAACTATTCCATCAATAAATGAATAATCCTCAAGATATTTTTCAGTGTTCTCAAGAAAAATATCACCACAGAGAATAAGTTTCGTATCTAAAGTTTTTTTAAGTTCTCTAAAGAATTCTTTATCTTCTTCCCATGAGACAGCGCCACTCAATGAAATGACAAAATCGGGTTTTAATTTAGAAATTTTTTCAATTGTTTTTTCTGATGTCAGTTTTTCTACTATAGAATCAATAAGATGAATACTAAAATTTTCTTTCGATAGAATCCCGCTGATTATGACAAGGTCAATTGGGTGACTTATATAATTTGCCTGAGAGACCTTACTGCAAAAGTAGTCACGAATATATAATTTTTTCCCAGGTGGATTTAATAGTAGTATATTTTTCATTAAAACTTAATTTTATGAAATTTTTATTTCTCTGTCAATGAAAATCCTGTGCCACAGTTCAAGAACAAGCAATGCCCAGAGTTTATAACCGTGGTCATTTTTTCCTGTTATGTGCTCATCTATCAATTCTTTTAGTTGGTTTTCATCAAAATATCCTCTTTTGAGCGAGGGCTCTTCAAGTAGAATATCTTTAATATAATTCTTTAGTTCTTCCTTAAACCATTTACCAACGGGAATTCCAAACCCCTGCTTTCCACGATTTAGAATTTCAGAAGGAAATAAGTCCTTAAATGTCTCTTTTAAGATATATTTTGTTGTAAAAAAATGCATCTTCCAGTTAGAAGGTAAAGTTGCTGTAAATTCAATTAAGTTGTGGTCTAAAAAAGGTGACCTTCCTTCAAGTGAATTTGCCATACATGCTATATCCATTTTTACAAGAAGACATTCTGGAAGATAAGTCATTATGTCAGTATAAAATGCTTTATCTAAAATGTCATTTGCAGGGGCATTCAAGAATGTTTGCTCAAGATATTCATAAGCATTTTTTCCAATTAAAATTGATTTCATATTTTCTGAATAAATTCTATATTTTGTATTGTTATCAAAAAAACAGTGCCACAAAACATTTCTTCTTTCAGGTGGTTCAGAAAGGGCAGATATAAGACGATACATATATCTAAATTTACTTTTTGGTTTTGATGTTTCCGTATATGGAATCAGTTTAGAAAATTTTTCAGTAAAATTTTTCCCTAAAATTTGGAATGGCCACGAGAAGAATTTTGAACCCTTGAGTGCTTTATATCTTAAATAGCCAGCAAAATTTTCATCACCGCCGTCGCCATTTAGGGCAACAGTCACATATTTTTTTGTGATATTTGCTACATAATAAGATGGAAGCGCAGATGTATCAGCAAATGGCTGGTCATAATGCCAAATAATTTTTGGTAGAATATCAATGAAATGTGGCTTGACAATGAATTCGTTGTGTTCAGTGTTAAATCTTTCTGCAACAATTTTTGCATATTTTAATTCAGAAAAATCCTGGTCTTCAAACCCTATAGAAAAAGTTTTTACTGGTCTAGATTGAATCTGACTCATAAGACCGACAATTATTGTGGAATCATGGCCACCTGATAAAAATGCACCAAGTGGAACATCTGAAATTAAACGAAGTTTGGTGGATTCCGTTAATATCTCTCTAATTTTTTGAGATGCCTCCTCGAAACAAAGGTTTGTCTTTTTAGTAAAATCAAGGTTCCAGTATCTTTCAATTTTTATATTTCCGTTTTTGTTGCAGGTGATAATATGTGCTGGCTGTAATCTTTTTATTGATTTGAAAATTGTCCCAGGTCCTGGTATGTATTGATAAGTTAAATACAGGTCAATTGATTCAAAATCAATTTCAGGTGTGGTTTCTAAAATCTCAAGAATTGATTTCATTTCAGAAGCAAAAATTAAACTGCCATTTTGAATTGTATAAAAAAGTGGTTTTTTACCAATTCGGTCTCTTGCAAGAAAAAGTCTTTCTTTGTTTTTATCCCAGATTGCAAATGCAAACATTCCTCTTAGATATTCTACGCATTTTTCCTGGTATTCTTCATATAGATGAACAACAGTTTCAACATCTGTTTTTGTATAGAATTTATGTCCTTTTTTTTCAAGATTATTACGAATTTCCTGAAAATTATATATTTCACCATTTAGAACTATGCATAGAGTTTTATCTTCATTAAAAATTGGCTGATGACCTGTTTGAAGGTCAATTATTGCAAGTCGCCTCATACCAAGGCCAATATTTTTATCAACAAAAATACCTTCGTCATCAGGCCCACGATGGACTATGAGTTTACACATCCGCCTGATTTGTTTTTCCTCTACAGGATTAGTTTTGCCAAAATTAAAGATTCCGCAGATTCCACACATTGTTTTGTCATTGCGAGGACACGAAGTGCCCGAAGCAATCTCCTCCTCTCCCTTCCGTCATTGCGAGCTCCGAAGGGGCGAAGCAATCCACTCTCCATATTTGGATATTGCTTCCTTATAGATATTCTCAAACTTTTCTGCTGATTTTTGCCAGGTATAATTTTTCATCACAAATTCGCGGGCATTTTCCCCTATTTTTTTTCGCAAACTCTCATCCTTAATTAAAAGAATAACTTTTTCTGCAAACTCTTCAGGTGTATCAGCAATTAAAATATTTTCTCCATCAATAACATCAGGAATTCCTTCTATTGCAATAGATGTAGCAACTGTTGGTTTAGCCATTGCCATCGCTTCAAGGATTTTGATTTTTAACCCGGAACCAGATAACATTGGGCAAATATTCACTGTTGATTTTGCCATAAATGGACGAAGGTCTTCTGAAGAATCATCTATTATAATTAATTGATTGATCTTTCCAAGTTTTTTTATTTCACCAGTTGGATTTTTACCAACAATATAATATTTTACATTATGGATTTCTTTAACAACTAAAGGGAATATATGCTTTGCAAAATAAACTGCAGCATCTACATTTGGCTGAAAATTCATTATCCCACGAAAAATTATTGATGGATAATCTTCTTTGACATCCATTGGTGAAAAATAGTTGGGGTCTACTCCATAAGGTATAACTGAAATTTTTAATTCTTTATTAATATTGTTTTTAATGAGCCATTCTCTGTCTTTTGGCGAAACCAAGATAGTTTCTTGAAATTTTGGCATCATTTCATTTTCATATTTTTTCATTTTTTTATATTGTGCATAAAGATATAATTTTTTCAATATACTATTTTCTCTATTCATAGCCCTATAAAAAAGCATACTCATAGCATCAACTAAAAAAAATACAGACGGCATATCATCACTAATAAAATTTTTATAATACGAAGTGTTGACAAAAGTAAAATGTATTATGTCAGGTTTTATTTTATCAATTGAGTGAAGTAATTTTTCCTTGAACTTATGAGAATAAAATTGATATACACAAAATGGATTTTTTTGGAACAAAATATTATAAAGGCGCAAAAAAGGCGATTTTGGAATTTTTTTTCTGACAATATTCACACTTTTGCAGAATTTGTTTATTTCATCTATATTTTCTTTATCATTTTCTGTCAAGCTTAATAGATGAATTTCATGTTTAGTAGAAAGTTGTTTTATTAAATTATATGCATATAATTTAATACCTTCATTTGGCGGATATGGAAAACTATGTGTTAAAAAAAGTATTTTCATATTATTCCAAGTTCCTTATAGAGTTTTTCATACTGTTTTCTAACTATTTCATAGTCATATCTTGAAGCAATGATTTTTGCTTTTTCTGAATTTTCTTTTCTGAGTTGTGGGTCTGACAAATACTTTCTTATGTTATCAGCCAGTTGTTCTGCATTGTGATTTTTATGGAATAGTGCGCAACCTTTGAAAGCATCAAATGTGCCATAATCAGGAACACAGAGCGGAACTCCTGCTGAGGCAGCTTCAAAAACAGCGGTCCCCATTGCTTCTCCGTCTTCGTCAGAGGAATTTATGTAAATAGTTGCAGCGTCAAATGCCTTTAGTAATTCTTCTCCACTAAGATGTCCAGTAAAAATTACATTTTCAGTATTTATTTGTTTAAGAATTTCAGGAGCAATCTTAAAACCTTTATAAACACTTTTTGCTTCAAGGTTTTTCTTATAACCTGCTATAACTAATTTTATACCAGCAATTTTACATGCTTTAATTATTACATTAGGATTTTTATGATAACTTGTTCCTATACTGAATGCAAATGGTTCTTCGGGAAGCAAACCGTATTTTTTTCTGAATTCATCTCCCCCTTTCTTATTCTGACTGAAAAATTTATAATCCACGGGGAGCGGAATCACAGCAATTTTTTCTGGCTTGACGCCCTGTTTAATATAATTCTGTCTTGCAAATTCAGTTTGAACTATTATTTTATCATAATGATTAAATATAAATCTTCGCAGAAGAATTGCATACCATTTCTGGCCTATAAAATTGTTGTGAAAAGTATAGACGGATTTCCTCGCAAAAAAGCAGGCAAGTGT
>Ga0078972_1010632_pt1 | contig 17026 bp, 9 predicted proteins | sample YelNatPaOPGAMG01_FD_67568 | JGI IMG/M metagenome (GOLD analysis project Ga0078972, IMG submission 67568) | Hot spring thermophilic microbial communities from Obsidian Pool, Yellowstone National Park, USA - OP-RAMG-01 (SPADES assembly) (version 2) | ecosystem: Environmental > Aquatic > Thermal...
TAAGGTGGTTAAAAAAGAAATGCAGCCTGTGGAGAAAGAGTATCTTGAAGGCTATAAAATTTTTGAATCGAAATTTGCCGCCCTCTATGCCCGGGACAAAAAATCTTCTCAAAAAAATCTGAACGACTACCTAACCGGAGCTTTCAGCCGGGTTCAAAAGATTTATGATCAGCTATTAAAATAAATTAAATCTTCCCGGCAACCTGTAGGCCCGAGGGCCGTAAGATTGGTTCGGTTAGCCTGTCTCCCAGAAGTGACTGGCGCATGCCCTCTGAGGTTTAACTGGGACTGTGGTTAGAAGACCTGGAGAAAATGTATCAGAGATTAGCCAAAAAAAAGAATAGAAACGCACTCTTATCTTATGAGCCCACTCTTTGCTAAATTTCTGCTATTAAGTCGGAGTGGCTCTCCGCCTCAAGCCGGCTAAAACTTACCGCACATAAATCTCATCCAACAACATCCAGGCTTTCTGGCCGGCATTGCGAAAGCCAAGAGGAACGGTTCCGATGTTTACCGCCTTGACCCGGACATAGCGGGCTTCCCGGCCTTTCAGGCCGAAAGACAGCAGCCTGATTGCCGGTCCCTGAGGCTTATCCGGCGCCGGAGGGGGGAGTTCTTTTTCCACGACGGTCTCAAATTGTTTGCCATCGGCCGAGACTTCAGCCACCACCATCACCGGCAGAAAAACCCGACCGTTGTTGTTTTCAAAGCAGCTCAGTGTCAGTTCATAAACATCCCGTTTAACTCCCAGATCAAGAATGGCTTCCAGGTTGTTCTGGGCAAACCCCTGCCAGTTTCGGTCAGTTGATTCTGGTCCCGCTTTTATCAGGTCAATCAGGGTCTTCTCTTCAGCAGCACCGACCCGGGCCGGATCTGGAGCGGTGAAATAGATGATATCTTTAATCGGGAATGATTGACTGTAAAAAGCTGTAGCTACCGGGCTGGGCAATCGTCGGCGATGAAAAGCCAAGGCTTTCAGCACCGCATTGCCCTTGATTGACAAGGACTCTGAGAAGACGGGAGATTTTTCCGTCGGCTCGCTTCCGTCCAGAGTGTAGTGGATTTCAGCTCCCTCCAGGGGCACCCTGATAGAAACCGTAGCCGGTTCACCCGGGCTGACATAAGCAGTGGCCGGAGTTATCACCGGCTGAGGCACGACCGCAAACCTTTCGTAATCTGCCGAATTCCTTTCCAGAACATCAAACAGTTTTTGGACAGCTCGGGAAGCATCATTTTCATTGTAGGCCGCGGTAATAGCCAGAATTTTTATTCTGGGATTATCCGGAAGCTTAATCTCTTTTGCTCCGGCTGGCAGGTCAAGCGCATATTTGAACACATAACCATAGATATATGGTTGATTCCCTTCCTCTGGATGGTGAAGATGGGTGGTGAAAAAGGCCACCTCATCCTGCCTGGTATAGCCGGGTGTCACCCCGACATAAGTAAATTTTTCCCGGTCAAAATCAATCCTGGAGGCCGGGCCCTCAGCCCAGAGCCGGTTATCCCATTGTCCGATAAATCCTGACCAGTAGGCTACGGGAATTTCAACTTTTTTCTCACCAATTATGAAAATGCCTTTTTGATCTCCTTCAGAAGAAGCAGCCAGCAGATAAATGCGGTTAAAATTGCCTTCCGGAAGAGTGATTATCTGTCCTTGACAGGAAAGAGCATTTTTTGCGCCATCAAATTTGGGCCCAAGCTTAAAGGTTATACTGTCAGAAACTAAGCTCTCAGGCACCAATTCTGCAGGGTAGGTTCTGCCGGCTGAGTCAAATGAACCGTCAGCTCTCCGGTCGTCAAAGCTAAAAATATCAACATCATAAGGAAGGTCAAGAGGGACAGAAGCCGGCGTGGTCAGACTGCTTCTGGCCGGGTTTATTTTAACCGCAAAGGTTTTCAGACTATAAGGAGTCAGGTCAAAGAGAAGTTTCCCTTCCTTTACCTGAGCCAGTCCAATTTCTTCTTCAACTCCGTTCACTTCCCGGGCAGAAGTTAGGCCAGGGTAAAAACTCAAGCTGGCTTTTTTCACAGCCAGGCCCTTTGTTTCCACCAGTCTGATTATTATCTCATCAGAATTTTCCGCTCTTTTGACCGCTGAGATGGCTATGTCATCATGGCTGACCCTGAGGAAAGAAAAATTCTTGCCCAGATTTCCTTCATGTTTGAGCGTCTGAAAAGCAATCAAAGGCTGGTTCAGGCTTAAGGCCTGCTGGCCGCTGTTAGCCTGACGCCAATCTCCCTGATGGCCATAAATTGCATATAGAATCTCATGACGGCCAAAATCCTGGTAAGCCTGTTCCTTCGGCCAGCTTCGGACTCCGGGAGTGTAAAGAAGAGTCAGACGAACTATGTTATCAGTAGGTTTGTCGGAACCATATTTACAATCTTCAAGAACTGAAACTCCGTAGTTTCCGCTTTTATCCGTCAGGTCAAGCCACAGATGAGAAGGCACCTCAAATTTTTTTGGGTCATTGTTAGGACGCTGAATGGTTCCTACACCCCAGTTGTAAGTGGCCAGAGGATTGGAAACGGTTAATGGAAAGACCGCTTTTAGGGAAGATTCGCTGGTCGCCCAGTCAATCTGGTTCAGGAATTCTACCCTATCGGCTGCTCCTCCGGCAGCCAGTCTGACCACCTGCACGAATTTGGAATGTCTGGCTTCTCTTTCTATTTTTACAGCTACCCGGGCCGGTCCATTTTCCACCACCGTGATTCTGGCCGGACCTTCAACATAACCCACAGGTGGCTTCATCCGGTCTTCCCAATCCATATTCCAGGCCGGCCATTGCTGTGGTTTCTCATAATGAAAGGACAGGCGCGCTGCTGAAGCCAGCAGCTCCCGGTTGGCCTTCTTATCGAAAATACTGGAGATGTCTCCATCTCTGTTAATTTTTATTGAATAACGATTATTTTCTATGCCGTTGGAAGTAACTCTCAGTCCTGTGGCTAAACCGCAGGGCTCGGCTGAGGTTCTTACCTCATAAACGCTGAAACCAAGAGAAGGAACCTTGGCCAGAAAAAGTATCCTGGCTTTCTCAGCAGCGCTTTCTAAAACCTGAGAGGGCACCTCCTGCCCATCCGGACCGTAGACTCTGAACTGTTCGGCTGATTCCGGCAATTCTATCTCCGCTTCCACCACCTCTTCCCGGTCAAAAGCCAAGGAATTGAAAACCACCACCGGAATCCCAGAAACCCGCGTTTCCAGAGCTCTGATAACCCCGCCCGCAGAGTCTTTGAGCACACTCGTGAACTGGTTAGCTGCCAGGATTTCGTCATTCCAGGAAAATTCATAAGCCCGGGGTATGCTCGTCCCGGGCAGAATGTCGTGAAACTGAGCTCCAAGAACCAGGCGCCAGGCTTCATTTAATCTCTCACGATCATACTTTGCCCCGCCCAGCCAGTCAGCCACGACCGCCGCAGCCTCGGCTGAATAGCCCAGGAATTCATTCTTCCGGTTCCAGCGCTTCATGGCCGCCTGGGAAGTGATAGACCCGGCTGAATGGTTGGTCAGAAGAAACTCTCCCCGGTAAGAGGGCAGTTGCTGCTTCTGGTCTAAAGTCAGATTCAGGAAAAATTCATCGGCTCGGGCAGAGACCACTTTCAGGTCCGACTGCCGGCTGCTTTCAAGGCTCTGTTCCAGGTTCCTGACCGAATTTTCATCAGGAGCCCCGCCGGTATCCCCGGTGCCGAAATACATATAGTCAGCGTAAACTCCATATCTTTGTCCGTTCTCCAGAACCCTTTTTTTCCAGATTTCATTCTGAGTCAGGTCACCGGTTATTTTACTAACATAATCTCCAGGGTTTAAGGCAGCCACCACCGACTGACCGTCAGGCCCGTACCAGACTCCCACGTTGAACGGCACTCCAACCGCTGACCCCCAGGTCAATTTTTGAGTGGAAAAGCCTTTCAGCCCGCAGTGGGCCAAAATAGAGGGTAAAGATGCCGGAAAGCCAAAGCAATCCGGCAGCATATATTCTTTACTGCTGAAACCAAACTCTTTCTTGAAATATTGAGTGCCGTAAAGCACCTGCCTGATGATTGATTCAAAAGAGGGAGCCATTACGTCATTTTCTTCCAGGGACGAGCCGGAAGGGAACCATCTCCCCTTAGCTACATATTCTTTAACCTTCTCATATTCTTTAGGATAATATTCCTTCATCATCCGGTAGCGGTTGGCGCCGCTGAAATTGAAAACGTAGTTCGGATATTTTTCAAAAAGAGCAAAATTATCAACCATGGTATGCCAGATGTATTCTTTAATGGTCGTCTGATAATCCCAGCGCCACTGAGTATCAAGATGGGCATAACCCACAGTAAACAGGACTTTTTCCCTGGAAAGGTCTCGCCTGGTCTGGGCCTGGAGCGGAGAAAGACTCAATAGGTAAAAACTAAATGTAATAAAGCTAAATGTAATCAGGATTATAAAAACCCTATTGATCAGATTCTTTTTAACTTTTACGGCCATCTTCAACCTCACTTTTGGTTTAGGCTTAGCTTTATGATTTAAGAGAATTTTGCTCTTAATTTTTAGCCAAAGGCTATAATCTTATTTGTTTCTGTATTTCAATCGTAATATTCCAGCCCCAGATGGGTAATCAATTCTTCACCTTTCATATAGCGCAGGGTATTCTTAAGCTTCATCAGTTGGATGAACAGGTCATGCTCAGGATAGAGCTCGGGGGCACACATCGGACTCTTGAAATAGAATGAAAGCCATTCCTGGATACCCCTGAAGCCGGCTCTCTGAGCCAAATCCATGAATAATACCAGATCCAGGACGATGGGAGCCGCCAGAATACTATCCCGGCAGAGAAAATCAATCTTGATCTGCATCGGATAGCCCAGCCAGCCAAAGATGTCAATGTTATCCCAGCCTTCCTTATTATCTCCGCGGGGCGGATAATAATTAATACGAACTTTATGATAAAACTTACCATAAAGCTCTTGATAGACTTCAGGCTGCAGAATATACTCCAGGGCTCCGAGTTTGCTCTCTTCTTTGGTCTTGAAGGACCCAGGGTCGTCCAGAACCTCGCCATCCCTGTTCCCCAGAATATTGGTAGAGAACCAGCCGTTAAGCCCGAGCAATCTGGCTTTTAATCCCGGAGCGATGATGGTTTTCATCAAAGTCTGACCGGTCTTAAAATCCTTCCCAGCGATGGGCACACTGTGCTGGCGAGCCAGCTCCACCATAGCCGGAATATCAACCGTCAGGTTGGGTGCCCCATTGATAAACGGCACCCCCGATTTTATAGCGGCATAAGCATAGATCATGCTCGGGGCAATGGCCGGATGGTTTTCCTTCATGGCTCTTTCCAGAGACTCAACCGTTTGATGCACGGGTTCAACTTTCATAAAAACCTCAGTGCTGGCACACCAGATCATCACCAACCGGTTCAGCGAATTTTCTTCCTTAAACTTTCTTATATCCTCCATAAGCTGAAGCGCCAGCTCATATTTATTGGACCCGCTCTTCTTGTTAGGTCCATCTAATTTTTTAACATAACTCCTATCAAACACCGCCGGCAGAGGTTTAATCTTTTCCAGTTCTTCTCTTATCGGGTCCAGATGTTCTTTGCTTAAAACTCCCGCTTTTAAGGCAGCTTCGTAAGCGGTGTCAGGGAAAATATCCCAGGCCGTAAACACCAGATCATCAAGTTCAGCCAGCTCTACAAAATCCTTTATCTTGGGAACTCGCTTCTCGGTCCTCTTGCCCAGTCTGATAGTCCCCATCTGAGTGAGAGAACCAAATGGTCGGCCCAAGCCCTTTTTTGTCAGCAAGACTCCAGCAATAAAGGTAGTGGCTACTGCTCCCAGTCCCGGAATCATCACTCCCAGTTTCCCCTGAGGTTTCTTAATTTCAATCTTATCTTTCATTGCATCCTCCTGTTTGAAAAAAATCCAGGAAACATGAAATCCTTTAATACCGAAATTATTATCACAGGCCAGAACTTTCTTCAAGTTTACCTTATTCCCAGGTATTTATAAAGATAAACCAAGTACAGCTATTTTCTGGTTTGATTTTCGTCAACTTAATAATTATAATCATCAAAAAATGATTAATTATGAAAATAAAGGCTTCAGATTTCTGCCGACCAAACTGATTATTTTTATCCTGGAGATTTTTGACCGAATTTCACTTTTTTTTGTCCGGCTGAATTTTAATCCCAATTTCCTGAGCTTCCTTGGTCTGATTGCCGGAATCGCAGTTGGAATCTTTTATGCCCTAAATCAACGGGTCTGGGCTCTGGTTTTTCTGGCCATTTGTGGCATGCTGGACATTCTGGACGGCAAGGTAGCTGCTAATAGCAATAAGAAAACTCTTTTTGGAGCCATGTTTGATTCCAGCCTGGACCGTTATTCAGAGTTTGCTATTTACCTGGGCCTGGGATATTACTTCAAGAAGTCCTGGATGCTTTTGCTATTGGCTTTAGCCTTTCTGGGTTCAACGATGGTCAGCTATACCCGGTCCAGGGCCGAAAGCCTGGGAATAGACTGCCGGCTGGGGGTGATGCAAAGGGCGGAAAGGATCGTTCTGCTGATCATCGGCACTCTGGTTGGAATCTTATCCCGACGGTTTGATTTAGTCATGAGCATAGCCATCATCATTCTGGCCGTTGCTTCTCATTTTACTGCCTGGCAGAGAATCGCTTATGTTTATCATTTTGAACGAAAAAAGAAAAAAGGAACTGCCTAAATTCCGGCTCCTAATAACTTGAGATGAATCTATTTCCCCTGTTCTAGATTCTTCTTTTTTCTGGCTGCAATTTCTTGTTTTCTTCTCTTGACCCAACCGGGTTTTTCCACCTGGCGGGCCCGGGCAATAGCCAGGGCTCCATCAGAGACGTCCTTAGTAATCGTAGAGCCGGCAGCAATGTAGGCTCCCTGTCCAACTTTAACCGGAGCCACCAGCTCAGTCCCCGAACCTATAAAAGCTTCTTTCCCTATAACGGTCTTATTCTTTTTTTCTCCGTCATAATTGCAGGTAATTGTCCCCGCTCCGACATTAACTTTATCTTCTACCCTTGCATCCCCGAGATAACTCAGATGCATGGCCTTTGACTCTTCTCCGAAAACTGTTTTTTTCATCTCAACAAAATTCCCCACCCGGCTTCCCCGTCTCAACCAGGTCCCGGGCCTTAACCTGGAGAAAGGTCCGACTTGAGCTTCATCTTCTATCCTGCAGCCTTCTATCACCGTGGAACCGTAAACTTTTACCCTATCACCGAGCCGGCTGTCTCTAAGGTGACAGTGTGGATAGATCAAACAATCTTGCCCGATTCTGGTCCGGCCTTCAATCATGACCGAAGGATAGATGACCGTGCCTCTTCCTATGCTGACTTCAGGATCAACCCAAACCTCATCCGGAGACAGAAAGAATACTCCCTGAGCTTCCAGCTCTGAGATTTTTTGCTTCCGGAGGAAATGGGCTACTCTGGAAAAATCCGAAATTGAGTTGACCGTAATAAAATGGCCTTTGTCCTCATCTTTTATCCAGTTAAAGCCGATCCTTTCCTCATCAGACCAAGCGGCTTCCACCAGAGAGACTACATCCAGCTGGCCTGATTTTTTGAAGGGTCTGGCTCTGTTCAGCCAGCCGGAATCAGGGCCAATTCTAACGACAGCCAGTCCGGGATAAACGAAATAATCTTCCGATTCCTGTCCAGAATCTGATTTTATCTTTTCGGCCATGAGCGTCAGGTTGTTGTTGCATCTTTGATGGAGTCTCAAAGCCCTGACCAGGATAAGCGGGTTGGTCAAGAAAAATTCAAGGGAGAGGAGAATCAGATCTCCTTCAAAACGAGAGGCTACCATCTGTTTGACAATATCCTTAAGGGAGACGTTTTTTTTCTTCTCCAGAAATTTAATCTGCAGCCCCCGGCTGTTTATCGCTGATCTCAGGCCTTGGCCCGCAATCACTCCTGTAAGAAAAGGCCTGGTTTTTTTAATTTGTCTTAAAAGATGATTGACGATAGCTGTGTCTGAAATCACACTGGGGAGGGTTTTTTTCTGGTCGCTTAAGGCTTCAACTGGGCTGATTACGACCAGAATTTTCCTTTTCATGCCAGCTTGACCAGAACCTTAAATCTCTTATCTTCCCAGAGCGGCTCAAAATCGGGCTCGTTTTGAGCCATAACTGCCATGGTCTTATCTTTTTGAAGTGCTTTTTTTAAAAATTCTAACCCCTCTTCTTGCTTACCACTCTGGACATAGGCAGTGGCCATTAAATAATAAATTTTCGCTTCTTCTCTCTTATACTCCAGAGCCTTTTCCAGAAGTTTCAAGGCTCCCTCAAAATCACCCTGATTTATCTTCATCTGGCCATAAAAAAGATAATCTTCCAGGTTCCTCAAAGAAATTGATTCTTTTTTGGGTCCTCTCTTGCAGATGCTGAGATAAACTTTGGCTCGGTCTACAAGTTCATGCTCTTCGGGATATTTTTCCATCAGGCTTTCAAAAGAGTCAACCGCTTTCTCATAATCACCCTTACGAAAGTCTTTTATTCCCTGATTGTAAAGGCTTAAAGCCTTCTGGTAATCATCTTTCTTCAATTCTTTCACTGCTCTCTCCTGCCACACCAAAGCTTAATTATGTGCTATTTTACAACATAGAGATTGGTTTGACAAGCTGGCTTCTGGGGGAAAAGAAATATCTGTGACCTGATGCCAAATGTCAATTTTTATGCTAAAATCCTGGCGTGAGAGTTCTCTTAGAAGAAATATTAGAAAAATTATACCAACAAAAAATAACTCCTCCTCAGGCTCTCCGACAATTAGAGGATTTCCCCTACCAGGAACTTAGCTTCGCTAAGGTGGACCATGCCCGGGAACTTAGGAAAGGAACCCCGGAAATAATCTTCGGGCAGGGCAAAAAACCAGAACAATTAGTAAGCATTGCCAGAGCTATCTTAAAGAAAAAAAACAATTTACTGATAACTAGACTGAGTCCGGAAATCTATAAGAAAATAAAGAAAAAACTACCTGCAGGTAAATATCATGAAATAGCAGGTTGCTTCACCACCTTTAAGGTTAAACCACCTGCCGGTAAAGGGACAATAGAGGTTCTGTCCGCCGGGACTTCAGATATTCCTGTGGCCGAGGAAGCGGCTATAACCTGTGAATTTCTCGGGAATAAAGTGGAGAGAGTTTATGATGTTGGCGTAGCCGGTTTGCATAGGTTACTCAACCATTATCAGCAACTTAAAAAGGCCAGGGTCCTGATAGTGGTTGCCGGGATGGAAGGGGCCCTGCCGAGCGTGGTGGCCGGTTTATTTCAGGCGCCGGTCATAGCTGTCCCGACCAGTGTGGGTTACGGAGCGAATTTTGGCGGGCTCTCGGCCCTTTTAGCCATGTTAAACGCCTGCCCGGGCGGGGTGGCAGTGGTAAATATTGATAACGGATTTGGAGCTGGCTATCTGGCCAGTTTAATAAATCATCTATGATTTTTCTGTTGGAAAAAAATGAAATTTTTAGGACTGTTTGCTTGACAACCACCTGCTCTGAACCTATTTTATATGAGAAAAGCAAACCTTACATAGCCTAATGGAGATAACCGAAAAGATAAAAGAGGCTGCTTCCATCATTGAAATAGCCTCCCAGTACACTACCCTTAAGAAACGCGGGAGAAAATGGGTAGGGCTTTGTCCTTTCCATTCAGAAAAAGACCCATCTTTTACTGTGGATGAAGAGAAACAGCTTTTTCACTGTTTTGGCTGTGGAATAGGCGGCGACCTTTTTTCGCTGGTTATGGAGAAAGAAAACCTGACCTTCCCCGAAGCGGTTAAATATCTGGCAGAAAAATATAAGATTCCTCTGCCCGAAACCAGGAAAAGTTATAAGGAATCCAGGCTGGAAGAGAAGATTTTTGAGATAAATGAAAAGGCTCTCAATTACTTCAGAAATAACCTGTATAAAACTGCTGAAGGCAAGAGAGCTTTAGAATACCTCAGAGAGAGACAGTTTTCAGAAGAAACTGTGAAGAAATTGAAGATTGGCTATGCCCTCAATTCCTGGGATGCGCTCTATCAGACCTTCCAAAAGAGTTATAGTGCTCAGGACCTGGAAAAAGCTGGATTGATCATCCCCGGGCAGAAGCCAAACGAATTCCGGGATAGATTCAGAGGCCGGATAATTTTCCCTATTTTTACTCTTACCGGGCGGGTAGTAGCTTTCGGTGGCCGGACGATTTTTGAGGCACAACCAAAATACCTTAACTCACCAGAAACTCAAACTTTTACCAAAGGCCAGATACTTTATGGTTTGAATTTTACTAGAGAGACAATCCGTAAAGCTGGAGAGATGATTCTGGTGGAAGGTTACGCTGATTTTGCCGCTCTGTATCAAGCTGGAATCCAGAATGTGGCCGCTTCCATGGGCACCAGTTTAACTCCTCAGCAGGCTGCTCAGATATTAAGATATGCCCCCAGGGTCATCATCAATTATGACGGAGATGAAGCTGGGCTGAATGCCGCCCTCAGGGCTATCCCCATCTGTCTGGAGAAAGGTTTACAGGTCAGAGTCCTGGTCCTGCCCGAAAAGCTTGATCCCGATGCTTTCATAAAAAAATATGGACCGGAAAAATACCAGCAGTTGGTCAGGAAAAGCCTGGATGGTTTCAGGTTTTTGCTGCTCCGTTATTCCAAGGGGATAAACCTTAATATTCCGGAGGAAAAGAGCCGGGTCGCCAGGATGGTCATCCAGGAAATACAGCGCATCCCGGATTCAATTGTCCGGGATGAGTATCTGCAAAAAGTGGCTGAGTTCTTCAAAATTAATGAAAATCTTTTGAGACAATTAGCCGAAGAGAAAAACAGAAACGTAACTACCAGGCCAAAAGAAGAAAAAGAAATCTTTCTTCCGGCTGAAAAAAGACTCCTCCAGCTAATCTTAAATCAGGAAGAGATCTTGCCCTTGATAGTAAATGAATTTGACCCTTCCTGTTTCCAGGGGCTGGCCAGTGAGCCCGTCTGGAAGTATGTTCTGGATTGCTTCAATCAGGGTCAGACCTGGAAATTTGCCGGGTTGCAGGAAATCTTAGACTCAAAGCTTTTGAGCCAGCTCTCCAGGACTTTACAAGAAGACATCCCCAGCGGTTCTATCGGTGAAGCTCTGGACTGCTTAAATTCTCTGCGGAAAATCAATCTCCAAAAAAAGCTCAAGGAAATTCAAAAAGAGATTGCCCTGGTTGAAAAAAAGGGCGATAAGGAAAAGTTGATGACCTTACTTTATCAGAAGCATGAACTTACCAGGCAGATTTTGATGCTCTAAAGAAAAGAGAGGAATGCAAAAAATTTAACTTGGATATCAATAGAAGTTAATAAGGAGGCCAGTAAGTGGCGTCGGATGAAAAATATCAGAAAGAAGAAATCCTCCAGCTTATTTCTAAGGGAAAAAGACAAGGTTTCTTGTCCTGGGAAGAAATAGACCAAACTCTAGGTGATGAGTTCGGAGCTGAAGACGACTTTGATGATTTTCTTTCCTCAATGGATAGCTATGGGATTAAAATCCTTGATGCTCAGCAAAGAGAAATCTTGCCCTTTCCGCCCAAGAAAGTCCCGATATGCACCCATGGACTGGAAAGAACCACAGACCCGGTTAAGCTATACCTAAGAGAAATGGGGAATATTCCCCTTCTTACCCGGGAAGGCGAAATAGCCATCGCCCGAGAAATTGAAAGAGGCGAGAAAGCCATCATCAAAGCCTTGTCTAAAACTCGTCTGGTCCTGACCAACATTCTCCAAATAGAGCAGAAAGTGAGAGATTTCCCCGAGACCATTCAAGAATATTTTGATTTCAATGATGAAGAGGTAGCCGAAGACAGATTGCTGGAAAAACAGCAAGAAATACTGGGCAAAATAAAGACCATCAAGGACCTGACCCACAAGTTGGATGCTCTTCCCCGTAGAAAAAGATATAACTTCGCCCGCGGCCGGATCATCGTCAAACTCAGCCGCTTGATTCGCGATCTTAACTTACAATCTGGACTCAGAGAAGTGGTGATAGAACAGTTAAAGGACAAGTTGCGGGAGATAAACGAGCTTGAATACCGAAAAGAACAATTGGAAAACTCCCTTAACAAAAAGAGTCGGCCCGGTCAAACTAAAGGGAAACCAGGGAAGCTGAAAAAAGCCAGACCGGCTGTTTCCATAAAAGATAAAAAGTTTATTGAAAATGAGATTAAGAAAATAAACCTGGAAATAAAAAAGATAGAAAAAGATATCGGCCTTGATTCACCATCTCTAAAAAAAGCTGTCCGGACTATCATGATGGGCAAGAGTACTAGCGAGCAGGCTAAGAAACAGCTGGTGGAAGCCAACCTCAGATTGGTTGTCTCAATCGCCAAAAAATACTCCAATCGTGGCTTGCAATTCCTGGATCTAATTCAGGAAGGAAATATGGGGCTGATGAAAGCCGTAGATAAGTTTGAATACCGTCGGGGTTACAAATTCTCAACTTACGCTACCTGGTGGATCAGACAGGCAATTACCAGAGCCATAGCTGATCAGGCCAGGACCATCAGGATCCCGGTTCATATGATTGAAACCATCAACAAACTGGTCAGGGTCTCCAGACAATTGGTCCAGGAATTGGGACGGGAACCAACCTGTGAAGAGATTGCCAAAAAAATGGATATGCCGGTGAGCAAGGTTCGGAAAATTATCAAAATCGCTCAGGAGCCGATTTCCCTTGAGACGCCCATAGGCGAGGAGGAAGATAGCCATCTGGGCGACTTCATTGAGGATAAAATTCTGCCATCGCCTCCAGAAACAGTCATTCACCAGAGTCTGAGAGAGCATATAGAAGAAGCCCTAAAAACTCTCACCGACCGGGAGTCCAGAGTCCTCAAAATGCGTTTCGGACTGGGGGACGGGAATGAGCATACTCTGGAAGAGGTAGGTCAGCAATTCAAGGTCACCCGGGAAAGAATCCGCCAGATTGAGGCCAAAGCTCTGAGGAAGCTCAAGCACCCCACCCGGAGCAAAAAGTTGCGTTCTTTCACCAACAGCTTCTGAAAAGCCTTAAGGCTCCTCCTTAAAAAGTGTGGTGACTTTAGCAATTTTTTATCATGAATATCTGGTCCTGTATCCGACTCAACCGACTCTTCTGTATGGAGAAAAGTAAGCTTTTTAAAAGCCTTATCCTGGCTCCTTTTTAAGAATAAAATGAGAAAAAAATGTGTTTTAATAAGAGAAATGATTTATAGTTCGTCTAAAATCTTTTAATTTATTGAACTTAAAAAAATTACAGACGCTATAAGCATAATAAATTATCACACTTTTTACGAATGAGCCTTTTCATGCTTGACATCACTTTGGGCTGTGATTTATATTGCCAGGGTTAGTGTCACGATGATTAAATTTAAATCTTATAATTCCATTCTGATCTGGATATCAGACCGCCATTTCTCATACAGCCCAATGTCTTCGTCAGCACCGAATAATCTTCCGAGCAAGCTCGCAAACAATAAGACTATCCCGGGTAAGAGAAAGGAAAGAATTTAATAGAGAATTTAACTCCAATGAGTGTCATCAGCAAGCCAGCAAAAAATCTTAAGCCCAGGGCCTTCTGCCATTTATTCTGTCATTTCTTCTGCTCTTTCTTTTCGCTACTTATTTCCCTTTTCTTTTTTATTTTCATTCTAACCTTTTTCCCGGGGTCAGCCTGGGCTCAGCAGCCTCAGGCCGGGCCTCAGTCCCAGATCGTCAAAGCCGTAAAGGTAGAACGTGGTCCGACCCTCGACGGAAGCCTGAACGATGAAGCCTGGAAACAGGCCATCCCCTTTACCGCTTTTCGCATGGTCTTTCCCCGGGAAGGCGAACCTACCGAGACCACCGAGCTGCGCATCGTCTACGATGAGGCCAATCTTTACCTCGGCATCTTTTGCTCTGACAGCCAGCCCTCCCGTATCTCCGCCAACACCATGGCTCACGATGCCTTCGACGATGAAGTCGGCGATGACATAATCAAGGTGCTGCTCGACCCCTTCCTTGATAAACGAAACGCCTACCTCTTCGTGGTCAACGCCCGCGGAGCCCGGAGCGAGGGCCTGGCCTTCGGCGAGCATTCCAGCCTTGACTGGGACGGCATCTGGGACGCTCGCAGCCGCATCCGTCCCGACGGCTGGAGCACCGAAATCAAAATTCCTTTCAAGACCATTTCCTTCAAGCCCAACCTCCCCTACTGGGGCCTCAACCTGGAAAGGTACATTCCGAGAAAACAGGAAACCATCCGTCTGGCCGCGGTCAGGCAGGACAACCATTTCAACAACGCTGCCGAGGCTGCCCGCCTTGAAGGAATCCGCGAGCTCAAGCTCGGGCTGGGCCTCACCTTCCGGCCGTACGGGACATCGCGGGTGCTGAAAGACCATACCGAACCCGAGAGCACCGATTACCAGTGGGATGGCGGCTTTGATCTTTATAAGAATTTCACGCCCAATTTCGTCGGGGCAGTGAGTTATAACACCGACTTTGCCGAAACCGAGGTGGACGAGCGCCGCATCAACCTGACCCGCTTTCCGCTTTATTTTCCGGAGAAAAGGACTTTCTTCCTGGAAGGCTCGGAAATTTTAAGGTTCGGAACAGCCTCAACTGAGAGCTTTTCGCCATTTTTCAGCCGGCGGATAGGGCTTTACCAGGGCCAGCAGGTGCCGCTCCTGTTCGGGGCCAAGGCCTACGGACGGCTCGGCAACACTAACCTGGCTTTTCTTGACGTAATGACCGACCGCTGGCCTGACCTCGGGCTGGCCCGGCAGAATTTCTTCGCCGGACGGATTTACCAGAATATCCTGACCGAGAGCAAAGTCGGGTTCATTTTCACCTCGGGCAGTCCAACCGGGGAAAAGAACACCCTGGCCGGGCTGGACCTGATTTACCAGACCTCGCGCTTCCAGGGAAACCGGAATCTGCAGATTGGGGGCTGGTATGTCTACAACTGGAACTCAATCCAGACCGGGCGGCACCAGGCCTTCGGTTTCAAGATTGATTATCCCAACGACCTCTGGGACATCGTTAGCTCTTATTCGTATTATGGGGACGCCATGGACCCGGGACTGGGTTTCCTGCCGAGGAAGAACATTCAGAACTTTTCATTCGGAATGGCCTACATGCCCAGGCCGGAGAAAGGTTTTATCGGCCGGGCCATCAGGAAGTTTTATCATGAATTAAGGCTAAATTTTTACTGGGACCTCAGCGGAAACCTGGAAACGCGGACTATTTCATTAGACCCGTTTGATTTTCAGACTGAAAGCGGCGAGCACTTTGAGTTTGCCATCACCCCTAAGCGGGACGTGCTCCCCTACGATTTTGAAGTGGCCGAAGGTGTCGTCATTCCCAGAGGAGGCTATAATTTTACTGAGTTTAAGGTGGAGTTCCAGTCGGCTTCCCACCGCCCGGTGAGCCTCAACCTGGAACACAGGTTTGGCCAGTTTTATTCGGGTCGGCTCCAGGAGACCGAGCTCGGGCTGAATATAAGATTGAAGGGATATACCACGCTGGCCATAAGCACCGACTTTGTCCGCGGCAACCTGCCCCAGGGTCGGTTCAGCGAGAATGTTTTTCAGGCCAAGGCCGACCTTTTCCTATCACCGCGAATCGGTCTGATGAATTACATTCAATACGACAACGTGTCCAGGGAACTGGCCATTAATGTCCGTTTCCGCTGGGAGCTTTCTCCCGGGAATGTCATCTTCCTGGTTTACAACAAAAACTGGGAGCGAAGCTGGGACCCGATGAGCCGCTTCCTGCCGCTCCAGGAACGCGGTGTCTTCAAGGTCCAGCTTTCCATCCGACCCTAAAAATCGGTATAAAAATCGGGACACTCTATAATTTTCCTATTTTTCCCTCTGTCCTTCCATATCCCCACCTAGACAGAATGTAGAGTGGCAAATTCGGAAAAATGTAGAGTGTCCCGATTTTTTTGCCTGCCCACATAGAATGTTTAGCGAGAAAATAGGAAATATGTAGGATGTCCCCCTTTTCAGCGCCAGATAGATTTGATATAAGGAAGAATTGGAATTGCTTGATTCATAATATTACAAAGAAATTAAAGGAGGACGGAGATGAATAAATATCGTCGGCCTGCTCAACCCCGGCCCGCAAAAAAATGCCAAAAACCAAATAAGGTTTTTATTTTATTATTTCTATCTTTAATTCTCGCTTTTTCACTCATTTCCTCTGGCTGCAGGCAACCGGCCAGTGTCGTCTATCTGGATGAACTTGGAGCCCAGCATTTTACCGCCGGCTGGAGCGAAACCAAAGCCAATAAATCCATAGATGGCAATCCCCTATCCGTTGCCGGCCAGGTTTTTGAGCGCGGCCTGGGCACCCACGCTGAGAGCCAGTGCCGGATAAAGCTTGACGGCCGGGCCGTAAGTTTCCGGGCCCTCGTCGGCATTGACGATGAGGTCAAAAAGACCCAGCGCGGCGCGGAGCGGGCCTCGGTTGAATTCATCGTCTCCGCCCGCGACCAGCAAAACAACCCCCAGGTTCTCTGGAAAAGCGGCCTCCTCAAAGCCGGCGACCCGGCCCGCGAAGTCAAAGTAAGCCTGAAAGGCTTCAGCTCGCTCGACCTCATAGTCACTGATGGCGGCGACGACATTTCCTACGACCATGCCGACTGGTGCCAAGCCCGCATCGAATACCGCGGCAACCTACCAGAGCCAGTCAAACCCTATGCGGCCGAGCCTTACATCCTGACCCCGCCGCCCACGCCCGAGCCTATAATAAATAGCCCGAAAGTTTTTGGCGTGCGTCCGGGCTCGCCATTCCTTTTTACCATAGCTGCCACCGGCAAACGCCCTATGACCTTTGCCGCAGAAGGGCTTCCCGCCGGCCTGAAACTCGACTCTTCCACCGGCCGAATCACCGGTTTCATTGACAAGCCCGGCACCTATCAGGTGAAATTGATAACCAGAAACAAGCTGGGAACGGCCGAAAAAATGCTCAGAATAGAAGTCGGCGACAAAATCGCCCTGACACCACCGATGGGCTGGAATAGCTGGAACTGCTGGGGTTGCTCCGTGACCG
>Ga0078972_1010633_pt1 | contig 17024 bp, 14 predicted proteins | sample YelNatPaOPGAMG01_FD_67568 | JGI IMG/M metagenome (GOLD analysis project Ga0078972, IMG submission 67568) | Hot spring thermophilic microbial communities from Obsidian Pool, Yellowstone National Park, USA - OP-RAMG-01 (SPADES assembly) (version 2) | ecosystem: Environmental > Aquatic > Thermal...
TCCTTTTTTTATAATACATTCAGCTTTGAGATTGTTTTTTTCTGCTTCAAGGAAAAGTTTTTTTAATATAGCGGAAGCCTTTTCAAACTTTGCTTCCTTTTTATGAATAAAACAGAGATATATTGAGGCATTATTGAGCTTGGCAAATTTTAAGACATACCGTGCAGATGCCTCTGATGTAATAGTTTCATCAATCTCTGCAAGAACCTTTTTATACATTTCTGTCTTTTATTTTACATTAAACCAACAAGATGTGACTTTGAAAAGTTTAAGAATATAAATAAAAAGGATTGAACTGGAACGCCAAATACAGAAGTAAGTATAATAGGGATTAATTCAATTTGTATTGAGAAAAGTCCATTTTGTGTCTGATACTTTAAAAAGGGAGAATAGATATATGTCAAAATTTGAAATAGGCTCTACTACTGCTAAAGGTGGCTTTGCAAATGAAAAGGCGATTTGTAACAAATTTAATAATTGGAAAACAGACAAGGAAGCTCAAATCTGGCTTCAGATTATGGGGTATAACCTAAGTGAAATAAATTCAGTAGAAGCAATTCAGATACCGACTATAATGAAAAAGGAAGATGTTGAAAAATTGGGTTTTAAAGAAACTTTTGAAGAATTAATGAAGTTTAAAAAGGCAGATGCTCAGATAAGGATTATGATTACTATCGGGAAAATTATAAAAATTGAGAATTTGTCGTTAAAAAAGGCAAATTCTGATGCAGATTATAATCAAGTGGATAAAAGATGGGTAGATACATACAAAGAGATGTGGAATTTTGATAATGAGATAGCTTTGGGGTTGAAACTCTTTACAGGAGAAATAAATCCTTCTTCCAATCCTGAACTAATTAAAGTGGAAACCTTAAGAGATAAAAAAAGGCGAAGAGTATTTCTTGATGAGCTTTCTGAAGAATTAAAAGAAAAAATTATAAAATTTTTTAGTGATAATAAAATCCTCGCTGTGTCAGACATTTTGAAAGGAAGAGGTGGCTTATCTGCCAATTGGATGTTAGTTACAAGATATAATAAAACCAATGATACAACTACCTGGATACTGAAGGATATTAATACAGCAATGAATTTCTTTGGTTGCGGTGATGTTAAAATTTCACCGAAAGGAAGTTTATATATTGGAAGGATTACTATGCAAAGGAAAGGTGGCACACCTGACCCAACAAAATTACAATTTAAAATTAAACCTTGTGAATTATTTAAACTGGATGAGTAATTTATGATTATCCTATCAAAGGTAAAATTTGACTTAAGAGACCCAGATGAACTTTATTTTGCTCAAAGAGAAATAGAGTCGCTACTTAATACAAAAACAAGATTTATCAAAACAATTGCTTCGCTTTTTAAAGAAAGACCATTTAACTTACTTGATGACGAAGTTGTTCATTTAATTAGCAGGTTGGTTTATATGGGCGAAGGACAAGGATTCTTGGCAGATATGCCACCTACTAATATAGTAAGTGTAGTAAAAAGAGCAACTTTTTTTAGAGAAATATATGCAATATTTGAAGCTAAAAACAAAGAGAATACTGTCATCTCATTAGAGAAAATTGGTATTTCAATAAAAAGTGAACAATTAACAAATACAAAAATTGATTTTAATCCTTATACTCAAATCTTTTTAAAAGAGTTACCAGAAAAGAAAATCAGAATAGTTACTGTCAGATTTTTACCATTTCATACACTTTTTGAATATGTAACAGAAGTGAAAAAACTTCCAGCAGCAGTTTTTCGTCCTAAAAATAATGAGAATTGGCAAACTTATTTTAAAGAAAAAGAAATAGGAATTGAAAAGGGTATACAGGAGTTATTAGAGCATTTAAAAGCAGGTCATTATCGTTCCCCCCATTTTGGATTAGGTAAAAATCATATTGGTGATTTCGTTGATTGGGCTTCTACTGATTTACGTAAACCTTTTCTTCATTATCTTCATAAATATAAAGGCAAAGGAGACCCAAGAATTTCCAGGGCTCTGATTAATTTGCTTAAAGTTAAAGAAGGAGATACCATTCTTGACCCTTTTGTAGGTTCGGGAGCATTTATAGCTGATGCTCCATTAATGGGAATAAATGCTATTGGGATAGAAGCATTGCACATTGGCAAGATGATAGCAGAGGTAAAGTGTAATCTTGGGATAAGTATAGAAAAGCTTCGTAAGGTCATAATAAATATATTTGAATCTATAGATAATGGCACTCTTTTTAAGCAAGACTTGAAAAATGAATTAATGTATTTAAAAGAGAAAATAAGAAAAAATACTGGTGAGAGTAATGCATACAAAAAAATTATGACGCATTTAGAGAAAATATTATTTTTAAAGAAAGCTATAGAAAAGATTGAAAATGATGAGATAAAGAAGTTCCTTCTAATCCTCTTGAGCCAGCAGATTGTTGAATATTCAGAGAAAAATAGAGCATGGGATATAGTTGGATCTTTTAAATCATATGTTGAGGATAGGTATTTAGTTTTATATTCAACACAGAAATTGGCTGAAATTCTCGGTGTAAATCTAAATAGCGGAAAAGTAAAGATAGTTAAAGGGGATTCCACTAACATGTCAATATTAAAAGACAATTCTATTGATGGCATACTTACTTCACCACCCTATTTTGATGCCTTAGATTATATTGGAAACAACAAAATATCAATTCTGATCCTTGATCTGGATGAAGATCTTTCATGGGAATCTACAAAAGATTTCTATGAAGCACAACATAGAGATGAAACCAAATATGATATTTTACCATTATTTGTTAGTGATAAATACTTTTCAATAGAACTTCCAGAGTCAAGTCTGAATCTCATAAAATTACTTCAAAAATCCCGAAGGATTTACAAATCTAAAGTGGTTGAAAATTATCTTAAAATGATGAAAACTTCGTTTGAAGAATGCTACAGGGTGTTAAAAAAAGGCAAGTATTATCTCATGGTAATCAGTAAGTATCACTCCTGGGTGATAGATGGAAAAGAACAGATAATTGAGACATCTCTTATATTGGCTGATATAGGAAAGTCAGCTGGATTTAAAGTAGTTGATGTTATAGAACATGGGTTATCAAAGGCAGATAAAGGTAAAATTGGAGTTGAAGACATATTGGTGTTTCAAAAGTAAATACCTGTATGACCTTTAAATTACTTTTATTATGGCTTCATCAAGGCTTTTGATTTTTTTTGGAGAGGGTGTTTCATCTGGATAGCCTATGCCTATACATGCAATAATTCTTAAGTTTTCAGGTATGTCAAGCACGCTTCTTACATAATTTTCTCTGTCTCTATGTTCTGGATGATAAACAGCTCCCCAGCAAGCTCCCAATCCTAAGGAGTGAGCTTCAAGAAGTAGAGCCATGAGTGCACAGCCTGTGTCTTCAAGCCAGTGATTGCTCTTTTTTTCATCGGCAAGGGCAACTATAACATATGGTGCACCTTCAAGAAATTTTGTAAATGGCTGTGTTTTGCTCAAGTTTTTAATTTTTTCTTTATCCTTAACAATAATAAAATGCCATGGCTGGGAGTTTCTTGCAGAAGGAGCATAAAGTGCAGCCTCAATACATCGTTTAATTAGTTCTTCATGTGGAGCTTCTTTTTTATACTTTCTTATGCTTCTACGAGTTTTTATAATCTCAAATATATCAGGCATAAATAATTATATCATTTTATAAATAAAACTTGAACTGGAAAATCCCGAATATTTTCTTTTTATGGTATAATTTCTTAAAAATCTCTGGGAGGTAAAAATGTTCAAAGGTTCAATTGTTGCAATTGTTACACCATTTAAAAAGGGAAAGATTGATGAGAAGGCTCTTGAGAAGCTAATAGAGTGGCATATTAAAGAGGGAACTCACGGAATTGTTCCGTGTGGCACAACAGGTGAAGCATCCACTCTTGATTATGAAGAGCATTACAGAGTTATTGAAATAACTGTAAAGATAGCAAAGAAACGGATTCCTGTTATTGCTGGAACAGGTTCAAACTCCACAGATGAGGCAATAATGATAACACGGAAGGCTGAGAAACTTGGTGCAGATGCTGCACTTTTAGTAACTCCTTATTATAACAAGCCAACTCAGGAGGGTCTCTACAGACATTTTAAGGAAATTGCTGATAAAACAGGTTTGCCCCTTATTCTTTATAATGTTCCCGGAAGAACTTCTGTGAATCTCCTGCCACAAACGGTTGCCCGCCTTGCAGAAATTCCAAGAATTGTAGGAATTAAGGAAGCAACTGGTGACATGAAGCAGGTAAGCGAGATTATAAGACTTTGTGGAGATAGAATCACTGTGCTTTCAGGAGATGATTTTACAAATCTTACATTGCTTGCTCTTGGTGGTAGAGGAGCAATATCTGTTACAGCTAATATATGCCCCAGAGATATGGCAGAACTTTTCAATGCTTGGGAAAGAGGAGATATAGCCCGCGCAAGAGAAATTCATTACAAGCTTGAACCAATAAATAAAGCCATGTTTATTGAGACAAATCCAATTCCTGTTAAAACCGCTCTTGCGATGATGGGCAAAATAAAAGAAGAGTTCAGGCTTCCACTATGTGAGATGTCTGAAGCAAATAAACAAAAACTTGCGGAGGTTTTACGTAGCGCCGGTCTTATTAAATGATTGAAGAACTGAGAATCAGAGATTTTGCAATAATTGATAAGCTTGCAATCCCTCTTGTCAAGGGATTTAATGTTCTTACTGGTGAAACAGGTGCTGGAAAATCAATAATTGTTGATGCAATAGGAGTTTTGCTTAAAGAGAAGATTTCTGCGTCTGATTTTGTAAAGCATGGTAAAGCTGAGGCAGTAATTGAGGCTGTGATTACAGATACAGAACTTAAAGAAGTTGAATCAGGTGATGTAATAATCTTAAAAAAAATTCTGAGCCTTCAGGGCAAAACAAGGTCTTATATAAATGATTCAGTTTATACATCTCAGGGATTTGCAAAAATAGCATCAAAACTTATAAACATTCATGGACAGCATGAGCACACATATCTTTTGAGGAAGGAAAATCATATTGATTTTTTTGACACAATCGCTGGATTAAAGCAAGATACTATAAAAGTTTCTGAACTTTACAATGCTGTGCAATTTTTAAAGGAGGAGATTGAAAAAATAAAAAATGAGCTTTCACTAAAAAAACAGAAGATTGAGTTGCTTCATTTTCATGTGGAGGAGATTAAAAATGCGCAGTTAAAAGAAAATGAGGAAGAAGAACTTCTCAGACAGAGGGAGATTTTAAGAAATGTTTTAAAACTGAAAGAGCTTGCTGAAACAAGCTTTAGTCTTCTTTATGATGATAAAAACTCGGTTTATGAGATCCTCTCAAAAGTCTTGACACTTCTTAAAGACCTTTCAAAATTTGACCCGAGGGCTCAGGAGGCTGAAGCACTCATTGAGTCAGGCTACACCCAGATTGAAGAGGCTATTTATTCATTGAGAAAGCTTAAAGAGTCTTATGAGCCTGATCCGGTAACACTTGAGAAGATAGAGGAAAAACTCACACTTATAAATAGACTCAAATCAAAATATGGCAGGACTGTTAATGATATCTTAAAATATGCAGAGGATGCTGAAAAGGAGCTTGCAACTGTTACAGTTTCTGAAGAGGAGTTGAAAGAAAAGAAAGAAAAACTGAATGAACTCTCACAGAAATTAAATTTGCTCACAGATGAGCTTTCGCTGAAAAGAAAACAGGCTTCTCAAAGAATTGAAAAAGCTATCACTGAAGAGCTTAAATTTCTGGGATTTTCTCATCCACAGTTTGAGATAAGGATTGGGCAAAGAGAGCTCTGTGCAGATGGAAAGGATGATGTTGAGTTTTATTTTTCTGCCAATCCAGGTGAGCCAGTAAAGCCCATAGTTAAGGTTGCATCAGGAGGGGAACTTTCCAGACTTATGCTTGCACTTAAATGCGTTGAGCTTAAGATGGCAGAAAAGGATATAAAATCAATGACTTTAATATTTGATGAGATTGATGCAGGGATTGGAGGAGCTGTTGCAGAGAATGTAGGTAAAAGACTTAGGGAACTTTCAAGGTATCATCAAGTTCTCTGTGTAACACATCTTCCACAGATAGCTGCCCTGGCAAGCAACCATTTAAAGGTTGAAAAATTTATTCAGGATGGCAGGACTGTGGTAAAAATTGAAGTATTAACTGGAAATAAAAGGAAAGAAGAGATTGCACGCATGCTTAGTGGTCGTATAACAGAAAGCTCGCTATTTCATGCTGAGGAACTTCTTAAAGATAAATGAAACTATGGTAAATCTAAGTAAAATTGATAAAATCATTTTTAATGTTTTAGAGAACTCTGATATTTTCTGCTTGTTTTGTACTTCTCAGGGAAAAGTCATTTATGCAAACACTGGAGCTTTAAAAATCATGGATTATGCTTATAGAGAACTTATAGGAAAATCCATATTTTCTCTTTTTTTAATTTTTCTGAGGTTGAATCATTTTTGAATACTGGAAAAGTTTTTAAAGGTTTTATACAAGGCAGGCAGAAGCTGGGTAAAAGTTTTTATATTTATTCGGAAATTTATCCTATAATAGAAAATGGAAAAATCTTTGGATTTGTATTTCTTGGAAAAAAAACTTTTGAAAGAGAAACAATAAAAGAGTTCTCTGTAGGTGAAGATTTAGACCTTATTACAGGACTTCCTAACCAAAAAGTTTTTTTTACAACAGTTAACACATATATTGAAAGACATCATAAACCTTTTTTATTAATGATTATTGATATATATGGGTTCTCTGAAATATCCACAATATATGGAACAGATTTCTGCGAAGCTTTACTTAAAAAAATTGCAGACAAGCTAAAAAATCTAATTCCCAGAGAATGCTTTATTGCAAAAACATTCGCTGATGAATTTCTAATAGCTCTCTTTGGATTTTCTAAAGAGGAGGCAGGATTTTTTATAACAAAAATTTTTGAAGAGTTTTGTCAACCCATTGTAATTAAAGATAAAGAATTAATCATAACTTTAAACATTGGAATATCATCTTATCCTCAAGATGGAGAATCTGCACAGAATCTTTTTACCAAAGCAATTATTTCTCTTGAATGGGCAAAACAAAATGGCGAAAATACATATTCAATTTACCATAAAGAGACAGAAGAAGTTATAAAAAACTCTATATTGCAAAGAGAAAAAATTGCACAAGCATTAGAAGAAAAGAGGTTTTTTCTTTTTGTCCAACCTTATTATTTACCATCAAACAGAGAAATTGCAGGTGCTGAGATTTTGTTAAGAATAAAACAAAATGAAAACCTTGAATCAATCGGAAACATGATAGATTTTCTTGAAAATTCAGGTTTGATTCAAAAAATTGAGGATTATCTTTTTGAAAAAATAAAAAAATATGCAGACAAAATAAAAACTCCTCTTTCAATAAATATTTCAGCAAAATCTTTTACATCTTCAGAAATTTTTTCAAAGCTTGCAGATTTAAGAAAAACACTTGGTTATCCCTTTGTTTGTGAGATTACTGAAAGATTATTTTTAGAAAAAGATGCTTTAGAAATCATTAAAAAAATAAAAGACCTTGACATAAAAATTGCCATAGATGATTTTGGAACAGGATACTCATCCCTTTCTTATATTGAAAACCTTCCTGTTGATATAATAAAAATTGATATAAGTTTTGTAAGGAGGATGCTTGATGAGCCAAAGGCTTTGGCGATTGTTCAGACAATTATTGACCTTGCCAAAAAGCTTGGTATAAAAACAGTTGCCGAAGGGGTTGAAAATGAAGAACAGTTTAGGATTTTGAGGCTTCTTATGTGTGACTTTGTGCAAGGGTATTATTTAAGCGAACCAGTTCCTATAGAAGATTTTATTAAAGATGAAGGAGAATAAAATTCTTCTTTCTCTTTATAAGGGAATAAAGGAACTCATAAAAGGCTTAAGTCTTAAAGAAAGGGCTGAAGCTGTTTGTAAAATTTGTGTTGAAGATTTAGGGTTAAGCCTTTGCTGGATTGGTAAAAAGGAAAAAGACGGATCGGTAAGTGTTTTTGCCCAATATCCTTTTGATCATCCCTATCCAAAACTGATAAAGGTAAGATGGGATGAATCTGATTATGGGAGAGGTCCTACTGGAAGAGCTATAAGGCTTGGAATACCACAAATTTTAAGAAATGTGGAGAGTCCAGAATATAAAGTTTGGCTTTCTGTGGCTAAAAAATATGGATTTAAGTCTTCTGCTTCCTTCCCCATAAAAGATGAAAAAGGAGAGGTTTGGGGAAGTTTAAATCTTTACAGTAAAAAGAAAAATTATTTTTCTTCTGAAACTATTGAGATTTTCAATTCCTTTTCAGATCTTCTTGGTCTTGCCTTCAGAAATGCTTTTCTTTTTGAACAGGCAAATCGAAGATTAAATAAAATCACGGCTTTAAGAAACATTGACCTTGCCATACTTTCAAGTTTTGATATAAGAGTTATTTATGATGTTTTTCTTCACGAGACAGTTTCTTTACTTCAAATAGAGGCAGTAAGTTTACTTGAATTTGACAAATTCACTCAAGAATTTAAGTTAAAAGTTCAAAAAGGATTACTAAATGAAGAACTAAAGAAACAAAGCATTAAAATAGGTAGCTTTATTCCTGGAAAATCTGCAAAGGAGAGAAGAATTATTAAAGCAAGCTTAGAAGAAATGGATGAACCATTGAGAAAAAGGATTATGGAAGAGCAAGGTTTTAATATTTATTATGCCTCTCCAATGATAGCTAAAGGAAAAATTCTTGGAATAGTTGAGGTTTTTAGAAGGAATGAATCAGAAGAAGAAGAATGGGTTGAATTTTTTGAGGCTTTAACAGGGCAAGTTTCAATGGCCTTTGAAAATGCAAAGCTTTTATTTGAGCTTCAAAATGCTAAAGAGGATCTCCTTTTAGCTTATGACTAGACAATTGAAGCCCTTTCTTATGCCCTTGATTTAAGGGATAAAGAAACTGAAGGACATTCTCAAAGGGTAACAGAGCTTACAGTAAAAATTGCTGAAAGATTAGGAATCAGGGGAGAAAAATTAAGATATGTAAAATGGGGAGCCTTGCTTCATGATATCGGAAAGCTTGGAGTCCCTGATAGCATTCTTCTTAAACCTGGACCTTTAACCGATGAGGAATGGGAGATCATGAAGAAACATGCTGAATATGGATATAGTATGCTTAATCGCGTTGAATATCTTTTGCCTGCTTTAGAGATTCCTCTTTATCATCATGAAAAATGGGATGGTTCAGGATATCCGAAAGGTTTGAAAGGGGATGAAATTCCTCTTCCTGCAAGGATATTTGCTGTGGTTGATGTATGGGATGCTTTGACCAATGAAAGACCCTATAGACCTTCCTGGAGCAAAGAAAAGGCTCTTGAATATATTATTTCTCAATCAGGGAGTCACTTTGATCCAGAAGTTGTTAAACTTTTTTTGGAAGTGATAGAAGAATCAAAGTTTTAATTTTACAATTAATCTAAACATATTTTTTCAACAAGTTCTTCCTTTCTTAATGAAATTGCTCTCGGACCGTAGACAAAAGCAGAAAAAATATTCAATATATCTCTATCAATAAGTAAACTATTTTCATTATTTCTTAAAATTTGCTCAATAACTGAGATTTCAGAAGCTACCCTATCTTTTGGCAATCCTCTTTCAGAAATTAGAATATTTCTCATTAATTTAAGTGATTTTTCTGTGAGAAAACTACCAATTAAAGCCTCTGCTGTGCCACCAAACTGAGGAATTTTTAAATTCAGCCTTTGGGCTGTAATTCGTAAAAGATTTCCTCTTATATGACCTATTTTTGGTATTGCTCCAAGCTGGCAGTAACCTATAGGTATACCATATTTTATAGAATGAACAACAGATAAAATCTCCAGATTGGAAAGTATCATTATTTTAAGTTTTCTTAAATCAAGTAAAATTCTGATAAGATGTAAGGCATCGGTTCTTATTGCAGAAAACTCTCCAGGCGGGCTTACAATGTTAGGATAGTGAAAAGTTATTCCTTCTGTGAAAAAAATAAATTGATGGGTGTTGTCATGAATGCAAGAAGGAGCAAATTTAGATAATTTTTCATAAATTTTGGATAAATCCTTTTGAAATCTTTCATTGTTTTCAATAAAAGGAAAAAGTCCATCAAATCTTCTCATGTATAAAAGAGGCCTTATTACTGCCAGCAGCTCTGAAAAATCTTTCATTTTTCTCATTCTTAGGAGAAACTCTTCAAATTTTAAAGGAGGAACTCCGCTTCTTATACAAAATCTTCCTTTTTCCGTAAGAGATTCCTGCAATATGTATTCATGAACACGAAGAAATTCTTCTATTTCATGGATAGCAGACTCTGGAATACTTTTAAATGAAAATGTCTTTTTTAAAAAATCTTTGTATTTTCCACCAAGATAATGATAACCAATTAAAATCCATATGCTTAGTGCATCAGCCAGTGCTAAGGCATCACTTATAAATTCCGTTTTTAAACCCCTCGCAAAGCTCTCCTCTATCATCTCCTTTAATGCTTCCTCTCTAACACCATAAAGAAGCCAGTTGGAATATCCTATCTCCTTTATTCCCAATCTTCCAGCCCTTCCTTCTTCCTGAAGAATATCTAAAACATCAGGTATGCAATGGTAGTTCATGCTCTGTAAATCAAACCAACCTTTCACTGCTATAATTGTTCTGTCTGCTGGTAAATTTACACCATAGGCAAGGGTTTGTGTTGCAATAAGAATATTAAGATTTCCCTTTCTGAATTCTTTTTCAATAAGCAGTCTCTCTTCCTGGGGAATATCAGCATTATGAAAAGCTATATCAGTTCCAATTTGTTTAATCTCAAAAGGAGTTGTTAAATTCATTACTGAAAATCCATAATCCTGAGCAATTTCAAGAACCCTCCATCCTAAGGATTTTTTAGGAACAAAAACAAGAACCTTTTCTTCCTTTTGTCTAAGTTTGATTACAGCATCAAGAATTTTTGATGCTGTTTTCACTTCTGCACCATTTTTAACTTTCACTGAAGTTTTAAAATCTTTAAGCAAATAAATTTTTCTCTCAAGAGGAACCGGTCTCCACTCACTTTCTATAAGAACAGAACAATCCATCCATTTTGATATTTCTTTAACTCCTGGCAAAGTAGCTGAAAGTCCTATAATTGGAATATTTCTCTGAAGAGCATAAACTATTGCTTCTTCAACAATCCATTTTTTTACAATTTGATGGATTTCATCAAAAACAATACAATCTATTCTATCAAGCCAGTTTCCTTGATTCCGAAAGGTATAGGCTAAGTTTTCATAGGTGCTCAGCACAATTTCTGAATCAACAGGTCTTAGAAGTTCAATAATGTTGTCTCCTGTCCTAACACTGAAACTTTTATAATACCTTTTAAACTCCCTTGCCTTTTCATACACAAGTGATTTTGTTGGAGCTACATAAAGTTTTATTCCTCCCTTTTCATTACTAAGGGAAAAAAGATAACCAATCAGGGTTTTACCTGCTGATGAAGGAGCTGAAACTATTGCATTGCCTTCAGTATAAAGATAATAAAAAAGACTTTGAAGAGGATTAAGAAAACTAAAGGGTATTCTTGAATCTACAATATCACTTCTTACAAGCCCAGCTTCTTTTATAACTTCACCAATTTTGTAAACTATCTTTCCATCTCCTTTAAGACTGAATAAACTTTCTTTTAAAAGTATAACTTCTTTCATAATTTTGAAATATTTTAACCTACTTTAAACCTGTGATATTATAAAAGTTATGGATCTGTTTAGCGAAATATTAGGTAAATTAAAGGGCGACTATGTTGATATTTTTTTTGAAGAAAAAATAACAAATCAATTTCAGATGGAAGAAAATAAACTTCAGAAATGCACGGTAGTGTTTGACAAAGGATTGGGAGTGAGAGTAATCACAGATGGAAAAACATTTTATGCCTATACAAATGATATAACAAAAAATGGAATTGATGAATTGATTCTATCTTTAAAGATTAATTCCGCCCCGGGCATTTTAAGTCTGAAAAAACTACATCCATCAATCCAGTTTTTCATAAAAAACAATCCTGAAGATGTTGATATTACAGAAAAAATAAATTTTATAAAAAGGGCAAATGATGTAGCATGGAAAGAAGGTCCAAAAATCAGACAAGTAAAGGTCTTGTATGCTGATTCAATTCAAAAAATTAAAATAGCTAATTCAGAAGGATACTTTACCGAAGAAGAAAGAATTCATACGCTTTTTTTAATCCATGTTGTAGCGTATGAAAATGGAGTAATTCAGACAGGATATGAAGCAGTAGGTGGCCTGAAAGGAATTGAGCTTTTTGAAGAGTTCTTGCCAGAGGAGCTTTCACTTAAAGCAACAAATAGAGCCTTGATGATGCTTAAGGCAGGACGCATAAAAGGGGGAAGAATGCCTGTTGTAATATCTTCTGAAGCTGGTGGAACAATGATACATGAGGCAATAGGACACGGACTTGAAGCAGACCTGGTTCAGGAGGGTCTTTCAGTTTACAGTGGAAAAGCGGGTGAAAAAATTGCATCAGAATTAATTACAGTAATTGATGATCCAACACTTCCAAATATGCGTGGTTCCTATGTTTTTGATGACGAAGGAACACCCTCTCAGAGAACAGTTTTAGTTGAAAAAGGGGTTCTTGTTAATTATCTTTACGATAAATATACAGCAATGAAAGAAGGAAAGACATCAACTGGAAATGGAAGAAGGCAGTCTTATGAGCATTATCCAATTCCAAGAATGAGCAATACATTTATTGCACCGGGAAATCATTCTCCAGAGGAAATAATTCGCTCTGTTGATAGAGGACTTTTTGTTAAAAAAATGGGTGGCGGACAGGTAAATACAGTTACAGGAGAGTTTGTTTTTGAGGTTCAGGAAGGATATTTAATTAAAAATGGACATGTTGGAGAACCTGTAAGGGGTGCTTTAATAATGGGCACAGGTCAGGAAATACTTCAAAACATTGATATGGTTGGAAGTGATCTTGGTTTTTCAATTGGAACATGCGGTAAAAACTCTCAAGGAGTTCCTGTTACAGATGGAATGCCGACACTAAGAATCCCTGAGATTGTTGTGGGAGGTAAAGCAGAGTAAATGTTTTGTTTTGTCAATAAATGTATTATTTTTACCACAATCAATTTTTTATTAAAACTATAAAATCAATAATTTTACTTTGGCATCCTTTTTGTAAATATTTTATTTGCGATGCCTTTTCAGAAAACCATAAAATCAGAAGTTTTAATTTCTGGAATAGGAATACATACAGGTAAAAAAATAAATCTCAAACTTCTTCCAGCTCCAAGAGATACAGGAATTGTATTTTACAGACCAGACAAGGGAATTTCAGTAAAAGCAAAACTTTCCTTTGTAATTGATACGTCATTTGCCACAACTATAGGGATTGACGGGATAAAGATAAGAACTGTTGAGCATCTTCTTGCGACAATTCATGCATTTCAGATAACAAACCTAATTATAGAAATAAATGGTTCAGAAGTTCCTGTTCTTGATGGAAGTGCTATTGATTTCACAAGAATGATTCTCAAAACAGGAATAGCAAAACAGGGCAAAAAAATACCTGTTTTTAAAATAAAAAAACCGATTTTTTATGAAGAGGCTAATTCAAAGGCAGTTGCAAAACCTTACAGAGGGCTCAGAATTACTTATAAAATTTTTTATGAGCATCCCCTGATTATGGAGCAGAAATTTTCAATTGATGTTAATGAATACAGTTTTATTAAAGAAATAGCACCTGCAAGAACTTTTGGATTTTTAAAAGATGTTCAGTATCTTTTTAAGAATGGTTTTGCAAAAGGGGGTTCTTTACAGAATGCTCTCATTCTTGATGATAAAAGAGTTGTTGGAGGAAAACTCAGATTCAAAGACGAATTTGTAAGGCATAAGATTCTTGATGCAATTGGTGATTTGTATCTTCTTGGCTTTCCTCTTCAGGGACACTTCATATTTGAAAAGGGTGGACATACTGCACATATTAAATTTCTAAGATATTTAATTGAATCAGGTTGTTTTGAATTAGTGGAAGAGGACAGTTTAGTCTTCAGCCCAATGTTTAGGGTCAAGAGCATCCCTCAATGCCTCACCGAGCAGATTGAATGAAAGGACTGTTAAGAATATAGCTACACCAGGGAAAAGGCTCATCCACCACGCAACTGTTATATAATCTTTCCCAACACTTAATATTCCTCCCCAACTTGGCTCTGGTGGCTGAATACCGAGCCCGAGAAAACTCAGTCCGCTTTCAATCAATATTGCGCCACCAACAGAAAATGTAGCAGCAACAATTACAGGATATATCGCATTTGGAAGAATATGTTTAAAAATGATTCTTCCTGAGCCTGCACCAATTGCTCTTGCTGCGAGAACAAATTCTCTTTCTTTGAGTGATAATACTTCAGCCCTTACAAGCCTTGCAACATCCATCCATCCAGTTAGTCCTATTACAATCATGATTATATAAATATTTGGTTCAAGGACAGCCACTACAGCAAGGATAAGGAATAATGTTGGAAATGCAAGCATTACATCAACAAATCTCATTATGACTGTATCAATAAATCCTCCATAGTATCCTGCTACTGCACCAAGCAATGTTCCTGTAGCTATAGCAATTCCCATTGCAAGGAAACCAACTTTTATTGAAACCCTTGCACCGTAAATAACTCTTGAAAATACATCCCTTCCAAGTTCATCTGTTCCGAAAGGGTGTTCCTTGGAGGGAGGTTCAAGGACTTTGTAGACATTAATTTTGTAAGGATCATATAAAGCTATGTAAGGAGCTATAACCGCAACAATGAAAATGCATAAAATAAAAAAAAGACCCATTATAGCAAAATTGTTTCTCAGAATTCTTCTCAGTATGAGCCTAAACATTTTTTCTTACCCTTATTCTCGGATCAATAACAAAATAAGTTATGTCTGCAAGAAGATTCCCAAGCAGGGTAAGCATTGCACCAATAATAAGAATTCCCATTATTGTGGGATAATCTCTTGCCATAGCAGATGAATAGAAAAGCTGTCCCATACCTGGAATTGAAAAAATGCTTTCAAAAATAACACTTCCTCCAATGAGTCCAGGAAGTGCAAGCCCAAGCAGTGTTACAACAGGCAAAAGAGCATTTCTTAATGCATGTCTCACAATTACAACTCTTTCGGGTAATCCCTTTGCTCTTGCTGTTCGTATATAATCCTGCCTGAGCACTTCAAGCATGCTTGAACGCGTATATCGTGACATTCCTGCAAGTCCAGCAAAGGACATGATTGTAACAGGCAAAATGAGATGCTTTATCCAGTCTATTATTCTTTCATACAGTGGCATTGTTTCAACACCTATGCTCTGAATTCCAGAGATAGGAAGCCAGCCAAGATTTACACCAAAGACAATCATGGCAAGCAAAGCAAGCCAGAAGGTTGGGACAGAAAAACCTGTGAAAACAAAAACCGTAAGGGCTCTATCAAAAATACTTCCCGGTTTTAAGGCAGAATATACACCAATAGGAATTGCAACAGAAAGAATAAACAGAAGTGATAACAAATTCAGAGTTACTGTAATTGGAAGTCTTTCTTTGATTTTTTCCTTGACGGGTCTTCCATCAACAAAGCTTTTACCAAGATCCATTGTAATAACCATTCTCAGCCAGTTCAGATATCTTTCATGAAGGGGTCTGTCAAGCCCGTAAAGTTTTTTAAGTGCCTCTACAGCCTCTGGTGAAGCCTTTGGAGACAGTTCTTCCTGAAATGTTGCTGGAGAACCGGGTGCAAGATTTATCACCATAAAACATATAAGAGTAATACCAAAAAGAATTGGAATCATAAGAAAAAATCTTTTTATGAGATAAGAAAGCATATTATTTAATTTATCAAAATCTCCATAAGATATGACAGTTTAATATCAACCCAAAATTGCCGATATGCTTTTTAAATAAAATTCTCTTGGATATGAACATCTCCTTGATTAATTCTACAACTTCTGATACACTAATTTTAATTCCATGGATGTTCCTCCTTCTTTTAATTTTTTTATCATTAATATTTTACCACTACCGTTTTTCAAGCACGGTATTTCAATGAGCATAGTATTAATTTTTGTTCTTGTAATTTTCCTTGTTACAATTTGGCTCTTGCCTGGAATGCCTATGCTTTTAAAATAAAGGGTGGATTATGGTTATAAAGCCTATTTTAGAAAGGCTTTTTGAAGGTTTTGGTTTTACAGATGAAAACGCCATTGCATCTGTATGTATTTGCAGGGATGAGATTTCCCAAACAATAAGAAGCCATATAAAAAGCATGTGGGGTGAAGCCTTTAATTTCTCCAGTCTTGCCGGCTTATTTACAGCCGGTAAGACTGGTATTAAAGCATTCATAAGCCATGCACCAAAGGTTAATGGAAGGAAAGATATGTTTTTTATGCTTTTTCTTACATTGCAATTGATGAAAATGAAAATATGGGAGTTTGTAAAAGAAAGGGACTTGAAAAATCCCATGCCTGCGGAGCCTTATGCCATTTTTTAAACGAACTTTCATCAAAAAAATAAACATCATATTAGATGAAGAAGACATTGAAGAAAGTCTTTTAAAAAGGAGGCTTTTAAGAGAAATTCCTTACGGTGAAATTCCTGACCTTCTAAATCTTACAAAGATTAATCTTAAAGTGATTAAAGAAGACTTTGAAAACATAATAGAAAAATTTATAGACACTCAAAAGGCTGATTATGCCTTTTTTTCAGGTATTCAAGTTCATGGACCAGAGGAAAACTACATTGTTCCCGATAAAACCTATGTTGTAATTAACGGAAAAAAACAAGTCTTGAACAACTTATAACTGGGAGGGCTCATGAAAAAGCTCATTGTATTTTTACTTTTTATTGTCTTTGTGTTCAATGTTTCTGCCTTTGCAGAGGATAGACAAAAAGAGCTGGATGTATTTTACATATCAGGAATAATTCTTGACTCTCATAAAGAGCCTGTGAAAGAAGCTGA
>Ga0078972_1010634_pt1 | contig 17023 bp, 17 predicted proteins | sample YelNatPaOPGAMG01_FD_67568 | JGI IMG/M metagenome (GOLD analysis project Ga0078972, IMG submission 67568) | Hot spring thermophilic microbial communities from Obsidian Pool, Yellowstone National Park, USA - OP-RAMG-01 (SPADES assembly) (version 2) | ecosystem: Environmental > Aquatic > Thermal...
TAATAGAATTAAAAAAATAAACAGTATTTTTATGTATTGATGATTATACTAGATACATATCAATACTAAAAAAGGCAAAAAGGAAGTACGGGATACTTCTATATGCCTACTGTCTTATGAATAATCATGTACATCTACTTATAGAAGCTAACAACGCAAGTAATATATCCAAATTTATGCACTGGATTAATCGAGGATATACTGCTTATTTTAACGCCAAGTATAAAAAAACAGGGCATCTGTGGCAAGGAAGGTTTAGGAGCCGGCCTATAGTGAAGGGCCGGTACTTGATAAATACAGCTCTGTATATCGAGGATAATCCAGTACGAAAAAAAATCGTTAGCGACCCAGCAGGCTACGCATGGAACAGCTATAGGGAGAGATGTCTACTCACAGAAAAATCAATCCTGGACGAACTAAAAATTGACTGCAGCTATAACGGTTAAAATAAAGTGGCAGGGGACACCTTTAATCTTGGAAATGGGGACACTTGCAATCTTAAATTAGCAAACGGTACAACCGTTACTTAGATTCTGATGGATTTGAAAAATATCCGCCTGTAAGTCCATCAAGGTCAGCAGTAAGCTCTTCTATTCTTAGCTCTTTCTCTACACGACTTTTTATATCTAATGGTGGTGCAAGATACATCTCTATCTGTAATCGTCTTCTTTCGAAATATGTTCTCGTAACCTCATCCAAGATATCATCCCGAAGTTGAACCATAAGCCTGGAACGTGTATCAATGCTTGTCTGGGAATCGCTCCATATCAATTCTGACATGTCCCAACTCATTGTCACATCCCACGCCACAGCATCTTTTCCTTTTTGCAATGTATCAGGATTTGTGCCAGAATCCCAGTGCCAATAGTCAGTAATATATCTATCCAATCCTATAGAGATCTTTGGAAGCAATGCCTTTTTTGTCACTGCCTCTCTCCACCTTTTTATTTTATCTGGATGGACCTCTGCGTATTTGATAGCTGCATCCTGCACATCCTTAATCCCTGGCTCATTGTCAAAGATGTGTAGAATATCCTTTGCCTTTGTATCCATTTCTATGTTATTTGTATCTTGCAATAGAACATATAATCCTTTATCTGTAGCAGCCCAGATAATATTATCAAAGCCAGCTGCTATCGTGTTAACTTTATTAGACGGCATCCCCTGATAAAATGCCTTCCATATGTTTTCATCGGCAAGAAACATAAACACACCTTTATCTGTTGCGGCATAAAGAGAGTTTTTAAATAAAAGCCTTTTTACCTTTTGAGAAAGAAGACCGGTATCTATAAATCTCTCCCAACTCTCCCCTCTATCTCTACTTATAAATATTCCAGAATCAGACGCAAGATATATAATCTCTTCTACTATAAAAATACTATTGACCGGCTTTATAGAAACGACTGTAGTACCATCTGCATCTATCTCGCTAGGGTCATAATCTATTTCTTCGCTATCTATTACAAAAACTCTTTTCCAACCATTAACTGTCTTTTTATAAACCCCTGTTTCTGCTGCAAGAAATTTATCTTCTTTTAAAAATGCAATCCATCTTATATCAAGACCTCCTGCCTCGCCAGGATCCTTTTGCCATGAACTGGTATTATCTTTACTGATAAACAATCCATTTTTTGTGCCAAGATAGATCTCGTCTTTTAAAAATGCAATATGCCTAACACTATTTTCTTCAGCGCCTACCCCCTTAAAAATTCTTTTCCAGTTTGACAAGCCATCTGCGCTTGTATATACACCTCTATTGGTGCAGACAAATATCCCTTTGTCTGAATTCTCTATGAAATTAATGGCATTATCATCGCCTTTTATCGAAAATACAATCTGCCATGTCTTACCATTATCCTCGCTTTTATATAACTTCTTCTCTGATGCAGCATAGATCTGACCATCTTTAATGGATAGCTCTTTAATATCAGACTCTTTGATACCGGCGATATTTACCCAGATAGTTTCAGCAGATATAATTTCAGGGAGACCAAAAGATGCAAGCAAAATTAACTTTACCAAAAAAGAGAAACGCCTCATAATCACCTCCTATGTGGCAAAAACTTCAAAGTCTATAAGCAATTAGAGTTTAGTTTACTATATACTCTTAAGACTAATCCATAGCACAGTATGCAGGTAATTATGACTTTAGGACTATAGGGTTGCATGGCTTTGGGTGATGAAACCTTTAGTTAGACCCTTTTGCTAAAAAGAGGTCGGACTAATGGTTAATTTGAGATATGGCGAATTAGAAGCGAATATTTTTAGGTAGGTCTAAATAATACCTGCCTTCGTCTGGTCTGCCATGCTTTAAACAGCCATTGCCATATATATGACATTTCCTGCGAAGTTCATTTAGGGCTAGTTGTTTTTGTTCAGGATTGAGCATATCTGCTTTAAGAAGTTTTAGAATAGAGTGGATTCTGAACTTATCCATACCTCTTGCATAGATAAAGGAGACCTGGTCTTGACGACCGCCTTCCTTTAAGGTCAAAGGTTTATCTATTAAAAGAAATTCATGCCCTACGCTTACACGAAGCCAGAAATCATAATCCTCACAACATGGCATAGCCTCATCAAACAGGCCAACCTCGTCAAAAAGGCATCTTCGTATCATAGCCGTGGACATACTTACAACACAAAGAGGCAAGCATTTATCAAATATATACCCATGGTGTTTTTTGTGTTTTTTCTTCTGATTTAAAAGCACACCGTTTTTATACCATATCTCCTCTGTGTGAGAAATAAGATATTGCGGATTTTCTTGCATCTTCTCTAATTGTATAGCAAGCTTGTTTTTATCCCACCAGTCATCTGAATCAAGAAAGGCAATATATTCACCTCTGCTATTTTTTATACCAAGATTCCGGGCAGATGCAGGGCCTCTATTCTCCTGTCTTATAAATCTAATTTTATCGCAATTAAAACCTTTTATTAGAGAAGGTGTATCATCCTCAGAACCATCATCCACAATAATCAGCTCAAAATCCTGAAGGGTCTGCGACAAAACTGATTCTACTGCCTTTTTTAGGAATGGAGCACGATTATAGGTGGGTATTACAACACTTATCATGCCCTGCTATATCTACGACGTTTTAAAATAGTTGCCCTGTGTATTTTTATCTTATCTGGATAGAGAGATCTTTTTTCTCTTAGAAGTCTTGATATATCCTTTTGTCTTGCAGTAAGCCCTCTCATATTAATCTACAGAGATCTTGCCAGTGCTTCCAATAATAGAGATCGTCCTGGAACCACCCTGTTTATCGCTAATTGTAATAAAACCGCCTGGGTCTTCTATTGCACCGCTTGGATAAAATACTATTCTATCATCTTGAAAACTTATTGGGTCTTTTTTTTCGTCGCCTGGAATAGAAAATTTTACAGAGCTGGGCAAGAAATATTTTTTGTCAATAAGTTTGCCATCCATATCTTCTATCCAATAGGAATTATTATCTACATCAAACCTGACTATATATTTATTCCTGTATGTAATGGCATAGCTTCTTGCTAAACGTAAAACCCCCACAATAGCCCGTGCAGTAGTTTTTATTCTAAGCCCCTTGCCAAACGCTGATGTAAATGGAAGTGAAAGCCCTAAAAGCATTGCTATAATAGCTAGGACCACTAACATCTCTACCAGTGTAAAGGCCTTGATTCTTTTATCACTCATAGCGTTATGCCAGAGGGCCTGATAAATCAGACAACCACAGAAGATCCGCCCTACCAGTTGGTAATGTCGTCTTTACCGGTTCCATCACCCTGACCATCCGGGCCAAGTGAGTACAGGTCATAAGAATATTGATTGTGGACGCCTGGATATATATAGACAAATGGATTCCCCCATGCATCCAGATATTCTCCGTCTTTATTTAATTCCTCCTCTTTGATTTTTATATAAGGACCACTCCAGTCAGGATCTCCAGGGTCTTGCGTAAGGGCCTTGATAAGATTTTTATTTCCGCTTTCAGGAAAGATACCCATATCTGTCTCATACATGCTTATGGCTGTCTCAAGGCCTGCTATCTGCGCCTTTACCTTCGTCACTGTCCCTCTTTTTCTTGCCTGCTGAGCGCCGCTTACAACCATACCTGCCAATATGGCAATAATTGCTATAACAACTAAAAGCTCAATAAGAGTAAATCCATTTCGTCTCATATACCCTCCTATTGGTCAAAATGCTGTATCGGCATATAACAACTAGATTCCCAAGATATTGGGAATTAACCCTTTAGCCCGACCTCTTTTTTAGCAAAATGGTCTAACTAAAGGTTTCATCATGGGTACAGCCTACTTGTCCGCCGAAGCTGAGTGCTAAAACTGCTTAAGCGAAGGCGGAAAGGCTGGGTTCCCTCGTGAAGAGTGGAGTAGCACCCGAAAGGGTGCGTTACACTTTATCGCAGGCTTTCCACCTTCGTTTAAACAGTTTTATACTTATAGGTTCGGTGGACAAGTCGCCTGCTACTCCACAAATATCGGGAATTAACCCTTTTCTTTTTAGCAATAAGTTCGAACTAAAGATTTTATCACTTAGTTTACACCGGCACACGACTACACAGACCTACCCTCATCAGATATATTCCTTTGTCTCTTTTAGAACCTCCTCTAAAGTAGTTATGCCTGCAACTATTTTTGTAATAGCATCTTCACGCAATACCCTCATCCCTTTTTCCTGTGCTGCCTTTCGTATTGTAGCGAGGCTTGCATGTTTGGCAATCAATTCTCTAATCTTATCGTCCATTACAAATAACTCATATATACCTGTTCTGCCCTTATATCCTGAATTATTGCATTCTGAGCAACCTTCACCTTTATAAAGAGTAACACCTTTAATTCTATCGGCTAATGCGCCAAGCTCTGATAGCTCGTGTTTTGCAGGTTCATAAGGACGCTTGCATTTCTGGCATATTGTTCTTACCAATCTCTGCGCAATAACAGCCCTTACAGTAGATGTTATCAAAAATGGCTCGATCCCCATATCTGTAAGACGGGTTACAGCGCCTGGGGCATCATTGGTATGCAGCGTGCTAAACACGAGATGACCTGTCAAGGCAGCCTGGATGGCTATCTCTGCTGTCTCTGTATCACGTATCTCTCCAACCATTATAATATCCGGGTCCTGCCGCAAAATATGCCTCAACACCTTTGCAAATGTAAGCTCTATCTTTGGGTTTACAGCCACCTGAATAATCCCCTCTATGTCATATTCTACAGGGTCTTCAACGGTTATAATTTTATAATCAACTTTGTTTATTTCATGAAGGCATGAATAAAGCGTGGTAGTCTTTCCACTGCCTGTAGGACCTGTTGTGAGTATTATACCATTCGGCCTGTGTATAAGTTTTCTAAGGGTAGATTTTATATCGTCAGGCATACCTAATTGGTCAAGTGACAGATTCACTATTGACCTGTCAAGAACCCTCATTACAATACTCTCTCCATAAAGGGTTGGTAGTATGGAAACGCGCAGGTCCACATTATGACCACCTATGTCCATCATAATCCTGCCATCCTGTGGTAGACGATGTTCTGCAACATCAAGATTTGCCATTACCTTTATCCTGGAGCTTATAGCCAGACTTAAATCCTTTGGAGGATGTGCAGCGTCATAACATGCCCCGTCTATCCTAAATCTAATCTTGTAATCCTTATCAAAAGGTTCGAAATGTATATCTGACGCCTTCTCCCTCACTGCCCGCAACAATATCATATTCAACAATTTCACCACAGGTGCCTGGGAAGCAATCTCCTTCAAGGCATCCACGTCTTCAACGGTTTTTATCGCTTTAGTAGCAGAGACCTTTTTGGCCTCGTTTATCACCTCACCCAAAGATTCCTCTTCCTCGCCATAATAACGTTCTATAGCGGCTCTTATATCGCTCGTCTTTGCTATAACTATCTTTATATCAGAACCTATTACAAAACGCAGTTCATCCAGGAGTTTTATATTAAAAGGGTCTCCCACAGCAATTACTATTACCCCGTTATCTATTCTTATAGGTATAATATTGTAAAATCTTGCAGTAGACGCGGATATCTTATTTATGGCATCCATCTCAATCCCTAATTTCGTTATATCTACAATCTCTATGTTTAACCATTCTGCAACTAACTTAAGAAGGACCTCCTCGCTGACATAGCCATTATCTACAAGAATCTTAAAGAAATTTTTACCTGTCTTTTTTTCTTCCTCTACACACTCATCTATTATCTGCTGGTTTAGCAGGTTATTTGCCTGCAATTTTTTTAATAATATATTGTAGCGAGAAAGCTCTGTCATGGCTATACGTCCTGAGTTACCCGCGCCACCTCTTCTATAGTAGTGTATCCCCTTTTTACCTTTTCAAGGCCATCCTCTTTCAATGTCCTGAACCCGGTAAGTTTCTTTGCTCTTTGTTGAATCTCTGTAGCGGAGGCGTTATACAAAATCATTTCTCTTATCTCATCGTTGAGTATCAATAGTTCAAAGATTCCCATCCTGCCCTTAAATCCAGTGCCATTGCAATCAGGACAGCCTTTACCTTTATAGAGTTCAATACTATCCGCGTCCTCAGCCTTTAGCATAAGTTCCATCTTCTCTTCGCTGGATGGCTTATATGAATATCTGCAAGATGGACATATAGTCCTTACCAATCTCTGTGCAAGGACACCCTGGACAGTAGAGGCGACAAGATATGCCTTTACACCCATGTCTACTAGTCGCGTGATAGCACTCGGTGCGTCATTGGTATGCAATGTGCTGAAAATCAGATGGCCTGTCAATGCAGACTGTATAGCGATCTCCGCTGTTTCAAAATCGCGTATCTCTCCTACCATTATGATGTCAGGGGCCTGTCTTAAAATAGAACGCAGGCCATTTGCAAATGTAAGGCCTATCTGAGGTTTAACCTGAACCTGATTTATACCGTCCAATTGGTATTCTACAGGGTCTTCTATTGTGATAACCTTGCGTTCCTTCTGATTTATATGGCTTAGTGTTGCATATAAGGTAGTAGTCTTTCCGCTGCCGGTTGGCCCTGTAACCAAAATCATTCCGTTAGGGAGGTTTATCAATCTTTCAAAATCTTTCCTGTGGTCTGGAAGAAATCCTATGTCCTCCAGGCCAACAAGAAAACCTGTTTTATCAAGGATCCTCATCACAATACTCTCGCCATACATAGCCGGAAGACTGGAGACCCTTAAATCCAATTCCTTCTTTTCAAGCTCAATCTTTATCCTTCCATCCTGCGGCAGTCTTTTTTCTGCTATATTCATACCTGCCATAATCTTTATTCTACTTATGATAGAACCCTGTAATTTTTTTGATGGACCAGGAACCTCATGTAGCACCCCATCTATTCTATATCGCACACGCAATCTTGTTCCAAGAGGCTCTATATGTATATCACTTGCACGACGCCTCACAGCCTCTGCGATTAATAGGTTCACCAGTTTTATTATGGGCGCGTCCTGGTCTTTCGTATCAACAGCTCTATCAGGAGAACCTGGTTTTGTTTTTATATCCTGCATAACCTTTTCGTACAGACCGTATCTTTCTTTGAGAAGTCTATCCAGATCAATTGAGTGTACAAGCACTATCTCAATAGAAAGCGCAAGGATTTTTTCAAGATTCTGTTCTGCAAGAAAATTCAAAGGATCATCAGTGCCAATAATAAATGCGCCTGTATGGTCTTGTCTTATTAAAATCAATCTATGTGAAAGGGCTATCTCAGGGATTATCAGGTCTTTGAATTTCTCATCTAAATCCTGTGTCTTTAGGGCTATGGGTAAAATCCCTATCTGCGGTATGAGCGTCTTACCAACATCTTGATTTGCTATGTAGCCTTTCTTTACAAGTATGCTCGCAAATCGCTCTCTTGTCCTTAACTGCTCCTCCAATGCAGATTGTATCTGCGTATCATTAAGCAGCCCTATATTTTTTACTACCTCTTTTACTTTAATTTGTTTGTGACTCATCTATTTATCAGACCTGCAAAATATCCTGCACCAAAACCATTATCTATATTAACTACTACAACGCCTGGCGCACAGCAATTCATCATGGTAAGAAGAGGTGCCAACCCCTTAAAATTCGCACCATAACCAACGCTTGTTGGAACCGCTATAACGGGTTTATCTGTTAGCCCTGCGACTACACTCGCAAGCGCACCTTCCATCCCTGCCACCACTATAATTACACCAGCCTTTCTTATATCCGCCAATCTATCAAAAAGACGATGTATCCCTGCTACCCCTACATCGTATACGGTCCTTACGGCATTTCCCATAATCTCCAAAGTTACCCTGGCCTCTTCAGCCACAGGTATATCAGCTGTGCCAGCAGTAAGGATTAGCACAAAATTCCTTTTCCTTTTTGGATAGACATCTTTATAAATTATTCTAGCGCTCTCATTATATCTTAACGAATCAAAATGCCTTTTTAGATATCCGTACAACTCTTTGCTGGCACGAGTAAGCAGTATATGAGTGTCTTTTTTGAGAATATTCTCCAGTATACATCTTATCTGCTCAAATGTCTTGCCCTCGCAAAACACAACCTCACCAAAACCTTTACGGAGACCTCTGTGATGGTCTAACCTGGCAAAATTGATATTTTTATAGGGCAGGTCCTTTAAAAGTAGATATGCCTTATTTATTGTAATCTTCCCTGAGGCAAGATCCTTCAAAATCTTTCTTGTATAATTTCCTGATCGCACAACCAATAAAACCTCTCTGTCAGTCTACTGTTTCTAAATCCTTTATCAATGTGCCCCTATTTTTCAGGATTAAAATGTCCCCCAGAATAAAGGGGACACTTTTAATCTTGAAATTGGGGACACGTTGCCGTATAAAATCGCAAACGGTACAAATCTCTATTTAAAAATAAAATATAAAAGAACAAGGATTAAGATAGCTGAGACTATATAAAAATCATTGAAGTAAAAAAAATCCTTTAGCCCATCAAAAATCCTTCTAGTATTTTTCTTACCCAATTTTTTATTGTAAAGATCTAGGTCGTCAACCTTAAATCTTGTATAGACCCCGCCAACTTTATATACAGGTATCTCTGCCTTATCTACAAGGTTCTGAAATTCTGCCTCAGATACACCTATATAGTTCGCAGCCTCTTGAGAAGTCAAAAACCTCTTCATAAGTTAACCCCCGAAAAAGATTCTATTTCGCCCTCTCTTTTGCTATCCAGGCATCTACCATAGCCCTGTCAAACCGCCATTCATTCCCTTCTTTAAACGCAGGGATCTTCCCGGAATCAGCCCAGCTTAATATGTTAGACACATCTACCTCCAGATATTTTGCAAGCTGGTCTACATTGAAGATATCGCTTTTTCTTAGAGAATGACTGAGCATCTGGCACTTCCCATGTATTACAGCCCCTGACTCCACAGATAATACAGGCGTTACTATATCTCCAACTATATGCGCTGTCGCAAGCACTTTGATCTGTTTATCAGCAAAGATGTTTCCTGTAAGTTTGCCACCTATTGTGATATCCTCGCCTGTAATATCCGCTCGTACTATAGCATTCTGACCAATGACAAGGCTCCCTTTTGTCTCAAGCCTACCTTCGAAATTGCCATTTATCCGTAGATTGACAGGGTCTTTGAAAGTTAGAGTTCCCTGCATACTCGCATCCACATCCAAAATCTTTTCTTCTGGTCGTTCCCTTCTCATAGCTATTATCACCCCCTTTTCTATAAATTAGTACCCTCCCCACTCCCAGAAGGGATTTTACTTTCTCCCCTTCTCGTAAAGGGGTTGTGTTTATGAAGCCTTCTATAGAATTGCATATCGCTAAAGAGTATCTATTTATCTTCTATTGGTATCTTTCGCAATAGATATAATGTCGCCAGGCCTATTACTGTTGCTATGGAAGCGGCCATATAAAATCCACACCCTACAGCCAGACCGATCCCAGAGACTGTCCATAAACTGGCAGCTGTGGTAAGACCTTTTACAGATTCTCCAGAACGAATAATAGTTCCTGCACCAAGAAATCCTATTCCTGTTATAACACCAGCTGCAATCCTTGCAGGGTCTGCAGATGCAACGCCTCTATATAATTCACAGATATAAATAGATGTAAGCATTATAAGCGTAGAACCAAGACTGACAAGTATATGCGTCCTGAAACCTGCTATTCTTTTATTGTGTTTTTCTCTTTCAAATCCTATAATCCCGCCAAGTATGGAACTAAATAGTAACCTCCAGAGTACCTGTGTATCGCTAATCATATATCGTCTCCTTATCTTTTATTAACAATTATTATACCTTTGCACTCATATCAAGGCCTGAACTATAACCTTTTTTTATAAGGTGATAAGCAAATCCTGCTACCATTGCTGCGTTATCCGAGCATAATTTAAGTTCAGGGAAATACACCTTGAAATTCCTAAATATAGATTCAGAATTTATAATCTCCCTCAACCTTGAGTTGGCGCTTACCCCTCCGCCTATTACAAGGGTATGGAGGTTGTATTTTTCTAATGCCTTCAGAGATGCATCCACTACGGTCCCCAAAACTGCCTCTTGGAAAGACGCCAGCACATCAAATCTTTGCCTTTCACTCAGAACCTTATTATTACCCTTTACATAATATAGGACAGCTGTTTTAATCCCGCTAAAACTAAAATCGAAACCACCATCAATAGGTCTACAGGTAAATTTTATAGCCCTTGGGTTGCCCCTCTTTGCAAGGCGATCTATAATAGGACCTCCAGGATAACCAAGTCCAAAAATCTTTGCAACCTTGTCATATGCCTCACCAATGGCATCATCAAGTGTATCCCCCAACTTTATATGGTCATCGAAATCCTTAACCAGACACAATCTTGTATGTCCACCTGATACTACAAGTCCTATAAAAGGAAACTCTGGCTTCTTCTTATCCATAATAGCAGAATAGATGTGTGCATCTATATGATCTACCCCTATGATGGGAACACCCAGGCTATATGCCAATGTCTTCGCAAAGGAAATGCCTATCAGCAATGCACCTACCAGACCAGGCCCTTCAGTGACTGCTACAGCGTCTATATCATCTATGGTTATCCCTGCGTCTTTCAAAGATAGATTCACAACCTTATCAATATTTTCTACATGGTGTCTGGTAGCAATCTCCGGGATTACCCCACCAAATCTCTTATGGTATCTCAAACTCGAAGATACTACATTAGATAAGATCTTCGTGCCATTTTCTACAACACTTGCTGATGTCTCATCACAAGATGTCTCTATGCCAAGGATATACATAATGGTACCCTATTTACCACTCTATTTACCGCTATAAAGAATTATCCCTTTTAATACATCTACTGCGCTAAGGACCTGATTGTCGTATTTACTCTTTATATCTTTTTTCTTATCTGCCTCTGGCACTTCTTTTTCCTCCTCTTCCATCAATTCCTCAAATATATCTGGTTTATGTTTCTCCTCTGTGGTGTTCGGCTCTTGATATTCCACAATAATATCAGGTGTAATACCCTCTCCATGTATAGACCTATTGTTAGGAGTAAAATATTTACTGGTAGTCAATCGCACTGCTGAACCATCAGACAATGGCACAACCGTCTGCACAGAGCCCTTGCCAAAACTTTTAGTGCCCATAATAATAGCCCTTTTATTATCCTGTAACGCCCCTGCCACTATCTCAGAGGCAGATGCGCTTCCTGCATTTATCAAGACAACCATAGGATAACCTGTATGGGGATTTTTATTTTTGGATGTAAAAACCATATCCTGGTTCTTTGTCCTGCCTCTTGTCGAGACAATAATTTTATTTTCTTCCAAAAATTTTTCACTTGTCTGAACTGCTGCATCAAGAAGGCCACCGGGATTGTTTCTCAGGTCAAGCACAAGACCTTTTATACCTTGTTGTTCGAGTTCCTTAAGCTTTTTCTCCAGGTCCCGATGTGTGTTTTCCTGAAATTCTACCAATCTTATATAACCAATACCATCTTCTATTATCTCAGAACGCTTAATACTTTCTATCTTTATAATTGAACGTGTGATTACAAAATCAAGGAGGCTCTTTTCCTTCTCCCTCAAGACAGTAACTTTTACATCTGTCCCTGGTTTTCCGCGTAATTTCTTGACTGCCTCCATAAGGGTAAGGTCTTTTGTCAGTTTACCATCAATCTTTACAATCTTATCGCCTGGTTTTAGACCTGCTTTATATGCAGGCGTATCTTCTATAGGTGCAATAACTGTAAGAAGGTCGTCTTTTATTGTTATCTCTATTCCTATCCCCCCGAATTCCCCCTCTGTCTCTATCTTGAGTTCGTTATACATCTCCGGATCCATAAACTGGCTGTATGGGTCAAGCGATGAAAGCATCCCTTTTAGTGCACCATAAATCAGGTCTTTCGATTTAGCCTCTTCTATATAATCAGCGCGTATGATGCTTACTGCATCCGAGAAAAGTTCTAATTCTTTATAAAGGTCGTCTGTCTGCGTTTGAATCTTCGTCTGTATCTGCGGCGATTTCTCCGCAAGGACCATATTATGCGCAAAAAACCCTCCTAAAAAAGCAGCGATGATCAATATTATAGCAATCTTCTTATTCATAATCCTCCCTTCTTTAACCTATACAATTTTTAATCTGTTACGCAAAATCTCATTTACCTTCTGTGGATTTGCCTTGCCCTTTGTCTTCGCCATTATCTTACCAACAAGGGCGATTATAGCGTTTTGTTTTCCATTCCTGTAATCATTTACTATTTTAGGATTTTCCTCAATTACCTCATTTACTACCCGTTCCAATTCTCTATCATCAGATATCTGTTCAAGAGATCTTTCCCTGACTATCTCTTCTGGGGACCTGCCAGTGGATAGCATCTCCATCAAAATCATCTTGGCTATCTTCCCGCTTATTATCCCAGAATCTATCATCTTAAGCATACCAGAAAGATATTCTGGTTTCAAGGTCTTAAGATATTCTATCTCTTTACCAAGTTCCTTAAGATAATTAATCGTATCTCCCATAAGCCAGTTGGCTATTATCTTCGGCTTATTATACAACTGGACACACCTCTCGAAATAATCTGCGAGCGACTTTTCGTTAACCATAACAGAGGCATCATAATCTGATAGATTATATTCTGCAATAAATCTCTTTTTTCTCGTCTCAGGCAACTCTGGCAATTCCTTTCTTACACCCTCAATAAATGTGTCGTCGAATTCAAAAGGCACAAGGTCAGGTTCTGGAAAATATCTATAGTCATGCGCCTCTTCTTTGGAGCGCATAGATTCGGTTATGTTTCTTGTAGCATCATAAAGCCTTGTCTCTTGAACTATTGACCCTCCATTTTCTAGTAACTGTATCTGCCTATCACGCTCATATTCAAGAGCGGCCCTGACCGCCTTAAATGAATTCATATTCTTTATCTCTGTCTTTGTTCCTAATCTCTCTGAACCTTTTTCTCTAACAGATATATTTGCGTCGCATCTAAGACTACCTTCTTCCATATTACAATCTGATACATCAAGATACTCAAGAATTGCCTTCAGGGTACGAAGATATTCATAGGCCTCTTCAGGGGAATTGATGTCTGGTTCGCTTACTATCTCTAATAAAGGTATCCCGGAACGATTAAAGTCTATAAGACTTGTCTCGCCTTCATGGAAAAGTTTGCCTGTATCCTCCTCTAGATGAACGCGCCTTATCCTTATACGTTTCTCCGAACCTGCGATGAATATTGTTATCCAGCCATTCTGAGAAAGTGGCTGATTGTATTGAGATATCTGAAATGCCTTTGGTAGGTCAGGATAAAAATAATTTTTTCTATCGAATTTAATCTTGTTGGAGATATGACAATTCAAGGCTATCGCCACTTTTAAGGCGTATCTCAATGCCTCTCTATTTAAGACAGGAAGGCTGCCTGGAAAGCCAAGACACACAGGACAGGTCTGTGTATTAGGCGGCTTTCCAAAGTCTGTGCTACATCCACAGAAGGCCTTGCTTTTTGTATTAAGTTGAAGATGTACCTCTAATCCAATTACGGTCTCGTAGTGCATAACATATTCTAATACTAAATTTTTGTCATTGCGAAATGGTCTTGTTTATAGGCGGTGTTCTTTTATGCCACTCTGTTGCCTGTTCATAGTTCCAGGCTATTCTCAAAATCTCCTCTTCTTTAAATGGCCTTCCTAATATCTGCAATCCAACAGGAAGATTATCTTTGGTAAAACCGCAGGGTATAGATATCCCAGGGATACCTGCAAGATTTGCAGAGATTGTAAATATATCTGAAAGATACATTGTTAACGGGTCCTGGATTTTCTCTCCTAATCTAAAGGCAGGGGTTGGGGATGTAGGGGTTATTATAGCATCGTATCTTCCAAAGGCGTTCTCAAAATCCTTTTTTATTAATGTCCTCACCTTTAATGCCTTTAAATAATAGGCATCATAATATCCGCTTGAAAGTGCAAACGTACCGAGTATAATTCTGCGTTTTGCTTCATCGCCAAATCCAAAACCGCGCGTCTTTTTATACATATCAATAAGAGAACCTGCACCTTCAAATCTAAAACCATACTGCACGCCATCAAACCTGGCTAGATTAGAACTGGCCTCTGCAGTTGCTACTAGATAATAGACACTCACAGCATATTCTGTGTGTGGCAGACTTATCTCTTCGCATATAGCTCCCAACTCCTCTAATTTTTTAATTGTATCTGACATCAGATTTTTAACGTCAGGGTCCATGCCCTCTATAAAATATTCCTTTGGCACACCGATTCTAATCCCGTGTATATCCCTTTTTATCAAATTAGGATAATCTGCTACATCCAGCCTCGCAGATGTAGAATCCATCTCATCATAACCTGAGATTATCTTCAACAAAATAGCAGCGTCTTCCACATCTTTTGTTATAGGACCTATCTGGTCTAATGAAGATGCAAATGCTATAAGCCCGTAGCGGGAGACTCTACCGTAGGTAGGTTTAAGACCCACGACCCCGCACAAACTCGCTGGTTGCCTAATCGAACCGCCTGTGTCAGAACCAAGCGCAGATATAGCCTCATCTGCAGACACTGATGCGGCTGAACCTCCGCTGGACCCGCCCGGAATCCTATCTAAATCCCAGGGATTCCTTGTGGGACCATAACAGGACGTCTCTGTGGATGAGCCAAATGCAAATTCATCCATATTGGTCTTCCCCATCAATATAGCCCCTGCATCTAAAAGCCTTTCTATTACAGTAGCATTATACGGTGGCCTAAAACCTTTCAGAATCTTTGAACAGCAGGTGGTTGGCTCATCTTTAACACAGATATTATCCTTGATAAATACTGGTATCCCCCAGAGGGGGTTGGACCTATCCTTCTTCTCCGCATCCCTCGCTCTCGCCATAATAATATCTTCATCAAAATAGACTATGGCATTTATACGGCTATCCTTAAGTCTTATAGAAGATATGAGACTCTTACATATATCTAATGGAGAGATATCTTTCTTTGCTAAAAGTTCCCTTAATTTATGTACTGTAAGACTGGCAAGTTCCATCATGATTCTATAATCTTTTTAACCTTGAAAAGATTTCCCTGTTTATCCGGGGCATTTTTTAAAACCTCTTCTACCGGTAAAGATTTTTTTACAACATCCTCCCTGTAGACATTCTTCATCTCCAGGACATGGCTGGTTGGTTCAAGGTGTTCTACGTCAAGTACATTAAGTTTATTAACATAATCTAAGATACGACCAAGCTGCCCTGTAAAATATTCTAATTCAACATCTGTCAATTCTATCCTTGCAAGATTAGCAAGGTATCTTACCGTATCTTTATCTATAGCCATATTTACCTTTCTAAGAGACTTTAATAGTGTCTATAAAACCTCTGCCAATTTTTCAAATTCGCTTAAAGAAATCGTCTCAGGTCTTCGAGTAGGAGCAATGCCTGCCTCTCCAAGTTTTTTTAAGACATCTTCCTTATCGCCAAAAACCTCGCTACTATAAAGAGACTTCAGTATCGTCTTCCTGCGATTCCTAAACGCAATCCTTATTATTTTAAACAGTTTTGTCTCATCCGTCAAGGAAGGCGTGTCCCTTTTTAGTTGTATTTTCAAAAAACAAGAGTCAACATCAGGTACAGGATAAAAAGAATGTCTTTTTATAGAGAATATTATCTCTGGAGTAGAATAGAACTGTGCAAAACATGAGATCGAACCATAGGTCTTATCCCCAGGACTGGCAGTAATGCGTCTCGCAAACTCTTTCTGCACTGTAATGAAGGCGGTATCTATAAAATATCTATTCTCTAACAACTTTTCTATTACATTGGTGGATATACAATATGGGATGTTGCCTATGACCTTCAGTTGATTATGTATACTAAAATTGTATTCTAATATATCACCGCGTATCAGCTCAAGGTTTTGATAATGAAGGGTCTCCGTAAGAAAATCATACAGTCTTCTATCCTTCTCTACTGCGATTACCCTTTTTGCGCGATTGCATAATTCTTCTGTAAGTGCACCCAACCCAGGACCTATCTCAAGCACTATATCTCTGTCAGATATACCAGCCTCATCAATAATTTTTTTCTGTACATTTTTATCTATCAAAAAACTCTGACTGAGTCTCTTGTTAGGTCGTATATTGTATCGTGTTAGGACAGACTTTGTCTCCTGCAATGTCAACATACCTTAGAGAAAAACTTTCTTTTTATGCCCTATGATAGACATCTTAACCGCGAGCCTTATAGCCTCTTTCATAGAACCAGGGTCAGCGATATTTTTTCCTGCTATATCATAAGCAGGCCCATGGTCAGGTGATGTCCTTACAAATGGGAGTCCAAGTGTTACATTAACGCCCTTCTCAAAGGCGATCATTTTTAAAGGCCCTAGGCCCTGGTCATGATACATACTAATTGCAGCGTCAATTTTTCCTTTATAGGCCAAATAGAAAATTATGTCGCCTGTTACAGGGCCAGAGATATCCGGTATTTTGCGCCTCAAAAAATTTACAGCAGGTTATATAATCTTTTGCTCTTCTACGCCTATATAACCCCCCTCCCCGCAAGGTTTTTTT
>Ga0078972_1010637_pt1 | contig 17017 bp, 17 predicted proteins | sample YelNatPaOPGAMG01_FD_67568 | JGI IMG/M metagenome (GOLD analysis project Ga0078972, IMG submission 67568) | Hot spring thermophilic microbial communities from Obsidian Pool, Yellowstone National Park, USA - OP-RAMG-01 (SPADES assembly) (version 2) | ecosystem: Environmental > Aquatic > Thermal...
TCTTTTGTGTTGATATTAAGAGTAAGAAATTCAAGCTGATTTACATCTTGCTCTAATCTTATTTTAATGTATTTATCAGTATTTTCTTTATTAATATTTAAAAAAATTCGTTTAGATATATTCATAATTATAAAAATTTATAATTTTTATTATAAATACGTTGAATTCAATTTTTATTTTGTATTTTATTTTTTGAAATAAAAAATTTTTTTTAAATGAATTTTAACAAAAAAATATCAAATTTTTCAAAATTTAAAAAAATATGAACCCAAAAAAATAAAATTTAAAAAAATTCGATTAAAACACCATAAATTATAAAATGATAATAATCAATGTAAAATATCTTTTCAACTATTTTTAAGTATTTATTGAAAAATGACAAAACACTAAAAAAATAATAAAAATTTAAACATATAAATAAAATGGCAGAATTTGTATTTACCTCTCCAGGTATAAAATTTAGAGAAAGAGATTTTACTTACGTAACTCGTAATGTAGGTATCACAACTTTAGGACTTGTTGGTGAAACGTTAAAAGGTCCGGCATTCCAGAGTATTCTTGTTCAGGATAAAAGACAATATGAAAAAAGATTTGGTGGACAAAGCATTAAAAGATTTTCCAACGGAATGCTACAATATCAATTACCATATGTTGCCAATGCATATCTTGATGAATCACAGCAATTATATGTGACCAGAGTGCTTGGTCTTTCTGGGTATGATGCAGGTACTGCATGGGCAATAACATTAAGTGCTGGTGTAGACCCATCAACAACGGGAATTACAATCACATATCCAGCCGATATTGTTTCGTTTACTGGCGGTTCTTATTTGGGTGTGTCTTTGGGATATACTGGACAAACAGGTTCAAGTTTCAGTGGATTTACAAAAATAGGCGGTGGATTTGAAGGCATTTTACATGAATTTACTGTTTTAACAATAACTGGAACTAGTGGTACTGTTTCCGATGTAAGAAAAAAGATTACAGGAAGTTCATACTCTGAATATGAAAATATGGTACTTGCTGTTATTAGAAGCAGGGGACGAGTAAAAGATATTCCCAATGCAAAACCTGTTACCATTTTTGATACCAGCAATCTCATAATTTCATCAAATAATACAACAATTGGTACTGGTGATTTATTCGGGCAGTTTGTTTTAACTGCATCTAACTCAGCAAGTACAGAAAATTATACTGTATCGTTGAATCCAAATTCAAGTAGTTTCTTACCGAATGTAATTGGTTCTGAAGCTAAGGATAAAAACACCAAAATTTGGGTACAAGCAATTTATCCTGATTTAATTAAATGGTTGGATTCTAAAGGCATTGGTTACGGTATTAATACAACTTTAATTAAAGCAACCAAACCTATTTTTACTGATTATAAAACACAATTTAAAACACCGGAAACTCCTTGGGTTGTTTCTCAGATTAAGGGTAATAGTGTTGAAAGATTATTTAAATTTATAAGTATATCAGATGGTGATTCTGCAAATCAAGAAATAAAAATCAGCATCACAAATATTGACCCAGTTTCTCTTGAATTTGATGTAGTTGTTCGTGATTTTAATGATAACGATGATAATCCAATTGTTTTAGAACAATACACAAGATGTAATTTAATTCCAGGAACTAATGGTTTTATTGGACAGAGAATTGGTACTTCTGATGGAGAATATGACATTCATAGTAATTATATTATGGTTGAATTAGCATCAAATATTTCTATTGATAGTTTTCCTGCTGGATTTGAGGGGTACTTTTTTAATAATTATGATAGCACAATTACAGGAGATATAAATGATGCTATTGCACCCAAAATTCTCTATAAGACTAAATATGAAGACAATGAAAAACCAAGAAAAGTATATCTTGGAATTTCAGAAAAAGCATATAGCACTGAAAATGTTGCAGGAACTGGAATAAATCAAAACTTTTTCAATTTTAATGGTTTTGGTAATGAATCTGGATTTACTAAATCAGATGGATTCCATATGGATATTCATGCGAGTGGAATAACTTCATATGGTTTCACTTTCCAGCATGGTGTTGGTAAATTTCAAACAATTGAAGATGTTATTAATCCGGAAAATCCTTATTATGAAATATCAACAAGAAAATTTACATTAGTTCCTGCTGGTGGTTTTGATGGATGGAACGTACATAGAACAGAGCGTTCTTATGGTGATAATTTTGCATTAAATAAAATTTATGATGGTGTTGAACCAAACGGTAATCCTACAAATGATTTCCAGGCATGGCAAACTGCAATAAATACTTTTGCAAATCCTGAAGAAGTGACAATTAATTTATTTGCTACACCTGGAATTAATTGGAGTGAACAAAACATTTTGGTTCAAAATACAATTGAAATGATTGAAACACAAAGAACTGATTGTTTATATATAATCGATAGTCCATTTATACCTATTGATAATATTATTGGTGAATCTAAACCTGATGTTATTGCTGCTCAAGATATTGCCGATATGTTAGACGATGCTGAAATTGATACAAGTTACGCATGTACATATTTCCCATGGATCCAAATAAGGGATACGCAGAATAATGTTAATGTTTATATCCCACCAACTAGTGAAGTGGTAAAAGCAATGGCATTTACTGATAACACCAAATTCCCATGGTTTGCACCTGCTGGTTTAACTCGTGGTGTAACGGATGCAAGAAAATCACAATATAAATTATCTCAAGAAGCATGCGATATTTTATATAAAAACAGAATTAATCCTATTAAGGATTTTGCAAATACGGGCACTGCAATTTTTGGACAGAAAACTCTTCAAAAGAAAGAAAGTGCTCTTGATAGAATCAATGTACGCAGATTACTGCTTCAAATTAAAGTTCTTATTTCCAATATTGCAATTAGACTTGTTTTCGAGCAAAATGATCAAACAACAATTGACCAATTCTTGCAAAAAGCAAATCCGATACTTGATACTATAAAGAGAGAAAGAGGATTATATGATTTCAAAATCAAGATGGATGATACTAACAACACAACCGAAACCCGTGATAGAAATGAATTATATGGTGAAATTTATTTGAAGCCAACAAGAGATGTTGAATATATCGGTATCGGATTTACGATTACACCTACAGGTGCTTCGTTTAATGATGTAGTATAAAATTTTTTCTAAATAAAAAAACCCATCAACACGATGGGTTTTTTTTTGTGAACTACCCACCCACGCCAGAGACGATGGGTTGGGCTTCGGACTTCACAGATAATTGAGTACTTATTATAAATTTAGTTCAAATTTTATATTTCCACAATCAAATATACGTAAAAATCCATTTTCATACATAATTTCAATTTCTGTTTTATCTGCATTATAACCGTTTTTAATTAAAACATCTTTTCTATAAACAAATCTGTGAATTCTTTTTATCTCATTTTTCTTAAAATACCAATAATTTGGTTTTGTATTTCCAATAAAATCAAATCCTAATTTTTTATATAAATTACCATTTGAATACCTTCTATCGGCATATGATATGATTAATTTGGGGTTATATGTTTTAATAAAATAATTCAATAGTTTACTTGCACTTCCAATAACAGTAGTGTTTATTGAATTACAAAATCTAAGCATTTCATATTCATCATCATTATTATTTTTACTTCCCATTGCAATTCTTTTTTTTCCTAAAGTCATAATAGAAACTAAGTTATTATTATAGAAAAGACCTATTTTTATTTTTGAATTTATTTTTCCTTGTATGTGATTCTTTTCAAGAAAATCATAAGCCATTTTTGATGAAATTTCTTTTATTACACATTTTCTTGCATATATTTTATTATCAATTAAATTTAATTTATGCATTAATATTGATTTAACAATTTCATTTTTATTTTTCCATTCATCTTCAAATATATGTATTAACTGAACACCCTTATTTTCACACAATATCGTTTTATTTAGATGATAGATTTTATCTTTAAAAATATCTGAATGCCAATATAACCCATTACATTCTATTGCCAAATTATTTTCATATAAATAAAAATCAAGTTCCAATCCATCTAATAAATTTTTATCATGTTTAATATATTTGATATTATTATCTAAAAGAAATTTTTCAACTTCTATCTCAAATGTGGAACCAAAACCACCAACTGGTAATAATTTGGTTGAAATTTCACTTCCATAATTAAATCTGTTATTACAGATAGTTCTATTAATTTCAAAAATATGTCCATCAGGATGTTTTATTTTAACAATATTATCTGGTAAATAATCTAAAACTAAATATCCTTTAGCTTTTAACTTATTTTCAAAATATGTTCTACCTCTTTTTATATATTTTTCTTTCAATGAAGATGATTGCGAATACCATTCAACACCATATTTTTTCAGATTATTTTCTTTAATTTTATTTTTTATAAAATCTGATTGACTTGGAAATTCAGCACCATATTTAATTAAATTGGTTTGTTTGGTTTTTTCTTTTATTTCATTGTTCTCAAAAATATTTTCAACACCAAATCTTTTTTTTATCGTTTCTTTTCGCTTTTCTTTAATAGAATCTACCATTAAAACAGAATAAACGCCATATTTGGATATGTTGGTTCTTTTCATTCTTTCAATACGGGACTTACTTTCATCTTTACATTTTTTGGAACAATATTTTAAATAACCTTCAGAAAATCTATTTCTCCATTTAATTTCATTACCACAGTTTTCACATTTAGGTATTTCTACAATATCATATAAATAATGATACAATTTTTGTGTAAATGATAAATCATTATATGAAAAATATTTTTTGTTATATTCATCAATTTCTTCAATCAAGCCAACAAATTTTTTTTGCATATGATTTTTTTTTGTTTTATATCCTGATTTATTATCAGTTTTAAAATATTTAATCAATTCGTTTTTATTGTATTTTTTCATATCAATAGTATTTATATTAAAATAATTTACAAATATAACATTTATTTTAAAAATAAATAATATGGCAAGTGAAATGATTAGGGGCGTCCCTTTTGAATATGAACCAAAACGCGTTAATAGATTTTTCGCAGAATTTCCAGATGAATTAGGTATTGAAGTTTGGAAAATACAAAAATTTAAAAGACCAACAATGAAAATAAATTCAGTTACCATTCAGTACATGAACGAACAGAATTATGTTGCGGGTAGGTATAACTGGGAACCAATGGATATTACATTTATAGACCCAATAGGTCCTTCCTCATCGCAGCAACTTATGGAATGGGTTCGTTTACACGCTGAATCATTAACAGGTCGTATGGGTTATGCAGCCGGATATAAGAAAAACATTATCTTAAAAGCACTTGACCCAACAGGCATTGAGATTGAAAAATGGTTTCTGGAACAATGCATGATCACATCGATTGATTTTGGTGATAATGATTATACTTCCGATGAGTTAACAAATATCACACTAACCATTCAACCTTGGCGTTGTATTTTGAATTTCTAATTGAATCGTCTTCAGTGTAAGACACGTAAATGAAATTAAATGAAACAAATTTGGGGGATATTTTTCCCCCAATTTTTTAATTTGTTACAATATTTTTTTGTATTATTTCATCAAATTTAATTTTCTCTAAATCACTTATAATAAGATTTTTATCTGCAGGAAGTCCGGAATATCCATGAATATGATTTATTATTGCTTTTCTCATTATTTCCAATGCTTCAACTAAAACATCCGCTCTTGCAATAGGATGACCTTCTTCAAATATCTTATTTCTATCTTCAAATTTTAATCTTGCTGCTTTAAATTCTGGTGATCCGTTATGTGAAATTATTGCAATTTTGTCGGAAGCTATAATGGTATTACTATAATACTCATCGCTATCTTTTCTTTTTTCAAATGTGAGAGTTATGTGAGCTGGATTTGTTGTATTTAATTTATATACATTATCATTTTCATGCTTTCCTGCACGTATTTGAACTTGATTGGTACCTAAAATGACATCTGTATTTGTTCTTCCTATTAATGCAATATCAGTTTTTAATGGAAAAACACCATCAGCATCTGGATATGTTGATATTGACGATTCTGGATTGGTAAGCCCAATATTTGTTGTTGAAAGTGCAGTATATATTGAATCATATCCAATTTTTTGCAATTGCGATATTATATTTCCCATCCAAAATCTACTTCTTTGTGGATATTTAATATCTTCAATAAAAACTCTAACAACCTCACCAACCTGTGGATAAATATGAAAAAATTTTGGAAGCAATGGATAACACCATGGTAATTCTGATATAGTAGTTCTATTATCTAAATCCGGAATTTTAACTTTAATTCTACCACCTTCAGTTTCATCATCAATAGAAATAACTTCACCGTAATATATAGTTCTTGATGAACTATAATCAATATCCATTTTAAATGGATTGCTGGTTTGTACTATTGGTTTATCAAATGCCATTATCTTTTACTCATTTCTTCAATCAATTCAACGTAATTTTTTTCCAATTCATTTAATTGTGCAATTTTTTCATTTATTTTTTTCTCAATATCATCATATTCATATGTTAAATTAATAACATCATTTTTTAATGTATCATGTTTTAATTTAATATCGTTAATCATTTTTAATAATTCAATTTCACTATATTGAGATAAATTTTCCATTATTGTATTACTCCATATCCTTTAGAATAGGTTATTGTTGAACCAAAAACACTAACCGGACCTGTTGGTGAAATACCTGCAGCAGTAAGTGTAATGCCAGGAGGAATTCCAACCGTTATAATTGCTTCCTGCTGAAGTGCTCTAACAATTTCTTCTATTCTAATTCTCTCCATAATTTCATCCGGAGAATTTGCTCCGGAAGGTAATGCACCAACAGGTAATCCCGCTTCACTTTTTCTTGCAATTATACGAGAAGCAATTTTAGTGGGGGATAATCCGGTTCGTCTTGGAACTCCAATTAAAATTAGTGGTGTAGGTATTGGTAATGGCGTACCAATAGAAGACAAATTTAATATTTTGTCAAATCCATTGATGATTGATTCAATATTATTAAAATCAACAGCCATTTTATTTCTTTACACTACTAAATTTAGATTGCATTGATTTAAGTTCAGAAATGGAAATCCATTTCCATCCTAAAAATAATTTTGTAGCAAACTTTTTAAACCAAGTTGGTTTAGAAGTAGTTGCAAGTTGCGTTCCGTCGATTGTACCATCAATAAGATAGACACCAACGAATTGTTTGTTTAGTTTTTGATCTACTATCATATTTTTAAATTGTTAAACTTTTTAATATACCTACGTATTGATTTATTTTTTCTTCAATTATTTTTTTTGTTATTGGTTCTAACATAGCAATTAAAAATGATAAAATCAGTTCAAAGATAAACTTATTTATCATTTTTGCCAAATCTTTTAATAAACATTTTATAAATATTTTAAATTTTTTTAAATCTTCTTTTGGTGTTGATATTTTGGGAATACCATCCTCACTATCAAATGCGCTCATAATTGCTTGTAACATTCTTGTTTGAGGTGATAATACAATTAATTGTGCTAACATTAATTGAATCATTTTAATTATTCTCAAAAAAAATCCATCTTTAATTGTTTCTTTATTTTTTTCATAAACATCTTTAACATCATTGCAACTTTGTTGTATCGTATTTTCAATTGCATTTCCCGCAACAAATGGGTCTGTTGTTCCTGATATTTGTTGAATTACATTAGTCATATCGTTTAATGACAATTCGGCAGTAATAATACCACATCCCATGTCATATTTTACTACACCATTACTAAATGCTTCTGCTTGTTTTAACATTTCATCATAATCATTTTGAGATATTTCAAAACTATCGTTATCTTGAAGTAATTGATCAATTAATTTATATATTTGTAATTCATTATATATTTGTTCGACTGTTTTTTTTTGATTTGAAGTAACAGTTCCATATACAGCATTCATAACATTTGTGGAAAATTCTTTACTATCAATTATTACTGCATTATCAATATAATCACCAAACCATTCGCCAATAGTTTTATTTGATGATGCGGTTGTTGGCTTAAAATTAAATTCATCTGTTATTGAATTATATGTTATTTTTAAATTATTATATTCAACCGGTGTTCCATCAAGAGATATTGCCTCATACGCTTTCTTGTCAAAACTATCTGTATTACCATAAACTAAATTACCAATATTTGAATTTGGATTGATTTTTAATTTACCAAAAACATCAATATTTTTTACAGGAACATTAATTCCTGTAGTTTTAAAATAATTCGGAAGATGTTCGTTGGAATTATGCTGTATCATTTGTTTTTTTAATGATATTCTCATTTCGGAAATAGCACCATCAATAAATTTTGTAAAAAAATTACCTATTAATTGTTTTAATGCATCTGTACCAACAACTACTTTCAAAACATCGATTAAATAAGGAACAATTTCTTTTTTGTTATTAATAGATGAAAATGAATTAATGCCATAGTCTTTCTGATTTTTACTATTTTCAAGAAAAGAATTATAAGCACCAATTGTGGTGAAAACATTTTTTTTACTATCAACAAGTCCCATTATTATTTTATATTATTTTTTTGCCCTTTTTTCTATTTCTTTTTGAACAAATTCCAGTAATTCGTTTCTTTCATTACTAGATATATCAGAATCATCCGAATCATCGCGTTTCTTTGTTGTATTATTTGTTGATGTTCCGGATTTGTTTTCAAAAACAACTTCTTTTAAATATTTTAAAAGCATAATTTTTTGTTCCTGATTTTTTGCTTCTGCGGCAATTAATTTAACTATTTGATCACCAATAGCTGCAATATCTTCTCCTTCTTTTACTTTTTGTTCCCATTTTGTAAATAAACGATTTAACTTTGCTTTAATATTATAACTTTCATCATAAATTTCTTGAAGCAATTTATTTACACTATCTTCATCAAATAATAATTTTTTTCTTTTTGGTCTTGGCATATTATAACATTTACATATAAATACTATCCCAAACTATATTTTTAATTGTATTTTTTTTATAGTTTAAAAATTAATAAACTACTTATTCATACTATTAAATTTTTCAATAAAATATAATTCTTTAAACGGTTTTATTGCAATTCTAATTTCTTTTGCAGATAATCCTGTTTGTTCCTTTATGTAAAGCAAAATTTTGTTTTTAGCAAATTTATTAGTTACCTTTTTACTATATTTTCCTTTTGGCGTTTCTTCCATAAAAAGAATATTCCAATTTTCTAAAATATGAACAATTGCATCACCAACAATATATTCATTTCTCTTTAAAGTTAAATCAGTGCTTATTCTATTATTTATTTTTTTTATAACATTCTTTATTAAAATTTCAATTTCATTCTGTGTGTCTAAATTCATTTCATATGTATATTTTGTGTTTTCATTTATTTCATCAACATAATCATCGTAAGATAATATTGTTTTTTTTTCGCCATAACTTTTTTTACTATGATCTTTATAATAATTACGTATTATTGTTTGACAATAACTATATGCTTTGGTTTTTTTTCCACTCTTTGTTATTGTGTTAGGATCAAATTTAACCATATTTTCAATTAAATGAGTTAGTGCATTTTCCTCAATTTCCTTTATATTATAATTTCCAATATGTATTGGATATCTTCTTAAGATTGACTGTATCATTTTTCGAAATGGTTCTTTTAGAAATTCATTATATATTCTGTTTTTTTCTTCAGCAGACGTAGCATTGATATAATCAATCACAGCTTTTTCTTCTCTTTCCGCAAAATACGGCACTTTATTTTCATTTTCTTCCATTTGAAATCACCACAAAACATAATAATTATTTTTCAAGCATGGATGTGTCAATGACTCTATCATTAGTAAAATTTGATTCTTTATTTGCAACATCAAACCAAAACTTTCTTTCCTTCATGGACATAGTTTTAGAATACATATCAAATAAACTATCCTTTCTTGTTTGTAAATGTTTGTACCCGATTTTAGGAATTGTATATATCTTACAACTATTATTCAAAGCTCTTAATAAATATTCATACATAAAGGTTAATTTAATATTTGATTTATAACCACCAATATTCTTAAATTCAGATTTTTTTATAACAGCACCAGATAATTTAAAATCGCTATATTGTTTAATCGATTTTAAATTTAAATATCCCATTTCGCCATTTTCGCCAACAAATTGTTGCGACCATACAATTTCATTTGTAAATTTTAAACCTTGATTTTTTTCATTTGTTTCAATCATCATAGTTAAAAAAATGTCAATCTGAGGATATGTTTCAATATATATACTAGCATTTTTCATAAAGCTATTACTATATTCATCATCAAATTCAAGCACTGAAAAATAATCTGTGGTTACATAATCAACAGCAAAATTTACTTGTGATTGATAATCAGTTTTTTGCGTATTTTTAATTAAAGTAATAGTTTCATTAGGAATTTCCTTGTCTTTATATTTAACATACTGTTTTTCAACAAATTCCTTTAGTACATTTTCAATTTGAGGTGGATGTACTATAAAAATCTTAGGAATACTATCAACATCTTCTTGATTAATAACTGATTGAACGGCATTATCTAAATAATTACTTAAAGTTTCATTAAATTCATGAACTGGAATTATAACTGAAATATTCATTTTCTTAAAAATTTTATTTAAAATTATTTTTATTGTTGAGTTGTTGTTGGTTGAATTGCGCTATTCAATAATGCAATTCTTTGATTAAGAAACTCCTGATATATGTTTGTTAATTGCTTTTCAGAATCAGATTGATTATATTTAGAACTTAATTCAATCATTCTTTTATAAAAATCGGGAGAAATTGCATCATCTAAAAACTTTGTAAGAGCTTCTGCTGTTAATGTTGGTAAATCGTAATAATTATCAGTCCACAATCCAGCATCATCAACAAGTTTTTTAACATTTCCATTTTCATCCCTTTCAATTAAATATTCAGGTAAAATATCCGGTTTTAAACAAATTGGAATTACGCCTGATTTCATACATTCAAGAGGAAATGTACCAAACGATGCAATTCTATCAATCCAGACTGCCGCAAAATTTTCTTGTAATCTTTTTGCAAAATCAACTCTTCTCATTGCCTGAGGTGGTTTACTTCTGGTAAGCATTGGATCAAATGTCATCCAATTATATTCAGGATATTTTGCGAAAAATAATTTAACAAATTTTGTAATTTCATTTGGATTCCTTCCAATTATTGAAATAATTGGCTTTTGCGGTATTTTGGATGGTTCAAAATAATCAGGAATGCCAATATTGTAAATTTTTATGTTATATTTATTAGTACCATAATGTCTTTCAAAAACTTCTTTAAGAGATAATGAAGTGGTTATAATATCACGAATACCAAATGATAATAGTTCAGTGCCAGGTATTAAAGAATTTAACATATAATCAAACGATTGCAGCAAAACAATTCTTTGACATGGTAGATTTTTTGTTTGTTCCATTAAATTGGTAAAAATTTCAGGTATTATCATAACATCTTCCGGACCAACTGTTAACTTAGGGTCTGACATTGGAACATGTTTATGCTCTGTAAGTTCCTTTTCAATCCAACTAGGGATAACATAATCATCTTTTTCCATCATAACAATTACTTCATATCCCATTTTTTTTACCACAGTGGCATGAAAATATATTTCGTAAACTGATGCCGTAGGATTGGGAGTTTCAGGAACTACAAACAAAAATTTTGATTTTTTATTTACTATTTTATCTAAAGATAATTTAATTTTTTCAATTTTTTCCATTTCAGCTTGTTGCACAGCATTATTTAATTCGTTTGCCATTTTTGTTTATTTTTTATATTTAATTATTTTTTCAAAATCAGGATTTTCAATTAAATCATTAACTTGTAGAATTTCCATTGAACCTGCTTTAATATTTTCGTTAAACGGTCTTTTTACTTTAATAAGTTTCTTTCCCCACGGTTCGCCTATTTTTAATAATTCTGGGTCAGCTGTTATAAGAATATCAGAATATTTCCACATTTCCAACGAATCATCCACAAACTTATATTCTTTAAATCTACTTGTCATTTTACTTAAAAAGAAAAGTGTTGGAGGTATTGTGAAAAAATTTTCAACAGATAATACAACAAAATCGACAACTTTATCATATTTCAAAACAAAATTTTTCACATGCAAATCCATTCCTTTGTACATAACGGGTGCTGTTCCATGTATTTCAAAGCAATAATCTTCATACATGAATTTATTATAAACTTCCTTTGCACTTAACTTAATTTCAATGGGTTTTTTAAATAAAAAACTATCAGCATCTGCAACACCTTTCTCTTCATCGACTTGATAATGAATAGGATTAATATTATCGGGCATATCTTCGGGTTCTTTTAGCTCTTTAACTATTTCTACAGTATCTTTCCATTGATATGTCTTAAAAAAATCATAACAATATGCATCTTTGGTTTCTTTTGGAATACCTTCTTCACCAAATTCTTGTGCATAAAATCTATCAAATTGAAGCCATCTTGCTCTTAGAACTTCATTAATATCTATGCCTACTTTCAATTTTTTCATTATTTATTTTCCTTTTTTAAAATTTCTGCTTGATATTGCAGTTCTTCCTGTAATTTTTTCATTAATTCAGTATGTTGCCGAATTAATTCTTCATCAGTAATGTATTTCGGATTAATACATTCTATTTTTGTATCATATGATTGTGTTGGAATAACAATAATTTCAGCATCTACTGTTGATGGTGTTATTCTTTTTGCTATTTTATGAGTAATTTCTTCAATATCTTCACTCCTTACTCCAGCTACTCCAACATAAATAACTAAAATTAAATTCTCATTCATAAATTAAAAGTATTTGTTTAAGTAATTATTATAAAAATTAAAATATCAAACACATATACTAATACGAAAATTTTATAAAAATCTTGAATTTATTTAAAAATTTTTTTTATAGTATTTATTAAAAAATAATAATAAAATATAAAATTTTATGAAATATGGAAAATGAATCATTAAGTGATGTGATAAAAAAGTATAAAGAAAATAAAATGAGTGAAGAAAAAACACAAACAGTAACAACAAACACCATTCCACCTAAAGCATCTTCATATAATAAAGAAGATTTTGAAAATATAATGTCTAAGGAAACCGATCCAGATTTGATGACATCCTATGAAATAGTTAAACTGCCATCAAATGGAATTTTTTATCCGAATAAAATATCTGAAGTTGCTGTTGAATATATGACATCAAAAGATGAAGATTTAATTACAACACCATCATTAATTGAAAGTGGTGAACTCATGAATGTTTTATTAAAAAGAAAAGTAAAAACCCCAGGAATTAATGTAGAAGAATTGCTTCAGGGTGATAGAGATGCTATTTTATTACATCTTCGTACTTCAAGTTATGGTTCAGAATATTCTGTACAAGTAACTGATCCACGTAATGGTTCAGTTTTTACAGGAAAAGTTGATTTACTTAAATTAAAATATAAAGAAATTACTGAAACTCCTGATGAAAATGGATTTTTTAAAGTAGAAATACCAATGCGGAAAAAAATTGTAACATTTAGATTACTCAATGCAAAAGAAGAAACGTTATTATATAAAAAAGCAGAGCAAATTAAAGAAGCATATGGTGATGAATTTAGTCAATATTCAACATTAAAATTAAAATCCCATATAGTATCTATTGACGGTAATACTGACAGAGGATATATTGATAAGTTTGTAGATGCAATGCCAGCATTAGATGCTTTTACCATAAGAAAAAAAATATTGGAAGTAAGCCCTGGTATTGATATGAAATATGAATTTACTACAAAAGATGGATATAAATTTAATGCTTATTTAACAATAGGTATGGATTTTTTTTTCCCAAGCATTTAGCTGGTGAATATAAAAAAATGGTTAATGAAGAAATTTATATTTTAACCAAACACGCTAATTTTAATGCCGATTATGTTGAAAATCTTCCTGTTTACAGAAGAAGATATTTTCTATATCTTTTACAAAACGAATTAGAGGAAATTGAGAAATTACGCAAGAAAGCAGAAAGTAAACAAAACATGATTAGATATAAATAAAAATCATGTTTTTTGTATTTATATAAAATAAATTATCATGGCAGAAGGTAATAAAAATACCATTAAAGAACTTCACGATTTAAATGTATTGCTTGAACAGCAAAAAACTTTAGCTTTAGCATTAAATAATATTGAACAAGCCAGAGCAGCTCAAACTGAAATTAATGCAAATAATGAAAAAATTATTAACGAATTAAAATCTAAAAATAATGATTTATCGGAAGAAGAAATTGAAATATTAAAACAATTAGAAAAATCGCAAAAAGATATCAATAAAGAAAATGAAAAAGAATTTGAAAACAGAAAAAAAATAGTTGAAAATATAAAATTCGCCAATAATTTATTTAAACAAGGATGGATTATACTACAAGGTTATGATAAAACAATAAGGCAAACTGTTCTTAATTTAGGAATGTCTGGCAATAAAGCAGAAATGCTTCGTAAATCATTTGAGTTATCTGCTGGATATGTTAGTAGATTAGGTGGAAATATTGAAGATATTGGCAACATAATGACGGGTTACGCTGATGAAACTGGAAGAGCACGTGTTTTATCCGCGGAAATGGTTAAAGATATCACTAATATTGGAAAAGGAACTGGAATTGGAATTGAACAAGCAACTCTTCTTGGTGCACAATTCGAATTGATGGGTTATAATGCAAAAACTACTATGAATTATGTTCAAGGAGTTGTTGATACTTCTGAACGAATGGGTGTTAATACAACTAAGGTTTTAAAAAATATTAATGATAATTTTAAAAGATTAAATACATATACTTTTCAGCAAGGAGTTAAAGGTTTTGCAGAAATGGCAATGTATGCTGAAAAGTTTAAAGTTGACATAAATCAAGCATTAAATGCCGCAGATGTTGCAAGAACACTTGAGGGAGCTATAGATTTAACTGCACAATTGCAAGTAATGGGTGGTGAGTTTGCAAAAACAGATCCATTTGAAATGTTATTTTTATCTCGTAACGACCCTGCAAAATTTACTGAAAAAATTGCAGATATGACTAAAGGGGTTGTTACATTTAGAAAAATGAGTGATGGAACTTTTGAAAAATTTATAAGTCCTGCAGATAGAGATCGTTTAGCATTAGTTGCTAAATCATTACATATGGAAGTTGGTGAACTTACTCAAATAGCTGAAAGGCAGGCTGAAATACAAAGAATGCGTCAGCAAATGGCAGGTATGGGATTAAGTGATAAAGAAAAGAAATTAATTGAAGGAGCTGCTATATTTAATAAAGAAACAGGGAGGTTTGAAGTTCAAGTTGCAGGGCACATGCAAGATATTACAAAATTAACAAAAGAACAGGCAAATGCTTTTGCAAAAGAAAGAGTTTCTTTGGAAGAGAGAGCAAAACAAGCAATGACATTTGATGATACATTTAAAGCAACTATTAATTCTTTAAAAACCGCACTGATGCCTATTTTAAATGCAATAAATGGAGTGTTAAATGCATTAAGACCAATTACTGATGGATTGTCAAAAATTTCTGGTGAAAGTCGTGGATGGGTAAAAGCAGGTACCATTTTTTTATTCGCTGCTATTGGTATGAAGATAGCACAGAAAGGTTTTGATAATTGGATGAAAACAGGTTCTATTTTTGCTAAAGAAAAAAAGGAACCAACAACTTTACTTGGAAAATTTATACGTGGTACTGCGACAATAAAAACAGGAGAAATTCCAGGCGAGCCAATGGGTGGTGGGAGTATGAGTAAGGCTTTGGGCGGTAAAGGAATGTTAAGTGCCGGAGCAGGTATTGGTATTGCCGCGGCAGGTATTGGTGCTGGAATTGGTGCAGCTGCAGGTGGAATTAGTTTACTGGCAAAAGCAATGAGTGGATTGGATGAAAAACAAGCAGCAGTATTAAAAGATATTGTAAAAACACTGGGTCAGGTGATTGGCATTGGTGCTGGTGTTGCTGCAGCAATTATGGTTATTTCTGTTGCTTTAGGTGCATCAGCCGAGCCGCTTTTATTATTTGGTGGTGGTATTGCATTAATTGGTGCAGGTATTGGTATTGCAGCTGCCGGTATAGGACTTATGGGAATGGGACTTGCTAAACTCGTAGAATCAAGCAAAGGAGCTGGAGATGATATGTCAAAAATTGCTGGTGGTATTGCTGAAATTACATTAGCAATGGGAGGTGCAACATTAGCATTACCAGGAATGTTAGGAATTATGGCAACAGTTCGTTCGATATCAAAACATGCCGAACCACTTAAAGATGTTGGTAATGCATTTGCTAACATAAAAGCAGTTTTATCTGGAAGCAAAGATGATTTTATTGCAGTACAAAATGCAATTGAATCAATATCAAAAGCAAATATTAAAGGTGGTGGTGTATTTTCAGAATTGGCAAATTTATTTAATAAACCACTTAAAGTTGAATTTGCAGATAAAAGAGTTGCATTGGTAAATGATATTACGTTAGAAATTGATGGACAAAAATTTATGAATAAAGTATATAATCCACACGTTGCAGTTCAAAAACATTATGATTTAAAAGCAGGTAAAGGATATACATAAAAATTTTTTTATCATTTTTTAAAAAAAAACTTGCAAATGTCAAAAATTTTTTGTAACTTTGACGAGTTTTTATCAAAACTCTTTTTTGCTTTTTCAAATCAAAAACAAAGTTCCAAAATTTTTTGTGTTTGCTTCTACGAATCAAACAAAAAAATCTTGTATAACAGGTTAAGTATTTTCATTTTTAACTACTTTTTTTAATTAAAATTTATTTCTTATTTATTTGAGATAATATTTTCATTTATAATAATTTATACAATATTATTTAAAGTAATTATTTAATTATATTAAATTTAATTGTATAAAAAAAATTGATTTACAAGCAATTTTTTTTATACAATTAAATTTAATATAATTAAATAATTACTTTAAATAATTTA
>Ga0078972_1010639_pt1 | contig 17013 bp, 13 predicted proteins | sample YelNatPaOPGAMG01_FD_67568 | JGI IMG/M metagenome (GOLD analysis project Ga0078972, IMG submission 67568) | Hot spring thermophilic microbial communities from Obsidian Pool, Yellowstone National Park, USA - OP-RAMG-01 (SPADES assembly) (version 2) | ecosystem: Environmental > Aquatic > Thermal...
GAACGACCAGGTGGCGCAGTCCAAAGGCATCATGGACAAGTTTGCCGACGGCAACAAGATCATGAAAGACGGCATGGCCACCATGGCGCAGGGCATCAAGCTATTCATGCAGGGGAACGCCCTCTACCAGGGAAACAAATAATTACCAACCATAGTCAGGCCGCGGCCAGCCGGGCGCGGCCTGGCTAGGCCGAGTTCTGAAGACCCGGGGTTCTGTGGCATGGTGTGAGGAGGAATCCATGAAGAAGATACAGGTGGTTTTGGGAATCATCCTGATACTGGTGATGACTGGGACTCCCGGCCATGCCGCCGCGCCGCCGGGAGCCCCGTCCGAGGAGGCCACCAAGGTCAAAGAAGATGACCGCCTTCCCATCCACCAGCAGGAAAAATGGCAATTCTTTGTGTCCCCCTATATCTGGATCCCAGGCGTCAATATGACCACCACTTCATTGAGAAAGGACGTGAATACCAACGTCCCCTGGTGGGACACGGCCGCGGCCTTGTTTTCCAAGACCATCGGGGTCATGGGCCGGGCCGAAGCCTGGAAAGGCAGATGGGGGCTCTATGTTGACGGCTATTTCACCTATCTCGGCTTTTCCGATAGCCAGGTGGGGGCCACCCGGCATAAAAGCTTCGGTCCGGTGGATTTCACCCTGGACAAGCAGGTTCATCTCGACGGCGTCAGCCTTAATTTGGGCATCCCGGGTCAGGTAAGCGGCAACGTCACCCTGACGCCCTCCGGTTCGGTCAAGTACATCGGCCGGGTGGGCAGCCTGGATCTGGGCGGCCGCTTTTTGGTGGGGACCCGGCCCCTCACCGCCGGGAAGCCGCTGCCGGTGTTATCCCTGGAACTCCTGGGCGGCCTCCGGTTCAACTCCATTAACCAGTATCTCCGCATCAATCTCAGGGATATCAAGATCGGCAACACCAGCATCGACATCCACAGATTTTCTTTGTCGGGCAATCATCAGAGCATTAAGGGTGGTTCTCTGGTGGTTGATTATACGCTCCAGTTTTTTGAACCCTTTCTGGGGGCCCGGCTGGGCCTGTGGCTCACCCCGAAATGGCTGGTCAGCCTCAAGGGCGACGTCGGCGGCTTCGGCTTTGTGGTTAACAATAATGTGACCTGTAACTTGGAGGCCCTGTTAGGATATCGCTTCCATAAAAACGTCTATGCCTACGGGGGCTACAAGGCCCGGGGCTCCTGGTATGACCTGGGTGAAGACCTGGCGCAGATCAATTTTTCCGGGTGGTTCCATGGGCCGGTGATGGGAATGACCTTCACCTTTTAGGGTTCCGGAAAAGGCACCCTGGCTCGGGAGTGGCGACTCCACCAAAGCCATAGAATAGAGGGTCGAAAGAGAGAGATGGCACCAAACCCACAGCCGTTCAAGTCCCAACTCTGGCGGGGGAAACCCATCCGGCGCCTGCACGTCATGGTGAAGCCCACGGGGCCGGTCTGCAACCTCAATTGCACCTACTGTTATTACCTTTCCAAAGAGTTCATGTTGACTACCGGGAACCGTTGGCGCATCAGCGACGAGGTCCTGGAGGCCTTTATCCGCCAGTATTTTCAGGGGCAAAACTACAAGGAGGTGGTGTTCTCCTGGCAGGGGGGAGAGCCCACCCTGCTGGGCCTGGACTTCTTCCGCCGGGTGGTGGAGCTGCAAAAACGCTACTGCCCCCCCCACGTGCGCTGCGAAAACGACCTCCAGACCAACGGCACCCTTTTGGATGAGGCCTGGTGCAAGTTTTTGGCCGAACACAATTTTCTGGTGGGCTTAAGCTTGGATGGCCCCCAGGAACTCCATGACCAGTATCGCAAAAATAAGCTCGGGGAAGGCAGCTTCGAGCGGGTGTTCCGGGGGGCGCGACTGCTCAGAAAACACCGGGTGCATTTTGCCACCCTGACTTGTGTCAATCGGTTGACCGCCCAGCACCCGTTGCAGGTATACCGCTTTCTCCGGGATGAGGTGGGGGCCAGGCGGATGCAGTTCATCCCCATCGTGGAGCCCCTGGGCTTCTGGTATAAGCCGCCGCCCTTCCTGGACCGCCAATCCATGCCCCTGGACGGCTCTCCCCAAGCGCGGCCCGGCCACCCCGAGTCGGTGGTGGAGGACTGGTGCGTGGACCCGGAGGACTGGGGCGAGTTCCTCTGCCGCATCTTCGACGAGTGGCTGAAAAAAGATCCGGGCCGTTTGTACGTGAATTATTTCGAGGCCGCGGTGGAGACCTGGATGGGGCACCTCTCGCCCCTGTGCACCCAGGCCCCCCTGTGCGGCAAAGGGCTGGCCCTGGAGCACGACGGCGCGGTGTATGCCTGCGACCACTATGTTTATCCGCAGTACTGCCTCGGCAACATCCTCACCCAGCCCTTGGAGGACATGGCCTACTCCGAGGGCCAGGAGCGCTTTGGGAAAAGCAAGGAGGGCACGCTCCCCGGATATTGCCGCCGGTGCGCCTATGAGTTCGCCTGCTTCGGGGACTGCCCCAAAAACCGGTTCCTCAGGACGCCTGACGGCGAGCCGGGACTGAATTATCTGTGCCGGGGGTGGAAGCGCTTTTTCGCCCATATCGATCCCCATATCCAGAAAATCGTCCGCAGCCTGGGCGCTCAGGTGGTGAAGGAAGGCAGGGCCCCGGCGGCCGAGCTCTGGCGTCCGGAGAAAAGGCGATGAACTGGGAGATGGTTGACCTGGAGGACGGCCACCGCCAGCTGCAGGTCGAGGCCCCCTGGGAGGAAATCGCACCGGACTACCGCGATATTCTTGGAGATTTCCAGGGGGTGGCGGTGCCGGGCTTCCGTCCGGGGAAGGCGCCCCGGCAGGTGCTGGAGGTGCGCTTTCGCCGGGACATCTCAGACCAGCTTACCTGGCGGGTTGCCCAGCGTTTATGCCGCCGGGCCCTGGAGGAGGCCGGAGTCCAGCCCGCCGGGCCCCTGGAAGTCTCGGGAGTGGAGTGGGAAAAGGACCAAACCTTCCGGTTCACGGCCCGCTTTCTCCCCCTGCCGGAGTTCGACCTGCCGGATTACCGGTCCTGGGGGCCTGAGGTGACAGAGGCCGCTGACCCCCAGGGGGAACTGTCCCTCCGGCTCCTGGAGAAGGTGGATTTCCCCATCCCGGATGAGCTGGTGCGGGGGGAACTGGCCTTCGACGGCCAACCCGACTGCGACCCAGGGAGCGAGGCCTGGCAGGCCGCGGCCCGGCGGGTCAGGCTCATGCTGATCCTGAAGCGTCTCGCCCGGGAGGAAGGCCTCGAGGTGGAGGACGCAGAGGTGGAACAGCGCATCCGCAACAAGGCCGCGGAATTCGGGACCACGGCCGAGGCGTTGACCGCCGAACTGGAGCCAGGGGGCGGCCGGGCCCGGCTCAAGGATATGCTCCTGGCTGAGAGCGTCCTGGAATATCTGCTGGAGAATATGCAAGCAAGATATCCGTAAGCCGAACGGAGGGGGGGCTCAATGGGTAAAAACAACTCCAGGGAAAAGAAAAGGAGTAAAAGTGTGGCCCAAAAAGCCAGGCGCCGCCTGTACCTCCATATGGCTGCGCTGGTGTTGATCTTTGGGGCCTTGGCCGCCGGGGTCTTTTTTTTCCTCAACGGCAGGCAGACTGCAGCCCAATCCCCCGGTCCGTCGGCGGGTCAAGAGTCGGTCAGCGCCCCCGAGACCACGCCGGGATTTGACCGCCTCCAAGGCCGCTGGCAGCGTCCCGATGGCGGGTATGTCATTGAAATCAAAGATGTTGAAGCCGGCGGGAAAATGACCGCGGCGTATTTCAATCCCCGGCCCATCAAGGTCTCCCAGGCGGCAGCGGCCCTGGATGGCGCCACCCTCAAGGTTTTCATCGAACTGCGGGATGTGAACTATCCGGGCGCGACGTATCACCTCACCTATGATCCTGGGAGCGATCAGCTCCGGGGAGTCTATTTCCAACCGGCCCTGCAGCAGAGCTTTCAGGTGTTCTTTGTCAGGATGAAGTGAACTGCCCTTGACAATGAAGCAAGAATATTCCTAAGGAGGGAAATCGCTTGAGAACACGATATGGACTGACAGCCTGCCTGGCATTGGCTTGGTTTATCGCCGTCACTGCCGGGCCCGGCCGCGGGCAGCAGACCACCGGGGCTCCGGCCCCGGCGGCCCCCTCTCCGCCCGCCACCTTTAAGATGACCACCCCCATCCCGCCGAGCATCCCCATACCGGACAAGCTGGAGACCCGTTTCGGCACGCTGAACTTCTTCGACGGCGTCCCGGACAAGGCCTCCACCGAGAAACTCTATGATAACCTGGACTTTCAGCGGGCGGTGCAGGCGTATCTCCTCGGCCTGCCGGTGGTGAGTCAGTGGGCCAACCGCAAGGGCATGCTCGAGTGGGGACCGGCCAATACGACGGTGCCCATCTTTGAAACCATGATGAACGCAAGGACACTGGCACTGACCGCCAACAACAACACGCCTTACACCTGGTTCTGGCTTGATCTCAGCAAAGGTCCGCTGGTCCTCGAGGTGCCCCCGAAGGTGCTGGGGCTTATTGACGACATGTGGTACCACTGGGTCGCCGATGTCGGCATTACCGGGGCGGACAAGGGGAAGGGCGGCAAGTATCTGCTGGTGCCGCCCGGCTACCAGGGCAAAATACCGAAAGGCTACCACATCATCCGATCGGCGACGTTCAGCAACTGGATCGCCTGGCGCAGCTTCCTGGTGGACGGCGACCCCAAACCGGGAGTGGATATGGTGAAGAAATTCACCAAGATTTACCCGCTGTCTCAAGCCGGCAATCCACCAACGCCGAAATTCGTGAACGTCTCCAACCAGGCCTTCAACACGCTCGCCCCGGCCGATTACTCCTTCTGGGAGGCTCTCAATCAGGTGGTGCAGGAGGAACCACCAGACCCTATCGACCCGACGACACTTGGCTTTTGGGCTGCCATCGGCATCCGCAAGGGAAAACCCTTCGCGCCGGATGAACGGATGAAGCAGATCCTCACCGAAGCCGCCCGGGTGGGTGACGCCACGGCCCGGGCCATCTTTTACCGGTGGCGGACGCCGGACGGGTACTGGTACCCGAACAGCGCCTGGCGCCTTGGATTCGTTGGGGGCTACAAGTTCGAGGACAACGGCGCGCGTCTCTTGGACGCGTACTCGGGCTTCTTCTTCTATGCCACCGGCATCACGCCGGCCATGGATACGAAGATGGTGGGCGTCGGGTCCCAGTACATGATTGCTTTCGTCGACTCAAAGGGCAATCCGTTTGACGGCGGGAAGAATTATCGGCTACAGTTGCCGCCCAACATCCCGGTGAAGGACTTCTGGTCAGTCATTCTCTACGACAGCCAGACGCGTTCGATGCTGCAGAACGATCAGGAATGGCCGGCGGTCAGCATTCAGACCAAGGGGCTCCTGGTGAATGCGGACGGCTCGGTAGACGTCTATTTCGGCCCGAAGGCACCGGCCGGCAAGGAGAAGAACTGGGTGCAGACCATCCCTGGCAAAGGCTGGAACACCCTCCTGCGCCTCTACGGTCCGCTGGAGCCGTTCTACAATAAGACCTGGCGGCCGGGGGAGATCGAACTGCAGCCGTGAGACGGCCGAACCTTCACTGATGGGGACTCCAAGGATACCCACCAAGGTTAGGCAGCGGACACACTTTAAAGCGGCTTTCTTTTAACAGAGCGAGAGAGTTCAGCAAACAGGTCGACAGACTGACGGCCAAACCGGAGAAAGGGGGTGGCAGACCGCACATAGAGAACTCCAATTGGCATAAAAGCAGTCTGGAACATCTATTGGCGAACCTGCGAGAGAGAGCAAAGTAATCCGAAAGGAAGGAGGGTGACATGGAATCACCGCAACCCCTTAACCGCCACAAGGCCCGCACCTGGGCCGTGGTGGGGGGTGTTTTGGCCGCGGCCGGCGTCCTGTGCGCCGGCCCGGCCTTGGCCAAGGAGGCCGGGAAAACAGCAACCTTTACACCACAGGTCACCGGGGTGCCGGGTTCGCCCAACGCCACCACCACCATCAGCGGGAAACAGCTGCCGCCGCCCGATCCGAAATTCGGCGGCGTGATCCAGGAGAGAGCTTCGGAGTCTAAGGCCTGGTGGCCGCCGCGCGTCGTGCCGCCGAAGGGTGCGCCCAACGTGCTGCTCATCATGACCGACGACGACGGCTTCGGCTCGCCCTCCACTTTTGGCGGGGTGATCCCGACTCCGGCCCTGGACCGCATCGCCAAGAGCGGGCTGCGCTTCACCAATTTTCACTCCACCTCGCTGTGCTCACCGACGCGGGCGGCGATAATCACGGGACGCAACCATCACTCGGTGGGCTTCGGGGTGGTAGGCGAAATCGCCACGGGGTTCCCGGGTTACGACTCGATCATCCCCATCGAGAAGGGCACCATCGGCACCATCCTGAAGGATAACGGCTACGCGACCTCGTGGTTCGGCAAGGACCACAACACGCCGTTCTTTCAGAACAGCCAGGCCGGGCCGTTTAATCAATGGCCCAACGGCATGGGCTTCGAGTACTTCTACGGCTTTGTCGGCGGGGATGCCAGCCAGTGGCAGCCCAACCTGTTCCGCAATACCACGGCCATCTATCCGTTCCTGAACGATCCCGGCTGGAACCTGACCACGGCCATGGCCGATGAGGCCATCCAGTACATGAAGGAGCTCAAGGCGCTGGCGCCCGAAAAGCCATTCTTTATCTATTATGTACCGGGCGGCGTCCACGCGCCGCATCATCCGACGCCTGAGTGGATCGACAAGATCAGCGCCATGCATCTCTTCGACGATGGCTGGGAAAAATTGCGAGAGACCATTTTCGCCAACCAGAAGAAGCTCGGCATCATGCCCGAGAACGCGCAACTGACCCCGTGGCCGGACGGACAGGAAGCTTACGGCGGCGCCAAGCTGCCCAAATGGGACTCGCTCAGCTGGGAGCAAAAAAAGCTCTTCATCAAGCAGGTGGAGGTCTATGCGGCCTACCAGGCCTACACCGACCATGAGATCGGCCGCGTCATTCAGGCCATCGAAGACCTGGGCCAGCTCGACAACACCCTGATCATCTACATCAGCGGCGACAATGGCGCCAGCGCCGAAGGCATGCTCAACGGCACGCCGAACGAATTCACCACCTTCAATGGCATCGAAGTGCCGGTCAAGGACCAGTTGCTCTGGTACGAGTTCTGGGGGTCCGACCGGACCTACCCGCACTTTGCCGCACCCTGGGCCTGGTCGATGGACACGCCCTTCAAGTGGATGAAGCAGGTGCCGTCGCATTTCGGCGGCACGGCCCAGGGCCTGACCATGTCCTGGCCCGCCCGCATCAAGGACGTGGGCGGCATCCGCCGCCAGTTCCACCACGTCATCGACATCGTGCCCACCATCCTCGAGGCCACCGGTATCCGGGCGCCCGACACCATCGACGGCATCAAGCAGCTCCCCATCGAAGGGACAAGCATGGTCTACACCTGGGACAAGGCCAACGCCAACGCCCCGACCCGACACCGGACGCAATACTTCGAGATGCTCGGCAATCGAGCCATCTATCACGACGGCTGGGTGGCGTGCACCACCCCGGTGACGCTCCCCTGGGAGCTGAGCACCAAGCCGCCGCCGGATGTGATCACCGGCTACAAGTGGGAGCTCTACAACGTCATGGAGGATCCCACGGAGAACAACGACCTGGCCGCCAAGATGCCGGAGAAGCTCAAGCAGCTGCAGAACCTCTTTTATATCGAGGCGAAGAAGTACGACGTGCTGCCGCTTGACAACTCGACGCTCAAGCGCTGGAATACGCCGCGCCCGAGCCTGACGGCGGGCCGCACGGTCTTCACCTATTCGGGCGGACTGACCGGCGTGCCGGGCAGCACGGCGCCGAACATCCTGGACAAGTCCTACACCATCACGGCCGAGGTTGAGATCCCGGAGGGCGGTGCGGAAGGCATGATCGTCACCCAGGGCGGGCGCTTCGGCGGCTACGGGCTGTTCATGAGCAAAGGTGTGGTGGGATTCGAGCGGGGCAGGGTGGTGTTCCTCTACAACCTGCTCGACCTCAAGCGGACGATCTGGGAAGGGCCCGAACTGAGCCCCGGGAAACACACCATCGTCTTCGACTTCAAGTCCGAAGGGCCAGGTCTGGGCAAGGGCGGCACGGGCGTGCTCTCCGTGGACGGCCAGGAAGTGGCCAGGAATACCATGGAACACACCACCCCCATCACCTTCCCGGAGGACGAGACCTTCGACATCGGCCAGGATACGCGCACCGGCGTCGCGATGGTGGAGTATCGCTACGAGGTGCCGTTCAAGTTCACCGGCAAGATCAACCAACTGACCTTCAAGCTCGAACCCTTCATTCCGGAGCAGAGCGACGCGGCGGGGGGGCCTCATCTTCCGGGGCCGGGGTCGCCCCATCGGCGGTAGGACAGGTCAAACATGCGGGAAAATGCTAGCGGCTTTCAATCATGCGAACCGAGTCGCGGGCGCGAAAGATAAGGCACTATGAAAAGGGTGCTGATCTTCGCCGCGGTCGGGGAAGCCGGGACGGGCTTGGCGTTGCTGATCGTTCCAGCGCTCGTGGGGCGGTTGTTGTTGGGTGAGGAACTGACCGGCATCGCCATACCCGTCGCCCGCGTGGCCGGCATCGCCCTGATCGCCTTTGGGGTCGCCTGCTGGCCGGGCCCGGCGCAGGTCGGTATGTTAATCTACAGCGTGGCCGTCACGCTCTATCTCGCCTACCTCGGCTTCGCAGCCGGTTTGACCGGCATTCTCCTGTGGCCGGCGGTCATCCTGCACGTAATCCTGACGGCACTTTTAACTTTGGCATCAACAAGAAACACGGAGACGAAAACCTAGAGGAAGAAACCGCGGCCGCTTGGTCTTACCTGGCTTACCTCTACTGGCCAGAGACCAAAAAGCACAATGAACTCGATTGGAGGAATCATGGAAACACGAACACCAGCCACAAGAAAAAAAGCTGTGAGGTGGGCGGCGGTGGGGGGTGTCCTGGCCGCAGCCGGCGTCATCTGCGCCGGCCCGGCCGCGGCCCAGCAGGTCACCGGCGTGCCGGGCTCGCCGAGCGCCACGACCACGGTCAGCAACAAGCAACTTCCCCCGCCGGACCCGAAGTTCGGCGGCGTTATCAAGGATGATGCCCTGCAATCCAAGCCCTGGTGGGCGCCGCGCGTCGTGCCCCCTAAGCAGGCACCCAACATCCTGCTGATCATGACCGACGATGCCGGCTTCGGCGTGCCCAGCACCTTCGGCGGGGTGATCCCGACGCCGACCATGGACCGGCTGGCCAAGGCCGGCCTGCGCTTCAACCGGGTCTTTTCAACCTCGCTGTGCTCGCCGACCCGCGCCGCGCTGATCACCGGGCGCAACCACCACTCGGCCGGATTCGGCGTCATCGCCGAGCAGTCCACGGGCTTCCCCGGCTACAACAGCGTCATCGGCAAGGACAAGGCCACCATCGGCCGAATCCTGCTCGATAACGGCTACGCGACCTCGTGGTTCGGCAAGGACCACAACACGCCGGCGTTCACCGCCAGCCAGATCGGGCCCTTCAACCAGTGGCCTACCGGCATGGGCTTCGAGTACTTCTACGGCTTTGTCGGCGGGGACGCCAACCAGTGGCAGCCGAACCTGTTCCGCAACACCACGCAGATCTATCCCTTCGATGGCAAGCCCCCCGGCACCTGGAACCTCATCACCGCCATGGCGGACGACGCCATCGACTGGATGACGCGGATGCACCAGACCGACCCCAGCAAGCCGCTCTTCATCTACTACGTACCCGGCGCCACCCATGCGCCGCACCATCCGACCAAGGAATGGGTGGACAAGATCAGCGCCATGCACCTCTTTGACGAGGGCTACAACAAACTGCGCCAGCGCATCTTCGAGAACCAGAAGAAGCTCGGCGTGATTCCCCAGGACGCGAAGCTGACGCCCTGGCCTAATGAGGTCCTGAAGCCCTGGGATCAGCTCAGCGCGGAGGAAAAGAAGCTCTTCATCCGCCAGGTCGAGGTCTTCGCCGCCTACGCGGCGTACAACGACCATGAGATCGGGCGCGTGATCCAGGCCTTCGAGGACCTGGGCAGGCTCGATAACACCCTGATCATTTACATCAACGGCGACAACGGCACCAGCGCCGAGGGCGGGCCCTGGGGCACGCCGAACGAGGTGGCGTTCTTCAACGGCATCAGCATGATGCCGGTGGAAACGCAGATGAAGTGGTACGACGTCTGGGGCACCGAGCAGACCTACAACCACATGTCGGCCGGCTGGTCGTGGGCCTTCGACACGCCGTTTGACTGGTTCAAGCAGAACGCCTCCAGGCTCGGCGGCATCAACCAGAACATGGTGGTGTCGTGGCCGGCGCGCCTCAAGGACCAGGGGGCCTTGCGCGAGCAGTTCATTCACGTGATCGACGTCGTGCCCACCCTCCTAGAGGCCGCCGGTATCCGGGCGCCCGAGTTCGTGGACGGCATCAAGCAGGCGCCCATCGAGGGCACCAGCTTCCTCTACACCTTCGACGCCAAGAACGCCAAGGCGCCGTCGCGCCATAAGACCCAATACTTCGAGATGATGGGCCAGTGGGCGCTGTACCACGACGGCTGGTTGCTCAGCACCAAGGTCAATCGCGCCCCGTGGGAGGCCTTCCTGCCAGCCAACCCCGACCCGTTGAACAACCAGGTGTTCCAGCTCTACAACCTGGATAAGGACTTCAGCCAGGCCGACGACATCGCCGCCAAGCACCCGGAGAAGGTCAAGGAAATGAGGGCGAAGTTCCTGGCGGAGGCCAAAAAATACCAGGTCTTCCCGCTGGATGCCTCGGTGGCGGCGCGCATCGTGGCCCCGCGGCCGAACATCACCGCCGGGCGCTCGGAGTTCGTTTACACCAAACCCATGGTCGGCCTGCCGCAGGGCGATTCGCCATCTCTGCTGAATAGCTCCTACACCATCACGGCGGACATCACGGTCCCCGAAGGCGGCGGGGAGGGCATCATCCTGACCTCAGGCGGGCGCTTCGCGGGCTACGGCTTCTACCTGCTCAAGGGCAAGCCGGTGTTCCTGTGGAACCTGATCGACCTCAAGCGCGTCAAGTGGGAAGGCCCGGAGGCGCTCACACCCGGGCGGCACACCTTGGAGTTCGATTTCAAGTACGACGGCCTGGGCGCGGGCACGTTGGCCTTCAACAACTTCTCCGGCATCGGCCGGCCGGGCACGGGCACGCTTAAGGTGGACGGCAAAGAAGTGCAGACGATCAAGCTGCCGCACACCTTGCCCATGATCCTGCAATGGGACGAGAGCTTCGACATCGGCTCTGACACCCTCACCGGCGTGAACGACGCTGACTACCAGCCGCCGTTTCCCCTGACCGCCAGGCTCAACAAGCTGACCATCAAGGTGGACCGTCCGGAACTGTCGCCCGAGGACATGAAGAAGTTCGAGAAAGCGGAGGCGGAGGCGCTTGATGGCACACCGCTGAAGCACGTGCAGCCCGGGCCGCAGTAACCCGGTAGTGTTATGTCATCCGTGGAGGTTTTCCGGTTGCGGAACCTCCAAGCGGCGGCCACCTGGGAGCGGCCGAAACGAACCTGACATCGTGAGAAAATCCGGGCAGCCCTCTCAGGATGGCTGCATCCCGGAAGTCCGGAAAGGAGCAACCCATGAAACAACATAGTGAATTTTACCGACGCCTGAACCACCTCCCCCAGATTTTCCTCCTGGCGGCAGTGGTGGTATCCTTGGCGGCCTGGGCGGCGACCGTGACTGCTGCGGCCGACCGGCCCCAGTTCATGTTTGTGCAGACCGCAAAGGATCTTAAGGTGGACCCGGCCAAGAGCACTGGGCGCAGTTCGGAAAAATCAACGTGAGCATCGAGTCTGACAGCCCGACCAGCCTCACTGCGGATGCCAAGCTACGGGACACCTGGCATGCGGCCATAGGGGCCCGGTACCGCCTGGCCCCGGCCTGGCTGCTGTCGTTGGGATTCGCCTACGACAGCTCCGCGGTGGGAGACGCCGACCGCATGCCCGCCCTGCCGGTGGACCGTCAGTTGCGCTATGCCGTCGGCATCCAGTATGACTGGAACCGGGATGTCACCTGGGGCTTGGCCTATGAGTTTGCGGATCTGGGAAATGCCCCCATCAATGTCCGCCGGGGCCCTCTGGCCGGTCGGCTGATCGGGGATTATTCCCCCAACCACATTCAGTTTGTGGCCACGAACCTTATTTGGCGATTCTAACTCGCTGTAACTTCATAATAAAAACGTTAAGTCAAAAGGGGCGTTGAAAATGGTCTTGAAACGAACGGTTATGGTGTTGTTCCTTTTATTGTTTGCTCCTGCCCTGGCGGCGGCCGCGCAGCAAAAAACGAAAATGCCAGTTAAAGTCACGCCCGCCGAGGCCAAGGCCATCGCCCAAGAAGCCTATATTTACGGGCTCCAGCAAGTGGTGTTTTATGGGATGCGGTATGGCTACACCCAACTGGAAAGCTCACCGCAGTATGCTGGGATCAATCGACTGTGGTGGCTGCGCGAGCCCATTACCCCGGAGTTTCGCCAAATCGTTACCCCGAACGCCACCACCCTGTACGGTTCTGGGTTTTTCGATTTGTCCAAGGAACCGCTGGTGGTGGAGTTGCCCGCCGTCAAAGATCGGTATTACTCTTTCCAGGCCATGGACCAATATGGCGATTTCTTTTTCTATGCGGGCAATCAATTCACCGGCACCGAGGCGCAAAAGTACCTCTTCTTGGGACCGGGTTGGAAAGGGAAGGTCCCGGACGAGTTCAAGGGAATCGAGATCATCCAGGCACCCTCCAATGCAGGCTTCATGGTCATGCGCCTGGCTCTCAGGAATTCTAACGAGGATGAGGTGCACACAATCAACGAATACCAGGATCAGGTGATCACCACCCCCCTCAAGGAGTGGGTCGCCAACGGGAAAAGGGGGGTTACCTATGATAAACGACCCAAGGTCAAGGGTACTTATGCTTCCTTCTCCGGTATGGACAAGTTGACTGAAGCCCTGGTGGAAAAACAGACCGCCATGGATTTTTTTAGGCTGCTGAGCCTGGTCTTAAATGACTCCTCCATGACCAGGCGGCCTAACTCGGTAAAGGAGGTGCAAACATTAGCGCGCCTCGCTAAAATTGGCCTGGCGCCGAATGAGTTGTTCAACCCCGAAGACTTAAGCCAGGCCCACAAGGGTGCACTGGAGAAAGGGTTTCTGACCGGCAAAGAGGTTGTTAAGTCGGCAACCCGGAACAGCCTCATCAACATGAACGGCTGGATGCTTCCTAAGGATGTGGGACGCTACGGCACCGATTATCTGGTGCGGGCAGTGATTGCTGATGCAGGCTGGGGGGGGCCCGAAGCCAAATCTCACACCGGCGCGTTCTGCTTCGTGGATACTGCGGGAAAACAACTAAACGGGAAGCACCGGTATACCTTGACGTTTGATACCAAGAACCTGCCGCCGGTCAGCGAATTCTGGGAAATCCCCATCTATGACATCCAGGGCTACTTTGTTGCCAACAAAATCAAGCGTTACTCTGTCAACAGTTTTATGTACGAGCAGGGCGAGTTCTCCGTGGACAAAGACGGCAGAATTACCTTTTATATTCAACACGAGGAACCCACGGACCCAAACCAGCGCCAAAACTGGTTGCCGGCCCCTCAAGGAGATTTCCGTTTCGCCGCCCGCTTTTATGGGCCTTATGCACCCTTGATTTTCGGAACTTATAAGATGCCTTTGCCTCAGCGGGTTGATTGAAGAGTGCAGCACCGTCGGGGATGAAAGTGGTCGGCTTCGGAAGACTAGGTTGAGGAGGAACGCAGTGACAGGTAAACGATTTTTTCCCACTTCACTAATCTTGTGCCTTACCCTGATTTTCGGCGGCTGGGCGGCAGCTCAAACTGTCGACCCGCTTCCGTCCTGGAACGCAGGGAGGGCCAAACAGTCGATTATCAACTTTGTGACCAAGGTGACGAAGGCAGACACGCCGGACTTTGTGCCGCCTGCCGAACGGATTGCGGTGTTCGATAACGACGGCACTCTCTGGACGGAGATGCCGGTGCCGTTCCAACTGGCTTACGCCCTGGACACGCTGAAGCAGATGGCTGGGGAGAAGCCGGAGTTGCGCAAGGATCCGATGGTCAGGGCCGTCTTGGACGGAAACGTTTCCAAGCTTCTGGAAGGCCCGCACTACGATGGTTTGATGAAGATCCTGGCTCTCACCCATGCCGGCATAACCACCGTCGAGTTCAAGGCAAGCGTCGAAAAATGGTTCGCAACGGCGCGCCACCCCCGTTACGGCAAGCCCTATGACCAACTCACCTATCAGCCGATGCAGGAAGTGCTGAGCTACATGCGCGCGAACAGCTTCAAGACTTTCATCGTCTCCGGTGGCGGCGCCGATTTCATGCGCACCTGGAGCGAGCGCGTCTATGGCATCCCGTCTGAACAGGTTGTGGGGTCCACTGCTCTCACGAAGTACGAGCTTCGGCGGAGCGGACCCGTGCTGATCAAGACCAAGGCCCATCTCTTTGTCGACGACGGGGAAGGCAAACCTGTCGGCATCCACGCGTTCATCGGCCGCCGTCCCATTGCCTGCTTCGGTAACTGTGACGGCGACAAGGCGATGCTCGAATACACCACAATCAATAACCCACGGCCGAGCATTGGTTGGATTATTCACCACACTGACGCGGAGCGCGAGTACGCGTATGATAAAACCAAGGATAGCGGTACGCTCGAGGAAGCGCTTCAAGACGCTCCCAAACGGGGCTGGATCGTGGTGGACATGCAGAAGGATTGGGCAGTCATCTTCCCGTTCGAAAAGAAGTAGGACACGGGGTATGTGGGATAAACCAGCTAACCGGTTGCAGCGGCCAGTGCTTGCGCAGCACCTCAAAAGGCAGGGCCAACTGCTGAGGTTGGGGTATAATAGCTTGCAATTCCCGTTCCTGAGTCAATCCAATCGCGAGGAGGTTAACTATGAGCGTCAAGGCTCTTTATCGAAAAGCCCTGGCTGTCCAATCTGCCGTGGTGTTGCTCACCGGCGTAGCCGGTTTTGTCTTCGCCAAACCGCCGCCAGGCTACAAAACCGAGATTCCCGCCAACATCATGACACCGGACAAGGTGGAGACTCCCATCGGCACTCTAAAGTTTTTTGATGGTTTTCCCACCAAGGAAACCACCAAGAAAGTCTATGATCATCTGGATTTCATCCGCGGGGTTGAAGTGTTCCTGAACGGCATTCCGCCAGCATCATTGGAGGCGGCAAGAGTGGGAACAGCAGAGCTTGGCGCCAGACAGGCGAACCAGGTCGTCATCTTTGATCATTTGATGGACTCCCATTCCCTGTTTCTTACCGGGAATAGCGATACCGTTTATGCCTTGGCTTTTCTCGATCTGGAACGAGACGGTCCCACGGTGGTCGAAGTGCCGCCCGGCTGTGGGCCTGGCACAGTAAATGATGCCTGGTTCCGGTTTGTGATCGACATGGGGATGCCCGGCCCTGATAAGGGCAAAGGAGGCAAGTATCTCATCGTGCCCCCCGGCTATAAAGGAGAACCTGAAGGATACTTTGTGGCCAAATCGCCCACTTACGTGAATGCTATAATTCTGAGGGGTTTCCTGGTGGACGGCAAGCCGGATGCCGCCTCCGCAATGTTCCAACAAGGTATTAAGATCTATCCGTTGGCGAGCGCCCAAAATCCTCCGAAGATGGAATTTATCAGTAGCTCCAAAAAGGTCTTTAATACCATTCATGCCAACAACTTCGAGTTCTTCAAGGAGCTTGATCACGTTATCCAGAAAGAGCCGGTCGAGATGATCGATTCCGAACTGCGTGGACTGATTGCCAGTATCGGCTTACAGAAAGGCAAGCCCTTCAAGCCCGATGCACGAATGAAAAAGATTCTTACCGATGCCGTCGCGGTCGGAAATGCGACTGCGAGAGCCCTTGCTTTCCAGACCCGGTATCCGGAAGCCTACCTCTACGATAAAAGCTATTGGAAAACAGTCTTTATTGGTGGCGACTACCGATGGCTGAAAGATGGCGGCGAGGGAGGGCTTAATCTGGACGCCAGAACCCTGTTCTTCTATATCGCCACCGTCAATACACCAGCCATAGCGGCCAAAATGGTCGGCAAGGGGTCGCAATATGGTTTGAACAGTCAGGATAAAGACGGCAACTATCTTGATGGCAGCAAGAATTACAAGTTGAATATCCCGGCCAAAGTGCCGGCAAAGGATTTCTGGTCCGTGGTGATCTATGATCCACAAACACGCTCTCAACTACAAACAGGTCAGCCCTTCCCGGGCAAGAACAACAGGCGGGATGATCTGGAAGTCAATAAAGATGGTTCCGTGGATCTTTATTTCGGTCCGAAAGCGCTGAAAGGCAAAGAAAAGAATTGGATTCAGACCGTTCCCGGTAAAGGCTGGTTTGCCATCCTGCGTCTTTACGGACCGCTGGAACCCTGGTTTGATAAGACCTGGAAACCGGGCGAGTTCGAGTTGGTGAAGTGACTTGACGCCAGCAATGGCCCAACTGGCCAAGTTGTGATGTTCACGAACGTTGGGCCTAAATCCTCTAAGCCCAAAAACATACTAAGCCTGGGGAACCACGGAAGTGAAGATTACTTCCCTTTATCAGCACTCTGTAAAACTCCTAAGAGGCTTTGATATCTTACCGATATGAGCTCACCGAAAAGAGCTCTTTGGTGGCCGACCCCGCCGCTTTGCCTACCGTTTTTCATTCATTTTCATCTGCACCGTCTCATAAGACTAAAATAGGCCCTGATGGCCAGAAAAGTGTCGGTGCTCTGAGGGTCACCCCCCATTGCCGCTTTCATGGCCGCGGGGTTCTTCCAGTAAAACCCAAGTTCTACAGTAAACGCCGATTTTTCGGCGTAAGTGGCTAATATTATTACACCGGCATGTGGAAAATTGAAAAATGCGGTGCCGAAAATAGAGCGCTTTTTGCAATTATTTTTCCTGACTTG